>Ga0075430_100000198_pt1 | contig 40771 bp, 42 predicted proteins | sample RhiMetdeltSRZDD4_FD_75294 | JGI IMG/M metagenome (GOLD analysis project Ga0075430, IMG submission 75294) | Populus rhizosphere microbial communities from Tennessee, USA - Rhizosphere MetaG P. deltoides SRZDD4 | ecosystem: Host-associated > Plants > Roots > Rhizosphere > Soil | place: USA... | reverse complement strand
GGGGCCGTGGCCCATCAACCCAACCTGGAGGAGAGGCTTGCTTATGAGGGAGGAACTGACCATACCAGACGACTACGAACGCCACCCCGTCGTAATCGCGCTGAGCAAGGCCCGGGCGATGGAGTGGATCGTCGGCGAACTAGGTCAGAGCCAGCCGAACAATCTGCAGGGCGCACTGGACGACGCGCCGGACGGTACGCTCCAGTGGCTCCACGTCGTGGCGCGTGAGGCGCTGCAATCAGCTCTGGGCGACGCGGAAGCCGCCTTCCGAAAGACGCTGTCGGCTGAGGAGGCTTTCGCACAGTCCGTGTCCGTCGTCCGCGGCTGATCAAGGCTCAGTGGGGGATGGGCGCCTGCATTTGGGGCGTTCCATCCGGATTACCCGGCTACTGGTCTTTCCATCGCGGTGGTAACCGCCACGAATGCGGCGCGGCGGTCGGCAGCCTTGACTCCGGCTGAGGGCTCTGTCGAGGCCGATATCGTTGTCCTGAACATCGAAGAGGCAAGGTGACCCCTGTTCACCGAAATCGTGTCCGCCGCGCCAGCTCTTGGCCAGCTTCTTGCGCCCGAGCAAACCCGCCTTCTTCTTCTCCCGCAGCCGGTAGCTGTCACCTCTCGTTCCGCGCACGTACGCCCTTCCGCAGTGAACCAACCCACGCCGGCACGGGCGGGACGCGCCTGGAGTAGAATGCCCGTGGGCGCCTTCAGCCGGAGGGAGTGGCGGTATGGCAGGAGGCCGCGAGGCGAGCGCGCTGCTGCGCACCGCCTTTGAGGTGGGAGCGGATGCCGTTCTCGTCTTCGATCGACGGCGGAACGTCGTCCACGCCAACGCGGCGGCCCGTCGCCTCTTCGCCGAGGACATCGTGGGCCTCTCGCCTGGCCGTCGCGCCGAGCGCTGGAACTTCCGTGACCAGGTCGGGCGGCTCATGCCGGCCGATGCCTCTCCGAGCGCGCGAGGGCTGCGCGGTGAGACCGTGCACGATGTCCGTTGCGAAATCGTGTTCCCGGACGGGCGCCGCCGTCCCGTTCGGGTCGACGCCTATCCGTTGCCGGACGAGAGCGGTGTGGTGGACGGGGTCATGTGCGTCCTGCGTGATGCGGACACCGCCGTCGAGCCCGCTCACCCGCGGCTGTTCCAAGGTCAACCCTCGTGGATCGGCTCGGCTGCCCGCGCCGGTGGGGCAGATTACCGGCTTCAGGTGCTCGCCGACGCCGGCCGCGCTCTCGGCACCTCACCCGATTACGCGGCGACGCTCGCGATGCTAGGCCGCGCCGCCGTGCCGAGGCTGGCCGATTGGTGCGCGATCCGCGTCCTGGAGACCGACGGCCGCGTCCGCCGACTTCCGACGATCTATGCTGACGCGGCTCACGCGACCGTGGCCCAGGCCATGGATGCACACTACGGCCGACATACCGGGGCCGATGTGTACTCCTCTACGGCCGGCATCGGCCGTGTCCTCCGCACGGGAGAACCGTCCCTCATCCCGCACGTCTCGCCGGAGTGGCTGCGGACCGTGGCGCGGGACAATGCCCATTTGGGGCTCCTGAAGGCGATCGGGCTCACCTCGCTGCTCCATGCCCCCCTGATTCTGCGCGGCCGTCCGGTCGGCGTGCTGACGCTCGCCCGAATCGGTGACGCGGAATCCTACGGCGCTGCCGACCTCGCGGTGGCCGAGGAACTGTGCGATCGCGCGGCGGTCGCCATCGAGCACGCGCGGCTCCTCGAGGCAAGCGACCGCCGCGGACGGGAAGGTCACGCGATGGCGGAAATCGCGCGGGTGCTCGCGGAGACGCTCGATCCCACCCTGGTCTGGCAGCGCATCGCGGTCGGCGTCCGCACGTTGCTGGACGATGCGCCATCGGCCGCGCTCTACCAGCTCGAGCCGGGCGGAGATGTGCGAGCCGTCGCGGTGTCGACCGAAACGGGTGTGCACTTCGACTGGACGCACCGGCTTCCGAAGGGGGCCGGCATGGTCGGCCTGGCGATCCGTCGCCGCACCGCCGTTACCGCTTCCGACGTGCTCGAGTTCGCCGATGTGACCTATCCCCCCCAAGCGCGGGCACGGCTCGAGCGGTCCGCGTACCGATCGCTGGTCGCGGTGCCGCTCGTCATTCAGGAGCGTGTCCTAGGCGCGCTGGCCGTCGGGGCCGAACGCGGACACCGCTTCGCCGAGCGTGAAATCGAGCTCGTGTCGACCTTGGCGCACCACGCCGCTGTCGCCCTGGACAATGCCCGACTGTTCGAGGAAACCCAGCAGCGGCGGGCCGAGGCGGAATTGGCGCGGACCGCGGCGGAAGAGGCCAACCGCGCCAAGGACGACTTTCTCGCCGTGCTTTCGCACGAGCTGCGCACGCCGCTCACCGCGATCCTGGGCTGGGTCCGTCTTCTTCTCACCGGTCGGCTTCCGGCTGCCCGGGTGACCGAGGCAGTGGCGGCCATCGATCGGAGCACGCGCGTGCAGACGCGCCTCATTGACGACCTCCTCGACATCTCACGCATCGTGGCCGGCAAGATCGAGCTGGAGCGACGGCCGATCGATGTAGCCGCCGTCGTCCGGGACGTGCTGGCATCGGCGGCACAGGATCCCCATGCGGCGGCGGTGTTGTCGGAGGCTACCATCGAGCCGGGCATGGTCGTCCTGGGCGATCGCGATCGTTTGCATCAGGCGATCATGAATCTGGTCGGCAATGCCACGAAGTTCACGCCGCCCGGCGGTCGGGTCAACGTTCGCCTGCGCCGCACCGGCGAGGAGATCGAGCTGGTGGTGGCCGACACCGGAGAGGGCATCAGTGCAGAGCAGTTGCCGCACATCTTCGATCGATTTCATCAGGTCGACCGCTCCCCGACTCGCCGCCACGGAGGTCTGGGTCTCGGGCTGGCGATAGTGCGCCATCTGGTCCAGGCGCACGGTGGAAGCGTCAGTGCGGAAAGCGCCGGTCGCGGGCAGGGCGCCTGTTTCACGATTCGCATTCCGTGGGCTCGCGGTCTCGAGCAGGACCCCGGCGCCAGGCCCGGGGGACCGAGCGCTGGCGAGCAGCTCCTGACTGACTTGAGAGTCTTGTTTGTCGACGACAATCCCGAAGCGCGATCGCTTGTGAGCGCCGCGCTGGAGGCGGCCGGTGCCCAGGTCAGGCTCGCGGGTTCCGCCGCCGAGGCGCTCAACGCGCTCCGGGAAGCCGCCTTCGACGTCGTGCTGAGTGACATCGGGATGCCCGACGTTGACGGGTACGACTTCGTGATGCGGCTGCGCGAGCTCGAACGCTTAGCGGACCGTCAGCCGGTATCTGCCATAGCGCTGACGGCATACGCTCGTGCGGAAGATCGTCGTCGCGCACTGGCGAGTGGCTTCCAGGGGTACTTGGCCAAGCCGGTTGATCCTGGAGAGCTCGTCCGCGCCGTCCACCGGGCCCACACGAGCCTGCGCCCCGCGTGACCGGGCCTGTTGCAGGCCGAGCAGTGATCAGAAAGCGCGAAGACGCGAAGTGGGCTCGCCGCAGGCCTGGCGGCTTCCAGACATTGCCAGACGGGCTGCGACCACATCACTCATTGCCAACTTGGGGTGTCGCCTCAAGCGCCGCCGGCACGGTCAGAACGAGCACTCCGGCCAGCGAGGTCTTGTCGAGGGCCTCCACGCGCGAAATGATGATCTTCCCACAAGCAGCACGGGAACACCGCGCAATGCCTAGCTCTCGGGCATAGGACCTGCCGTTGCACATAGTCACGCGATCTTTTGCCACTATCTTATGGCTGCTCCGATGTTCTTGTCGTAAGAACATGTCGTGGTGGAGGACCCGAGCGCTCCCTTGTTGCGCACCGACATTTCGTACCGGCCCTCACCGAGTGACCTAATGTTTTCGGTTTCTATGGGCTGATCGCCTTTCCGGCGCGCCGCCTCGATGCACGCAGCACGAGCGGCATCAACGCTGCCGGCACCTAACCGCCCACCGCACCCGCTGGAAAGCACCAGCGCCACCCCCACCACTGCCGTTAGCATTCGCATGTGGGCTCCTATGATCTCATGTTCATTTCTCGGGCCTAGCGCTGCTCACTGACACCAAGCATAGGCCGTGCCTTCGTCCTGATCGGCAGGTCTGCTAAACGACACCTAGGCGAGGTAACGCCTTGGCTCGCACCGGGCTCTTGGCGATTCCACCCTATGCTAGGATATCGGTCCTCCATGCAGTGGCTGTTGTGGCGGCAGGTCGCGACATCCTTTCAAGTCAAACGGCGACGGACGGCTGTCGCGATCGTCGTCGGCATGGGCGCCGCGGCCGTGGCTGGGGTCCTGGCCGCGACCGTCGTGGACGTCCTGGATGACTGGCTCTAGCGGGAAATTTCGCACGTCGAGCTCATCAACGAATTATTGAGTCTTGCCGAATAAATGGAATGATTTACGGCGGTAGGATTCATGCTGGCTGGCATGAGACCACCCGGTACTCCTGCGCAACTGGAGCGGCGTCGGCGACGCGCTGTTCAGCTGCTCGAGTCGGGGAAGAGCCTCTCAGCAGCGGCGCGTCAGGTCGGAGCGTCCGTGAGCTCGGTGTGGCGCTGGTGGGAGGCGTATCAACGGGACGGCCCGAGAGGCCTGCGACCGATCCCCGCGCCGGGGCGGCCCGCGCGATTGTCAGACGGGCAGAAGCGCAAGCTGGTGACTCTCCTCGGCAGAGGCGCGCTCCATGCCGGCTATCAGACCGATCTTTGGACCCTCCCGCGGGTGGCGGAGGTGATTCATCAGCAGTTCGCAGTGCGGTATCACCCCAGCCACGTCTGGAAAGTGCTGACCAGCCTGGGGTGGAGTTGTCAAAAACCGGAGCGCCGCGCCGCGGAGCGCGACGAGCCGGCCATCGCACAGTGGAAACGGGACGAGTGGCCCCGGATAAAAAAATGCTGATCGGCGGCGAGCCCACCTGGTGTTCGTCGACGAGAGCGGGTTCCTGCTGATTCCCAATGTCTGTCGGACATGGGCCCCGAAGGGCCAAACTCCGCACTTGCGCCACCACTATCGGCGTGACCGCCTGTCCGTCTGCACCGGTCTCGCGATCTCGCCCAAGCGCCGGCACCTGGGGCTCTACTTGCGTTGCCGTCCGCACAATCTCAACGGCCTGGACATCCGCGCGTTCCTCCGCCACTTGCTCCGGCACCGCCGGGGCCCGATCGATCTCCTCTGGGATCGCGGGCGTCCCCATCGCCGTCGCGAGGTTCAAGCCTTCATCGCTGGCCATCCCCGGTTGCGCGCGCACTACTTCCCCTCGTATGCCCCTGAACTCAACCCGGCCGAGTTCGTTTGGACTCACACCCACCGCACGTTGGCGAACGGTTCCCCCGACGACCTTGTTGATCTTCGGCATCGGCTCGACGGTGCCGTGCGACGGCTTCGGCGGTCTCAGCCGCTTCTCATGTCATGCATCTACGCCGCGGACCTGCCATGGTCACACCGGTGAAAATATTCCATTCATTAGGCAAGGATCAATAATTTCGCAAAGCGGGTGGCACCGCAAATGCCGGCACTCCACCAGCGTGGGTCGGACTATGTCATCGCCAGAAGGGGCCACTCCCACGATGATCTACCTGCACGTTTGAAACCTACATTTCCTACTGGCGCCCGGCCACACAGCGCACAGACGCGGCTGGAGGTGTACGGCTCGACAAGACGAAATTGCGTAGATCCACGCGCCCATAGTCTTCGTGCGGTCACCGACGCTAGCGTGAAGGGCACTCGATGGGCACGGGGAACTCCAGCTTGATCGACCGAATTCGCGAACAACTCGACGTGGGCGCTTTGCCGCGTGAACAACCCAAGACGGTTAGCGGCGGCTACGGCATGGGCGACGCCTGTAACGGATGCGGCGAGCCGATTCGCCGAGCGCAGGGGGTCTATGAATTCGACATCACGGGGCAGACCTACAGGCTCCATAGCGGCTGCTATGGGCTGTGGCAAGGCGAATTGATTCGCCGGGGGCTGTTCAAGCCGCAATAACATCCACGACGTGTCGGGCCAGGACCAGGTCGCCGCCGGCCAGCGGTGTGGGCGCTCCAGTATCGAGGGAACGACACAGCGCGGCGGCCGTCCCCACGACCTGCACTCATAGTCGGGCCTCGCGTGTCAGTCTAGCCGAGAACTGGGTGCGCTCGGATGGTCAGCCACGGCGCCGTCCGAACTGGCCGCCCCTGCCGGATCAGGGCCAGAGCCATCGGTACGTCCTCGGCCTCCCCCTGGCGGCCGGCTTGCCAGAGCGCCCAGCGCAACCGGACGAGCACGCCCATTGCTTGGGGCGGGGGTCTCGGGTATCGCCCGGCCGCAACGCCCGCAGGCGCGAGGCGCCCAGATGGCCGGGGTCAATCGTTGCAACGCCGCTATGGCGCTCTGAGGCGGCCGAGACGCCGCCGGAGATCTCGCAAAAGCCACGCGGCCTGGACTTCATTCCGGCTTCGCGCCAAATGCTCCTGAGCGGCGAGAATGCTACGCTGGCCGCTCTGAGGCGCTCTCGCGCGATCACCGCGTGCCGACGCGCTGCAGCAATCAACCGTGCGGCCTTCCGGCGGAGTGGCTCCTCGTCCCGCAGCTTGAGACCCAGCTCTGCTCTCATACGCGTTTATGCATCGGAAATGCCGCGCCGGGGGACGAGACCGCAGGGCTAGGGTGCCTGCGCCATCAGCAGTTGCTGAACGTCAGGCTGCAAGGCGTCGATGGTCTTCACGAGTGAGGCAGATCGCCTTCGGAGTTCGCGTCGGCTCCGCTCAAGGGACGAGGGCCTGATACGCGACAGGATACAGCGCGAGCCCGCCCAGGGCCTTGAGCGCCTCGATCGCGGCGTTCAGGTTTTCTGCCGAGACATGGAACGACAGCGGCTCGGGATCATCGGCCATCGGCCGTGCCCTCCCCAGGGCGGGAGGATTGTCGGCGATGGCCTATGGCTGCGTCAAATGAACGCCCTGATCCCCCTCCAGCTTTCGGACCCCAGATAGGACGCGTCACGTCGAATCCATGCGAGACAAGCAGCGGCCGGAGCGCGATGGACCCGGTGTCGTCGACGACCTAGCCGTCGGCGTTCGCGACGAAAGGATGCGTCGACTGAGTTACGAGTTCACCGGGAACAGTTTCCTCTGACGACGCAGGTAGCGGCCCAGGATCCAGCGGCTCAGGGTCCGGTCCACGGGGGCAACCAGCCCTTCCAGGAGGCGCTGGAACCTTCGGGAAGGCACCCACTGGAAGAGGGGGCGGATCAGAAAGGTCCTGCGCCTCCACCGCTGCAAGTTTCGATACTGCCGCTGGAAGTACTCGTCCTCGGTCAAGCTCCACTTGTCACGGAAGCGGTGCAGGCTGCTGAGGGTCCACACGTCGTTCCAGCGCAGCATGTAGTAGGGGACGTCGCGCCAACCGAGCGGCTGGTAACCAAGATACGTGATGATGGACGCCGGCTCGAGGTAGATGGTGCCGCCCGCGTGGGCGACCGCGAGGCAAAAGTCCAGGTTCTCTCGCACGGTAAGCAGCGTTTCGTCGAACGGGCCGACCTTGTCGAAGATCTCGGTCCGCGCCATAAGGCAGTGAAACTCGGCCGCCGAGGTCTGCTCACGCTGCAACTGGTGGCGCACGTCCGACAGTCGCTGTCCCTGCCGATGGATCCTGTCGACCATGTGCCGCTCGATCCGCCCGTCCACGTGCTCCTGCCGAATGCGGCATTCCCCGCCGGCGAAGTGGATGATCTCGTGCAGTGGCGGCCCCTCGCAGTTGAGCGGGCCGACGATCGCGGCGCCCGTCTCGTCGGCGCACCGCACGAGAGGCCCAAGCCAGCCTGGAGCGACGATCACGTCGTTGTCCATGAACACGACATAGCGCGTCCGCGCTCTGGCCAATCCGATGTTTCTCGCGCGGTTGGGTGCCAGGTAATAGTCGGTCCGAACGAGGTCGAAGCCCTTGGCGCGTGCCTGATCGCGGAGGTACGTGCACGCGGGCGACGGTGATCCTCCGTCAACCCACACCAGGCGAAACGGTATGTCGGTATGGGCGTAGACGCTCTCCAGGCATTCACGCGCCAGGTTGATCCGCTCTCGCGGGACGACGACGATCGTGACGGAGGCTTCCAGGGCCACGGCGCGTCAATGTAGAACACGATCCGCCCTTCAGGCAAGGCTCCGGCCGATCACCTTCGCCGGTTACCACCCGTGCCTGTCGTTGCTCGCGACGCTCTTTGCGCCACGCCGCCTCAGCTGGGCCAGGGTTACGAGCCATGCACGAGTGAGCCTCCTGGTCCCATCCGACCGGCCTGCCGATCGGCGCGTATAGGACCAACGTGCAATAGCGATGCGGGCCCCGTGCCCTGACATTGACCGGGGGGCCGTGGGACCAGCCCAGGCTCGTGCGGCCGGTGAGGGTCGCCAGCGGGCGATACCGATAGGAGGTCTGTCAATGAGAACGTTCGCCGTGGTCGTGGTCGTGGTCGCGGTCGCGCTGACCGCCAGTTCCGCACTGGCCCAGACGCCGACGCCCGCGTCCTACACGCTGCTGGACACCGTCAGCGAATCGCTCTTCGGTGACGTCTATGCCGAGCCTTCGCAGTGGCAGCCTCTCTCGGCAGGCACCTTCTTCAGCGAAGGCTGGACCCGACCGTGGGCCAGTCCGCCTCCTGGCCGGGGCGGCGCGCCGAGGCAAGGCTGGCTGAACGCCTTCGACGGCGTGTTCTACCGCCTCGGCGTCGCGACCTTCGGCCTCGCCGAGGACTTCCACGACAACGGCAATCAGTACAGCGGCGGCTTCACCCTGTACGCGCCGTTCAGCGCGCGGTTCGAGGTAAGGCTCGACGTGCCGTTCATCGTCTCCAACCGTGCGGGATCGGACAACGACTACAGCACGAATTTCGGCGACCTCCAGCTCACGCCCCGCGTGCTCATCTCGGAGAGCCAGGACTTCACCCAGTCGTTCAACGTCACGTTCCGGGTCCCGACCGGCTCCGAGGACAATGGCAACGATTTCGCGGCCGTGACCCCGACCTGGGAGTTCTGGTGGAACGCGTGGTCGAAGCTCGTCGTGCGTGGAGGCGCCGGCTTCGCGCTTCCCTACACCGAGAGCGATCGAACCCGCCAGGAGTTCATCGCGAACCTCGCCGTCGGCCACTACTTCACGCCGCACAACCTCACGCCGTTCGGCGATCTCGTCTTCTACGTGTCCGGCAACCTCAGACAGCCGATCGACAGCGGGGCGAAGGACACCGTCGTCACGTTGACGCCCGGCTTCCGCACCCACCTGGGCGCGAACTGGTACCTGCTGGGCGGTGTCGAGGTGCCCGTGACCAGTCCGAAGGCGTTCGACTTCCAGGTCCTCGGGGGGCTGATGAAGGTGTTCTGAGTCCGTCCGTTTCGGGTCGACGTACGCTACAGTGCTGCGGTGGTCGATGTCTCGATACCGTGTTCGGGCTTTGTCGTCGGCCTGGTCGTGGGCATCACCGGCATCGGTGGCGGCTCACTGATGACGCCCATCCTCGTGCTCCTGTTCGGCATCGCACCCCAGACCGCGGTCGGAACCGATCTGCTGTTCGCGTGTATCACGAAGGTGTTCGGCGCCATCGTGCACGGCCAGAAGGGGGCGGTCGACTGGCAGATCGTGCGACGGCTCTCCTACGGGAGCCTGCCGGCCGCCGCCTTCACGGTGATCCTCCTGGCGTATGTCGGCGGAGGCCAGATCCGCAGCGGCGTCATCCTCTCTGCGCTCGGCGTTGCCCTCCTCGTCACGGCCGCGGGTCTGCTCGTCCGTAAGCAGCTCCACGAGGTCGGGAAGCGTCTGCGGACCGAGAACGCCGTCCGCTTCAAGCAACTCCAGCCGGGCCTGACGGTCATCACCGGCGTGGGTGTGGGCGCGCTCGTCGCGCTCACCTCGGTCGGTGCGGGGGCCCTGGGAACCGTGGCACTCGTGTATCTCTATCCTTACCGGCTGAGGCCGGTGAAGCTGGTCGGCACGGATATCGCGCATGCGATTCCGCTGACACTGGTGGCTGGCGCCGCCCATCTCGTCCTCCGCAATCCGGACTTCGTCCTGCTCGCGAAGCTGCTCATGGGATCGATACCTGGAATCGTGCTGGGATCGACGCTGAGCGCCCGGATCCCCGAGGCCTTCGTGCGCAATGCCATCGCGGCGATCATGGTCGTCGTCGCCGTCCGGCTCCTCGTCTGACGGGGAGCCCGCGCCGGACGCCCTCCTTCTCAGACCACGGCTGTCCGCTCACCGGCTGCGGCGGAGCCGTTCTTCCTGTTTCTGACCTTCCGGGTTGATCACCTTCGGATCGCCCAGCAGCTCGTTGAAGAGGCAGATCACCACCGGGTTGCCGATGCCGCTGTGACTGGGAATGAGCTCCGTGTCGACGCCCAGGATCCAGAGCGGGTTGGAGGGCGTCGTGATGCCCTGGTGAGCGACCGTGACTCCGGTGCCGTCGAACACCGTGGACCAGCCTGCGCCCGTCTCGGGCTCCCCTTTCCGTCGTTGCTCGGCTTTCCTCTCGTCGATCGCCTGGCGGAGCCAGTCCGGGCGGGCGGGAGGACATTTCCCGTCCCAGGGAGCCGGCGCCGTCCGGCGCAGTGGCTGGTGGGTCTGCAGGGTGCGGGCGTTGCCCATCGTCTGCCAGTCCAGATATCGCTCGCGCATGGGAATGTCTTGCCCGTAGGGAGTCGTCATCCGGGAGTCCTGATAGGACTCCAGCAGCGTCGAGAAGAAGCGGGCGGCCGGAAAGGTCGCGCGGGTTGCCCAGTCGCCCTTGGAGGACAGGATCACGAGGCGGGCCGGCTGGGCGGGCGAGAGCAGGTCCGTCTGCTTGCGCGTGTACTCGTTCAGCGTGGCGAAGAACGGGACGATGCGCGTCGCCTCGATGGCCGGGTTCACCAGCACGACGAGGTCCCCGTAGCCCGACACCAGGCCCGGCTTGGATTGCGCGTGGACGGGCGCGGGCCGGGCGTGCGCGAGACGCTCGGCGTCCAGGACGAAGCGGGCCAGGAGGGTCTGGCCGATCGAGTTGAACACGACCGACGCGCCGAAGCTGTGGCCCACGACCATCAGCTTGTTCAGCGTGTTGCGATCGGGCTTGACCGCGCCCTCCAGGCGCATCAGGAACTCGACGAGCGAGCCCCGGCCGACCTCGTCGCTGGTGTTCTTCCTATCCCAGAACGTGGCGTACTCGACGAGGGGAATCGACCACGACTTTCCCCGCCAGCCGACGTAGACACCGACGACGTCCTCGCCGGCATTGTCCGCGATCCCCTGCAGGTTGTTCAGGGCGCACTTGAAGCGTCGCACGTTGAGGTCGTCGGGGTCGGCGTTGTGGAACCAGCCGTGCACGAAGACGACGACGTATTTCGGCCTCGCGCCGTCGCCGACGAGCGCGAGGGCCTGCTCGACCTGGGAGCGGTCCTGGAGGACCCCTTGCTCGTCGATCTCGACGTAGGCGACGGGAATCCGGAACGACGACGGGCCCTTGAGCTCTGGACAGAGCGCCGGATCCGCCACGAACCGCTCGGTCGCGTCCTTGCCGTGGCGGTACGGCCCCTGACCGGCGCACCCCGCCAGAGCCAGGCCGAGGAGCAGCGTGGCCCCGAGGCGGCCTCTTCCAGTCATGCGCATCGCCCTCACCATCGCTTCTAGCGCGAGACGCTTCGCCGCGATAGTCGGGGAAATCCCGACAACGAGCGGCGGACGACGCCGCACTGACGCCGCCACGGCGCCCGCCGAGGCCGTGGCGAGCGCGGACGCTTCGCCGGTCACCGGTAGCCGGGGCCGGGCTGGTGCACGAGGATCACCTTCACACCGGGCCTCATCCTGAGGTAGGTCACCCACGCGTGATAGCGCAGGGCGTCGCCCGTCTCCGTGTACCAGAGAAGGACGTCGGCGCCGGGAATGTACTTCTCGATGAACGGCAACGACCGGTAGTTCGAGGAGACCGCGTTCACCCGGCTGGCCATCAGGTTCGCCTTCACCTCGGCGTAGTACTCGGCCACCTGCTCCGGCGTCATGGTGGGGAGGTTGGACTCGGGGAACAGGTAGTACGAGGTGTAGAACCCGCTCTCCGTGAAGCAAGACAGCGCCCGGGGATTGCCGGACTCCACGATCGTGTTGTCCACGATGCCGTACGCGCGCCCGATCGCGAGCAGGCGCGCGCACGCCGCCGCCTTGTTCGCATCAGTCAGGTTCTTGAAATCGATCCAGAAGAAGTGCGCTCGCACGGCGGGCATGGCCGAGAGAACTCTCTCGAGGGAGATGCCGAGGGAGGGGACCGAGTCATGGCCCACGTCGAAATAATCGGCGGAGGCATCGTAGACGACGTCGATCTCCAGTCCCTTGTACACCGGCGCCATCAGCACGGCGCGCTCCACGCTGTCCACGCGGTGGAGCCACACGACGGGAAACGCGGACCGCCGCGGTCGGGTCGCCGATCGGATCTCGGGCAGCTCGGGCAGCCGCGCCGCCACGGCCTTGAACTGCCGGTAACGCGCGGCCAGCTTGTAGGTCTTGTCCCCGAGAAACGCGCCCGGGATGCCCACGAGGGCGACCGCGACGAGGATGCTGACCCACCGCCGCTTCAAGGACGGTGTCCCGATCGCGACGAGGTCGCGGACGCGCTCTCGGCGCCGGGGACGACGTACCGTGACGCGGAGCGGAGGAGCGCGTACTGCTTCCCCAGGAGGAGGTCGTGCTGGAGCAGGCGGTAATCATCGACCACGGCTCGCAGCTCCGCGGGCAGGGTGTCGTGGCGCCAGGTCCGCCCGTCGGCGGTCTGGGCGTAGCTGGACAGGACCGGTAGCCTCCGACGGACCTCGGCGACGACCGAGAGGAACCCCGGAGGGAGCATGCCCATCCTCTCGAGCGCATACGGGCCGATCGCATTGGTGCTCACGTCTCCCTCCGCACGCGGCAGGTCGAAGTTCGCCCACACCAGGAGGGGGACGCGGTGCAGCATCCGCTGCCGCTCGGTCTCGGAGAGCCCGGACAGGCGCGCGAAGAACCCGCCGAGAGCCTTGTCGGAGAGCGGCGGCAGGTGGTCGCCCAGGACGACGATGACCGTGGGGTGCGGCCACCGGCGAAAGTGGTCGACGAGCGTCTCCACCGCCCGGTCCGCCACGCGCAGCGCGTTGATGTATTCCTTGAGCTCCTGCCGGCCGTCCGGGGACGCGAGATCGAGCACGTCGAGCTGCGACGTCTCGTAGGTGCCGAAGTGATACGGCGCGTGCGTCGACGACGGGAACGCGAAGGCGAAGAATGGCCGGCCTGCGCGGCTGACCCGGATCACCGCCTCCACGATGGAGGCGTCGGACGGCCACCGTCCGCGGGGGCGCTCGACTCCGGCGTCCTCGTGCACCCAGACCGTGGTGTCGAAGCCCAGCAGCTCGTACACCCGCTCGCGATCGTAGTAGTACCGCGGGTCCGCCTGGATCGCGACCGTCGCGTAGCCCGACGCTCTCAGCGTCCCCGGCAGGGACGGGATGGAGCGCCTGAGATATTGCCGGTACGGAAGGCTCCCGTCCGGCAAGAAGGACCTCGTCATGCCGGTGAGCAGCTCGAACTCCGTGTTCGCCGAGCCTCCGAAGCGCTCGGGGACGATGGCGTGACCTTCGCCGCGCTCGCGACGGAGCGCCCGGATGGTGGGGATCGGATCGGCAGTGTAGTGCAGCCCGAGATCGTCCGGATCCATGAACGACTCGATCAGGTAGACGACGAGGTTCACGCGCGGCGGGACGTCGCCCGGCGCCGGCGGCCCGGGGCGCGAGTACTTCTCGAGAGCGCTCGCCACCGCGGCTCGCGAGTAGTTGCCCGGCGCCGTGACGAAGATCGCGGGGACCTCCGACAGGAACGACAGCAAGAAACCATTCCGCCTCGCCTTTTCGCGGTGCTGGCCCTCCGGGGCGCCGACCCGGAGCAGGAGAGCGTCCACGGCCGGCACGGCGGCGAAGAATGCCCCGCCGACCGCGACCAGGGCTGCCAGCGACAGGAGGCCCAGCGATCGGCGGGCGGGCCGGGACAGGGGACACGGCCGCAGCCTCCAGGTCATGCCGAAGGCGGCGATCCACAGGCCGAGGAACACGACGATCACGACGATGGTGGTGGCGCCGAAGAAGCTGCGGAAGAGCTGCAGGAATTCCGGGATCCTGAGCAGGTCGAGGGGTTGCACCGCCGAGTGCATGTACTTGAGCTTCGCCAGGGTTGCGAGCCCGCAGGCGACGTAGAGCGGCGACACCACCAGCAGCGCGGCGGTCGCCCGGGCGGTCACCGCAAAGACCAGCACATGCGCGCTGAACAGGATCAGGGTGTTGGTGGCCCACGCGCTCAGCAGGATGACGTCGGCCTTGATCCGCGCGGCGATCTCTCCCTCTCCGCCCGCCTGGAGCGCGAGATCCGCCGCCGAGACGAGGGCTGCCGCCGCCGCCAGGAGACCGAACAGCTCGATGACGAGACGGCCTGTCGAATGGTCCCGAGCGGCGCGGTACAGCGCCCGCGTCTCCCGGGGCAGCAGCAGGGCACACCAGAGAACGACGAGCGCGGGCGGCACGATGATCCCCAGATAGCCGAGCCGGGCCCAGCTGACGGGGAGCAGGAGCGGCCGGACCAGACGCTCGCCGAGATACGCGCCGCTCAGGGCCAGGAGCAGACACGCCCCGATTTTGGGGACCACGTGCCTGTCGGAGTCGCCCCCCCGTGGAGGGACCGCGCGATAGGCGACGCTCATGGAGGTCGCCACGCCCATCCAGAGCAACCCCTGGAGCGCCGGCCCGAGGATCGACAAGGAGCGTCCAGGAAGGATTCCCCTGCGCGTCAACCAGGCAGCGGTGAGGCCGACGGCGGCCGTCACGAGGACGCCCACCGCGGAATCTCGGATCACGGCCATCCGTTCGATAGTATGCGAGGACTCGAGCGACGCGCGAGGGTCAAGCGTCAGTCACCGGGATCGTCGCTTGACGCGTCTGTCGACTCGCCCTACGGTGCCCCCATGGAGCGACGCCGATTCCTGGCGACCTCGCTGGCCGGTGTCCTCGCCGCGCCGCGGGTCATCGGCGCGCAGCCGGCCGGGAAGATCGCGCGGGTCGGAATTCTGAGCGCCGGCCCCTCGGCATCGGCGGGGGAGACGGCCAGGACGCCGCTGTTCGTAGCCCTGCGAGACCTCGGCTGGATCGCGGGCCAGAACCTCGCACTCGAGCCTCGCTACGCGGGGGGTCACACCGAGCGCCTGTCCGCGCTGGCCGCCGAGCTCGTGAGGGCCAACGTGGACGTGATCGTCACCACGCTGAACCAGGAGACCCTGGAGGCCAGGCAAGCGACCGCCACGATCCCCATCGTCATGGTCCTGGGCGTGTTGCCCGTGCAAGCGGGGCTCGTCGCCAGCCTGGCTCGACCGGGCGCGAACGTCACGGGAACCGCCGTGGCGCCCATCGCGGCCGGCAAGTACTTCGAGCTGCTCAAGGAGGCGGTGCCGAAGCTGACGCGGGTGGCCTTGCTCTGGGATCCGACCTTTCCCGGACTCGACCCGCATTCGAGCCATGAGATGCCCCAGCACGAGGCGCACAAGCTCGGCCTGTCGCTGGTCCTGATCGAGATGCCGCGCGCCGACGATCTGGAAGCGGCGCTGGGCCGGCTGGTGAGCGACCGGCCCGGAGCGCTGTTCGTCGTGCCGAGCGGAGCCATCGCCGCACGGATGGCCCGGCTGATCGACTTCACCGCCAGGCAGCGGCTGCCGTCGATCTATCCGTCGAGGACGTTCGCCGAGGCCGGCGGCCTCATGTCCTACGGGTACGAGCGAGAGGAGCTCGCCCGGCGCGCGGCGGCCCAGCTCGACCGCGTGCTCAGGGGCGCGAAGCCGGCCGACCTGCCCGTGGAGCAGCCGACGCGATACGAGCTGATCATCAACACACGGACCGCCAAGACGCTGGGCCTGACGCTCGCGCCGACGCTGCTGGCGCGAGCCGATCACGTGATCGACTGACGGCCGCGTCCATCGTCGATGATCCCACGCATGCGCTGCGCGCTGATCGGCGCTGCCGGACAGCTCGGGTACGACCTCGCGCGGACCTTCGCCCTGCCCGGCGAGCTGAACGCGCTCACCCGGGCCGACCTCGACGTCCTCGATCGGGCCGCGGTCGATCGGGTGCTTCACGGCCTGCGACCCACGCACGTCCTCAACACGGCCGCCTACAACCTCGTCGACCGCGCCGAGGACGAGCGCGCCCAGGCGTTCGCGCTCAACGCCGAGGCGGTGGGCGTGCTCGGCGACGTCTGCGACGCGATCGGCGCGACGCTGGTGCACTTCTCGACCGATTACGTCTTCGACGGGCGCCGCTCGACACCGTACGCCGAGGACGACGCGCCGGGCCCCCTGAGCGTGTACGCCGAGTCGAAGCTCGAGGGCGAGCGGCGGGCGCTGGCGAACGGCCGCCGGGCCTTCGTCTTCCGGGTGTGCGGCCTGTTCGGCGTGGGGCCGGCCGTCAGCGGGCGCCGAGCGAACTTCGTCGACCTCATGCTGCGGCTGGCCCGCGACGGCCAGCCGATTCGCGTCGTCGCCGACCAGGTCCTCACCCCGTCGTACACCCTCGACCTGGCCTCCAAGGTGTGGCGGGTCCTCGAGCGCGGCGGGCCCGGGCTCTACCACCTGACCAGCGGCGGCGCCACGAGCTGGTACGACTTCGCCCGCGAGATCTTTCGCCTCAGCGGGCTGGCGCCCTCTCTCGCCGCGGTCACCGCGGCCGAGTACGGCGCGCGCGCGCGCCGGCCGGCCTATTCGGTCCTGAGCCACCGGCGGCTGGCCGCCATGGGAGAGGACGACCTGCGGCCGTGGCAGGAGGCGCTCGTCGCCTACCTGCGCGAGCGCGAGACGGTCAGCGCTCGGCCGGCTCGGGACGGCTCCTGACGCCGAACCTCCGAAGCGCGCCGGCCACTAGCCACGGCGCGTGACGCTGCACGAACACCCCGACCTTTCCGTGGCCGGTGACGACCACCTCGCGGCGGCGGCGGCCGATCGCCCGGACGATCCGGCGGGCGGCCCGGTCGGCGGGCATCACGAGCCAGCGTGGAACGGACTCGACGACGGCGGCGTGCAGCACGCCGGCATTGTCCACGCGTCGCAGCTCGGACTCGACGAACCCCGGGCTCGCCAGCGTGACGCTCACGCCCGCCGCGGCCAGCTCGTGCCCGAGAGCGTCGGCCAGCGCGCGCACGGCGAACTTGCTCATCGAGTACGGGGAGGATCCCGGCGTGGCGACGTAGCCGGCCACGCTGCCGATGATGGCCAGACGGCCCCGGGAGGCCGCGAGCGCCTCGAGCGAGGCCTTGACCGTGCGCAGCACGCCGAAGACGTTGGTCTCGAACTGCCTGCGGTAGTCGGCGAGGGTCAGGCGCTCGACGCGCCCCACCACCCCGAACCCGGCGTTGGCCACGACGACGTCGAGCCGGCCGAGAGCCGCCAGCGTGGACGCCACGGCGCGCTCGAGGTCGCCGTCGATCGTCACGTCGGCCCTCAGGGCGAGCGCGCGCCGGCCCGAGCGCTCGATCTCGGCGCCGAGGGCGAGCAGCCGGTCGTGACGACGGGCGAGAAGCGCGACGTCGGCGCCCCGGCGCGCGAACTCGCGGGCCAGGGCGGCGCCGATCCCCGCCGAGGCGCCGGTGATCAGCACCGTCTGGCCGCGGAACGCGCTCACGGATTCTGCAGGACGATCGCTTCCTCGGCGAACGCGGCCGCCGTCTTGGCCTTGCGCACCGCGTCCCCGTGGTCCCGCTTGGTCTTGGCGTTGTCGTGGTGCGCCCGGGCCTCGGCGATGAGCTTCTTGGCCTCGTCGATCAGCGGCCGGGTGTCGGGCGTGACCTTGCCGCTCTCGGCCTTCTTGACAAGGTCTTCGGCCTGCTTGATGACGACCGGGCACGTGAAGGCCCACGCCGTCGACGCCGTCGCCACCAGCAGGCCCAGCGTGAGGACGAACCAGAAGCGTGTCATGCGCCGCCGCCTCCGAGACTCCGGATGATGATGAAGCGCTGAGCGAGTCTAGCACGGCGAAATGGGCGCGCCGTCCGGACGCTTCCCGGCGACGTGTTTGCTATCGCCGCTCCCCTGATTTGTTCTATCATCGGCGCGCGATGCCCTCTCCTCGCTCACGCGATCGCCGCCACCGGCCGGCAGTCCTCTACGCTCCGCTCGGCCTCACCGTCCTCGCGGTCCTCCTCCTGGGGTCCGTCCGCCCGGCCGTGGCGCAGGGCCAGGCCGCTGTGGCCCAGCAGCTGCGGATCGAATGGGAACAGGTGACGGAAGCCTGCTGCCCGCCTCGCCTGGTGGGGCAGATCCACAATGGCTCGACGTATCGCATCGGGAGTGTCCGCCTGCGCGTCGAGTCGCTGGACGGGTCGAATCAGGTGCTGCGGGAGTCGCTGGCGTGGATCTACGTCACCGTCCCGGCCCGGGGCAGCGCGCAGTTCTCGCTGCGGCGTCCATCCGGCGAGTCCTTCCGTCTGAGCATCGAGTCGTTCGTCCTCATCGCCCGCGAGGGCAGCGAGACCCCGTAGGGTACGGAGCGCGGTCCCTTGCATTGACAGGGCGCGCGGCCTGGTTTAGGGTTTCGCCCGCTCCCTCTCGCAACACCACAACCGCCACGAGATGCGCGCGGCCGTTCGCGCTGGAGGATCCACCCGATGGCGACGACGCTGACCCCCGACCCGACGTTCTATCCGTCCCCTCGCCTGGCCACGCAGGCCCCGGCGGAGAAGCACGCATACGTCGCCGACTTCGACCCCGCGCGCCGGCGCCCGGACCGCCTGGCCGTCGTCGACGTCGATCCACAGTCCAGCACCTACGCGCGGATCGTCAGCCGCGTCACCGTGCCCGGCGCCGGGGACGAGCTCCATCACTTCGGCTGGAATGCGTGCAGCTCGTGCCTCTGTCCGAACGCTCCTCACCCCCATGTCGAGCGGCGCTACCTGATCGCGCCCGGTCTCCGCTCATCGAACATCCACATCTTCGACACGAAGCCCGACCCGCGGAATCCCAGGCTGATCCGGACCATCACCGCGGCGGAGGTGGCGACCCGGGCCGGCTACTCGAGGCCGCACACCGTGCACTGCGGACCGGACGGGATCTACCTCACCGCGCTGGCCAACGCCGAGGGCAAGGAGCCCGGCGGCGTCTTCGTCATCGACCACGAGACGTTCGACGTACGCGGAGCCTGGGAAGCCGACCGCGGTCCGCAGCGATTCGGTTACGACATGTGGTGGCATCTGGGTCACGACACGGCGGTGACGAGCGAGTGGGGCACCCCCGACATGTTCGAGGCCGGGCTGGTACCCGAGCTCCTGCTCGGGGCCAAGTACGGTCGCAAGCTTCACTTCTGGGACCTGCACCGGCGCACGCACGTGCAGGAGATCGACTTCGGGCCGGAGTACCAGCTCGTGTTCGAGCTGCGCCCGGCCCACGATCCGACCAAGGCGTACGGCTTCGTCAACTGCGTCGTGGGGCTGAAGGACCTGTCCTCGTCGATCTGGGTCTGGCACCGGGACGGCAAGAAGTGGGCCGTCACCAAGGTGATCGACATTCCGGCCGAGCCGGCCGACCCGGACCAGCTACCGCCCATGCTGAAGGGCTTCAAGGCCTGCCCGCCACTCGTGACCGACATCGATCTGTCGGTGGACGACCGATACCTCTACGTCTCGTGCTGGGGCACGGGGGACTTGCAGCAATACGACGTCTCCGATCCCTTCAAGCCGAAGCTGACGGGCCGTCTGCGGCTCGGCGGCATCGTGGCGCGAGCCCCGCACCCCGGCGGCTCGGGGCCGCTCAACGGCGGGCCCCAGATGGTCGAGGTCAGTCGCGACGGCAAGCGGGTCTACTTCACGAACTCGCTCTACGGCGTCATCGACGAGCAGTTCTACCCCGATGGCGTCAAGGGCTGGATGGTGAAGGTCGATGCCAGGCCGGCGGGCGGCGTCGAGCTGGACAGCAAGTTCTTCATCGAGTGGCCGGACGGATACCGGCCCCATCAGGTCCGTCTGCAGGGCGGCGACGCCTCCTCGGATTCTTACTGCTATCCCTGACGCCCGGACGCTGATCGCTTCGCCTCCCTGGTCGTGGGGGAGAGGCGGGGCGACCGAGCGATGACTCTCGGGTGGTGGCTGGCCCTGGCGGGGCTCGGCGCCTTTCACGGCATCAACCCCGCCATGGGCTGGCTATTCGCCGTGGCCCTTGGCCTGCATCGGCGCAGCCGCGTCGTGGTCCTCCAGTCGCTGGTCCCCATCGCGCTCGGACATGCGCTCGCCGTCGCCGTGGTGACGTTCGCGGTCGTGGCGCTCGCGGTGTTCGTCGATCAGCGGGCGATCCGGGTGGTCTCCGGCCTCGTGCTGATCGGCTGGGCCGCGTACCACCGTCTCTACGGGGCCCGGCATCGGGTCCGGGTCGGGATGCGCGTCGGGATGGTGGGCCTGGGACTCTGGTCCTTCGTGATGGCAGCCGGACACGGCGCCGGGCTCATGCTCGTGCCGCTCCTCCTGACGCTCGGGCCACCGGAATCCTCGGGACACGCGGCCGGTCACGCCATGCCGAGCGACTCGCTCTCGCTCTCGTTGACCGCGATCGGCGTGCACACCCTGGCCATGCTGGCCGTGACCGGCACGATTGCTCTGCTCGTCTACGACTGGATCGGCCTGGGATTCCTGCGTCGCGGCTGGTTCAACGTCGACCTGATCTGGACGGCGGCCCTGGGGGTCACGGGTCTGCTGCTCCTGCTCGCGCCCTAGCAGCGCTCCGCTCCCCCGCACCGCGGCGCTCTGTCGACGGTCAGCGCCGGATGCCGTCCGTCAGACGCGTGAACGCCTACGCGGCTCGCCCGAGTCGACGAAGCAGGTCGTCGAAGACCTGATGCACGTCGGGCGCGGCGTCGTCGACGAGCGCATCGGCGGCCGTGCCGGCCTCCAGCTCCGCGAACGCCGCGGCGAGCTCCCGTTCGCTCACCGCCCCCTTGTGGGCGAGCAGCGCGCGCATCGCGCCCAGCTGCAGGTGCAGCGTGAGGACCTGGCTCGCCAGGGTCCGCACCGACGCGATCAGGTCGATGAGGACCTCCCGCTCACTGGCGTCCAAAGCCATGACCCGTCGGGAGGTCCGATCCCCGTGTCCCTTCGCTGCCGGCGATCGCGCCCGTCTTCCGCAGACGCCGCTGGCCCGTGCGGACCGCGGTGTCGATCTGCGTTCTGGCGCGGTCCAGCGCCCCGCCGGCGCGGCTGCCAATGGCACCGAGGCGATCAGCCGCTCGCTCCCTCAGCTCGGGGACACGATCGGACATGTAGTGGCGAATGTTCTCCCGCCAGTAGTAGCTCGCGACACCGCCCACGACCGCGCCGAGAACGAATCCAAGCATGTGGAGGCTCCTTTGGCGGGTGGCGAATGCAACGCGGGTGCCATCACTCTCAGAGTTGTGCTAGGCTCAAATCGACGGACGGCGGAAGAGGCGGTGATGGTGAGTCCCTCCCCTCAGCTTCCCTTGAACCTTGGCCGACCCGTGCAGCACCGCTCCGATCCGGCCAAGGTCCTCGGGACGATCCTCGGCTGGGTGTTCGACCCGGCCCCCCGGGCGCTCGTGCGCTGGCAGGACGTCACCGCGACCTTCGAGGCCGCCGACGAGATCGACGACCTGGCGATCGTCCCCGCGGCGGACGAATCGATCGCGGAGCGGATCTGCCGCAAGATCCAGCAGGGCCTACTTCCCATGACGGCGCCCGTGAAGACGGCGTTCGCCGAGCTGACCCAGTGGCGCCGCTGCGATGGCTGCAATCACCTGATGGCGCCCGGGCGAAACGCCCTTTTGCTCGAGTATTCCGCCCCGACGCGACTCGTCAGGCTCCACCGCGGCTGTCGCGAGTTCTGGGTGCTCGCGTGCCGCGCCGTCAAGGAGCAGCGCCGCGCCGCGGGCCGCTCTCCGCGTATGCCGACGCCGCCCGAGCCATCGGAGCGGACAGGGCGCGCCCCTTCCGCACGCAGACGCGCGGTCCGGAGACGCCCCGTCCTTCCGCGATCCACGCTGACCGTGACCAGAGCCGCGCTCGCGCTCCTGGGATTGGCCGTGACGGCGTTGCAGCCTCCCGTCCTCACCACGGGCGCGATGCGCGCCCTGCAGCCCCTGCTGGAGTCGGAGGGCTTCGACCTGACACATCCCGTCCGCGTGCGCGAGCTCGAGGACGACCAGGGCTTCCGCCTCGAGCAGTAACGCGCGATCGGAGCCTCGGGATCCTGCCCCGACCGCCCAATGCTCGGCCTCGGGCTGATCGGCCTCGGCAAGCACGGGTCTCGCTACGCCCGTCACATCGTGGAGGATGTGACGGGCGCGACCCTCGTCGCCGTCTGCCGACGCAACCCCACCGAAGGGGCGACGCTCGCCGCGCGTTATCGCTGCGCCTTTTACGCTGACTACCGCGATCTGGTGGCCAGCCCTCGCGTCGACGCCATCGTGGTGGCGGTCCCGCCGATCCTTCACCCTCCGATCGTGGAGGCGGCATGCCGCGCCGGCAAGCCCATCCTTGTCGAGAAGCCACTGGCGACGAGCCTGGCGGCGGCACAGCACATCGCGCGCATGGTGTCCGACAGCGGCGTGCGTGCCATGGTCGCCCATACGCTCCGCTTCAACAGCACGGTCCGAGCAGTCCAGGCGCACGTGCGCGAGATCGAACCCCTGCACGCCCTCTATCTGAGCCAGCGATTCGAACCCTCCTCGCTGGACTGGCTCGATCGTCGGGCGGACAGCGGCGGCGGGATCGTGCTCCACACCGGCGTCCACAGCTTCGACTTGCTCCGGTTCCTCACCGGATGCGAGGTGACCCGGGTCTGGTGCCGGACGGTCCAGATCCTCACGCGCGAGACGGAAGACAGCTTTGCCATGACCTGCCAGCTCAGCGATGCGTCCACCGTTGCCACCATCGCGGGCTCGAGAGCGATGGGCGGCCGCATCGGTCTCATCGATCTCGCCGGCGCCCGCGGCCACCTCCTGGCGGATCACGTTCACGGTTTCGTCCATATCGTGCGCGGCACGGAGCGCCTCGCCCTCCCCGTCCCGTCACCGGTACCCACCGTGCGAGAGACGCTCGACGTCTTCGTCCGTGCCCTACACGAGAACGCCTCATTCCCCATCTCCATCGGGGACGGGCTCAGGGCCGTCGCCATCGCCGATGCCGCGTACCGTTCGGCCGAGCGTGGCGGGGAGGGTGCGGCGGTCGGTGGATCCTCCGGCGCGCCCTGATCTTCCAGCGACGGGACCTGAGTACCGTTTCGTCGCGCTGTACGCGGAACCGGGTCCGCGGTCTTCGTGATCGGTACGCTTCAGGACATGGTGGCCGGTGGCATTGGCGTGCTGGCCATCGCGCTCACCCGCCTGGCACCACACGGAAACAGGCGCCTCGTTGCCGAGTCTCGAGCGTCACTCGTCGACACCTTGCCTGAAGAGCCTTACCGGGCCTTTGATCGCCTTCCACGCGTAGTGCCCTCCCGCCATGTACCGTGCGTCGAACCCGGCCTTGCGCAGCGCGGTCGCCGTTTGGCATCCAATGTGGAAGCCGTACACGCAGAAGGTCACAACGGGTTCGTCCTTCGACAGGGTGCCGATCCACTCATCGATGCACTCGGGATCTCGCCAGACAGCGCCCTCGACGATGTCCTGCACCCTCGTCCTGAAGTGGCGCGGCCGGGTATCGATGATCTGCACACGCTGACCGGAGTCCAGCAGGTCCTGAACCTCTTCCGGCGTGATGGATGGCAGGTCGCCGAACTCGGGCTGCTCGAGCCTTCGCGGCGGCGGCACACTGATGGCATCGGTGTATCGCGCTTCGACCGCCTGCCAGTGGATATTGCGCATGAAGGCCGCGACATAGGCGGTCGTGTTCGCGCCGAAGTCGATGTGGTAAGCGTGCTCGTACATGTCGAGGGCGAGGATCGGGATGCCACCGACAATGCTCTGCGCGTGATCCGAGGTACTCTGATTGAGCAGGCGCCCGTCGCGTGGCACATACGTCAGAAGTACCCAGCCACAGTCCCCGGACAAGCCCTCGCCCAACGCGATGAACTCGCGACGCCAGCGCTGAACCGACCCGAAATCACGGGCGATGGCATTCGCGATGGTTTCGAGCGGTGCCCGCCCGTCCCCGCCGAGGCTCGCGAAATACAGTTCATGAAGCAGCGTCGAGTTGAGCAGGGTCGTTTGCTCCCGACTGAGGCGGCTGATGACCTCGGCCGGCACTGTCGCGACGTCGCGCGCCTGCAGCTCGCGCGTGAGCGCGTTCAAGCGATTGAGAGCAGATCCGTAGTTGTTCTCGTAGTGGCTTTCGATGAGCCTCGGCGATATGCCATTCAACGTCCACGGGCGGCAGAAAAGCGGGGCGATGCGATACGTCATCGTAGACCTCCGTTCGAGATCGACCACATGAGTCGTTCTCCCTTCTCGTCCTGTCTTCACTGCCGGGGGCTCATGACCCGTCCGTGCAGCGCCGGGCTTCGCGCCGGGCGGCGACGGCGCACGCGGTAGCGTGTGTGACCGCCGGCGCGGCCATCGCTAGCGGTTCCTCAGCTGCGGGACGAGCCTCGATGCTGACCACCGGGGCCGCCGAAGGATACGCGCGACGCGCTCTGAGAGACTGGGCGGCGCGGGGTCGGATCGGTCGCCGTGGAGCATCCGCGCGCGTTCCGCGTGTCGGTCGACATCGGTCAGGCGTTGCCGTAGGAGCGTTTCCTGGACGTACGCGTCCATCCACATTTCAGCCTCCATGTGTTGTGGGGCCGCTGATCCGAGATCGGCGGCGTTCATCGACGTGTCCCGAACGTCATATCGCCGGATGCTTCGCTGACGACCAGGCGTGCCGCGAGAGGTGTGGTGGGTCGCATCGCTGGTTTCATCAACGGCCACCGGCTTGTCCGGCGTCAGCTCGGTGATCCGCTCCTCGACGCGATCCGGATCGCCCATCTGTTCCGGGATTCCGTCGAGCGTCGACGGGCGTACGGCGATCGGGGCGATTTGGTCGTCCATCGTCCAGGCCTCTCGGTGGCGCCATTACGTTGCGTATTGAAACAATAGTTGCATCCGGTGTCAAGTGATTGCAGAGGCTCGAGCCGTGCATGTACTTTCGACCTGATCTATCGGGTATTTAGGCGGCGGCGGTCGGAGCGCGCGGGCGGCGCGGGACCGACCGTCTCTTGCGTGGGGATCGCCGAGCGCGTCTTCAGCTGGCGTCGCGCTCGTCCACCGTCGCTGCGAAGACGATCACGCCCGCGGCGCCGATCGCTCCCGCTGTCCAGAAGGGAAGAACCGGCGTCATACTCCACAGGACGCCGCCGATGAAAGCCGCCGGCGCGATCGACACGCTCCGAATGAGGTAGTAGAGCCCGACCGACCGCGCGCGGAGGGACGGGCGGACGAGATCCACGATCATCGCCTTGCGAGCGGGCTCGCCGATCTCGCGTAGTCCGCCCACCACGAACGCGACCACCAGCGTGGGGAAGCCGGTCGCGAGGACGACCGCGATTGGAAATGCCGCGAACGCCACGAACGTGGCGATGACGAACGGCTTCCGCCCGATGCGATCGGCCATCCGGGCGGCCGGAAGGTAGCTCACGATCGACGTCGCCGCCTGCACCGCGATCAGGAGGCCGTACGACGGCGCGCCGATCCCGATGACGTTGATCGCGTAGAGCACCAGGAAGACGTCGACGAGCCCCTCGCAGGTCCGGATCAGGATGTCGGACGCGAGGAGTCGGCGGAGCGGCGTGGGCAACGAGCTCCACACCGCGAGAACGTTGGTCGGCGTCTCGTCCGGCACGATCGCGATGTCGACGCGCCGGACCGTCGCCAGTGTGATTGCCGCGAGCGCGACCGTCACGATCAGACCCAGGCGGACCCCCTCGACAATTCCGTATGCCGCGATGACGAGACCGCCGACCATCGGCGCCGCGGCGATCGGGATTCGTCGAAGGATCGATTGCACCGTGAAGCCCATCGCGCGCCGCTCCTTCGGCAGGGCGTCGCCGATCACCGCGAAGAGCGTCGGGCTTGCCATGCTCGACCACGCCATCACGAATGCCAGTCCAAGGAAGATGACCGGCCATGACGGCGCGCACCAGTACAGCACGTACCCGACCATGGCCAGCGTGACGAAGAGCAACAGCGCCCGGCGCCGGCCGTAACGATCGGCGATCCATCCGCCGGGGTACTGGGAAACGCCGTCGAGCAAATCCTGGCAGGTCCCGAAGAGTCCAATCGCCGTCACGGGTGCGCCCAACGCCTCGAGATATTTGGGCAGAAAGCGCTTCCAGAGGTTCTCGCCGAGCGCGAGCAGGAAGGTCGCCACGGACACGGCGACGACGTTGCGCTCCAGGCCGAGGACGGTACGGGTGGTCACGTTCCGCTTGACACTATCATGAAACTACTGTTTCATTCGGAAACATGGATCGAACACTCCTGCTGCTCCTGGTGGGTGTGCCGCCGACGCCGTCGAGTCTCCGAGTGCGGGTCTGGCGCCGCCTCCGCACGCTGGGCGCCGTCCCGCTGAAGCGGTCGGCATACCTACTCCCGGACACGCCCGAGCGGTACGAGGACTTCACGTGGCTCGCTCAGGAGATCCAGCGCGACGGCGGGGATGCCACCCTCATTCGCGTCCAACAGATCGAACACGTCCCGTCCTCGGATGTGCTGCGTCTGTTCCACGAGCCACGCGACCAGGACTACAAGCAGCTCGCGGCGCGCTATCGCAAGCTGCTTCAGAGCCTCGACAAGAAGTCGGCCGCGAAGAGCGCCCGCGTGCACGAGGAGCTCGCCCGGCTCACCAAAGACCACCAACGCATTCGGGACATTGATTTCTTCGACGCCCCCGGTGGCGCCGAAGTGCGGCGTCTCGAGGAGGCCATCGCCATGCGTACCCGGCGTCCGGAAAGTGTCCGCCGCGAAGAGCGGCCGACGCTCGATCTCAGCAAGCTCCGCGGGCGGCGGTGGGTGACGCGCCCGCGCCCGCACATCGACCGCATCGCCTCCGCCTGGCTCATCAAGCGCTTCATCGATCCCGACGCCCAGTTCGTCTTCGCGCCTCCAGCGGAGTTCCCGAACGACGCCACCCCCTTCGACACGCCGGGCGTGGAGCTGAGCCACCAGGGCGAAGACTGCACGTTCGAGACGCTGATCAAGCGCGCGCGTCTTCGCGATCGGCGCCTGGCTCGGCTCGCCGAGGTCGTGCACGAGGCGGACCTGCGAGACGGGAAGTATCCCCACGAGGAGGCGCGCGGCATCGACGTCGCCGTCCGCGCCCTCTTGGCGGCATCGACCGACGATCACCAGGTTCTCGCGCAGGGGATGGCACTGTTCGAAGGCTTGTACGCCACGACGCCGAAGAGGAGCTAGCATGCTTGCCCTCTCTCGTGCCGACGTCCTCGAGCTCCTGACCCTCCGCGACTGCGTCGACGGAGTCGAACGAGCGTTTCGCCTCCACGCAGAAGGCAAGACGCTGGGGCCCGGCGTCCTCGGCATCGATGCCGTGGATGGAGGCTTTCACATCAAGGCCGCCGGAATACTCGGAGCCCGCAACTACTTCGCCGCCAAGGCGAACGCCAATTTCTCCGACAATCCGCGCCGCCACGGACTGCCGACGATTCAGGGCGCCGTCCTGCTGGCGGACGCCAGCAACGGCACCCTGCTCGCGGTGATGGACTCCGGAAGCGTGACCGCGCTGCGAACGGGTGCCGCGACCGCCGTGGCCGCGAAGTATCTGGCTCGCCCGGACGCGAGGACGGCCACGATCGTCGGCTGCGGAGTTCAGGGGGAGATCCAGCTCGCGAGCATCGCCGCCGTGCTGCGGCTCTCGACGGCCCGGGTCTACGACGTCGATCACGCGCGAGCGAAGGATCTCGCACACCGGGCTTCCGCGAAGCTCGGCGTGCACATCGAAGCCGTCACGGACCTGTCGCGCGCCCTGCGCGAGAGCGACGTGTGCGTGACCTGCACGCCATCTCGCCGCGCGTTCGTGAAGGCCTCCGACATCGCGGCCGGCACGTTCATCGCCGCCGTCGGCGCCGACAACCCGACGAAGCAGGAGATCGACGTCGGTCTCATCGCCTCCGCCACGCTCGTCGTCGACGTTCTCGACCAATGTGCCGAGATCGGCGAGCTGCACCACGCCCTCGCGGCGGGCGTGATGAGCCCCACGCAGGTGCACGCGGAGCTCGGGGACGTCGTCGCCGGCCGAAAGGCGGGCCGGACGCGCAACGACGAGATCACGATCTTCGACAGCAGCGGCACCGCCCTTCAGGACGTCGCGGCGGCGCTCGCCGTGTACGAGAAGGCGCTCGAACGCGGGCGAGGCACCGAGGTCAAGCTCGATGCGTGAGCGAGCCGCGGCCGTCAGCGGCATCCCCATCTCTCGCACCCGACAAGGAGTCACATCATGAAGTGGGTCACTCGTGAACGCGCGCGCGTCGACCGCATTGCCTGTCCGTGGTTGATCACTCGATTCATCGATCCACAACCCGAGTTTCTCTTCGTGCCGCCGACGCAGGTGCTGGACGTCGCGAAGCGGGAAGGCGCGATCCCCTACGACATCCCGAACGTGGAGCTCGGGCACCGCGGGCCGCTGTGCTCGTTCGACGCTTTCATCGACCGGTACGAGCTTACCGATCCCGCACTGGCGACACTCACGAAGGTCGTCCGAGGCGCGGATACGGACGATCGTGGCCTGACACCCGAGTCCCCTGGCCTGTATGCCGCCGCGACCGGCTTCCAGGCGATCAGCCGGGACGACTTCGCCAACATGGGGCGGCAGTTTCCGATGTACGACGCGCTCTACGAGTACTGCCGCATGCAGACATCGTCGGCAGCCCAACCGTCGCGGGTGCTGTTCGTCTGTCTCCACGGCGCCGCGAAGAGCGTCATCGGGGCCGCGCATTTCCGCCGCCTGGCCCAGACGCGCGGACTCTCGGTCGGCGCCGTCGCCGCCGGGACCGAGCCTGACCCGCAGCTAGCCCCGGGCGCCGTGAAGGGTCTTGCCGGCGACGGCCTCCAGCCGACACCGGCGCGTCCCCGTCCCGTGACGCTGTACGATCTCCAGAGCGCCACGCGCGTCGTGAGCTTCGGCTGCGACGTCACGCCGCGCCCGGGTCAGCGTGTCGATCAATGGGATGTCCCCGCTGTGAGTGACGGCTACGAGGCCGCGCGCGATCGCATCGTGGCGCATGTCGAGCGCCTGGTGGCCGAACTGGCTGACCGACGCTGACGTGGCGCTCCGACATCTCGGCTTCGTCGATCTGCCGCCGAACGCGAACGCCGGCGGCTTCGATCATGCGGCGGTGCACGAGCCGACGGGACGGGTCTACGTCGCCCACACGGCGAACGATGCTGTCGACGTGATCGACATCGCCGCCCGGCGATACGTGCGGTCCATTCCCGACCTGCCCGCTGTCGCGGGCGCGCTGGTCGCCGAGCCCGATCTGGTGTTCACATCGAACCGCGGAGAGAACACCGTCGCTCTCTTCACGACCGCCGACGCTCCGCGCGTCGAAAGGATCCCGGTGGGGGTTCGACCGAATGGCCTGGCCTACGATCCTCGCCGATCGCGACTCCTCGTCGCGCACGTCGGCGACCCTGCCATTGCGGGGTCGTTCACCATCTCGATCGTCGACGTCCGCGCTCGCAAGCGCATCGCGGATATCCCGGTTGCCGGCCGGACGCGCTGGGCGGTGTACGATCCGGTCGGCGATGCTTTCCATGTCAACATCGCCGATCCGCCGCAGATCATAGTCGTCGAGTCCGGTGACCCGGTTCGCATCCGTCGACACGTCGCCATCCCTCATGCCGGCCCGCATGGCCTCGACATGGACGTCGTCAGCCGTCGGTTGTTCTGCGCCTGTGATGCCGGCGTCCTGGTGGCCGTCGATGCTGATACCGGCAAGCTCCAGGAGACCCACGCAATCGGCGGGGTACCAGACGTCGTTTTCTTCAACCCCGGCCGTGCCCGGGTGTATGTCGCGATCGGTCATCCCGGCGTCATCGACGTCTTCGACACAGCGCCTCTGAGCCGTCGAGAGACCGTGGCGACAGAAGCAGGCGCCCATACACTGTCATTCGATGCCACCCGAAACATCGTCTGCGCGTTTCTGCCACAGAGTTGCCGTGCCGGGATCTACGACGACGGCGCCTAGCCTCACAACGACGAGCCATTGCTGAAGCACCTCCGTGTCGCGCTCACCTTCGCTTTCAGGGCGGTCGATGAGCCGGCAACACTGGCCCCGGCGCTCAGGGCGGCGCTCGATCTGACAAACAGCCGGCGGTGAAGCGATGATGCCGCGGCGCCAGTGGTTGAGAACGGTTCTCGCCGGCATCGCCGCGTTCGCAGGCGGCTATGACTGGCATGTGGAGGCCGCGCCCATGGAACTAAGGCTGCCCGACGGCGTACCGACACAGACGCTCGACTTCGAGGGCAGAGGGATCGAGGGGTGGACGACCGTCGCCGGCCAGTGGGGCGTCGAGGAGATGGCCGGCGCCCCCAGCGGCACGAAGGTGCTGCTCCAGCGTGCCACGAAGAACGACTTCAACGTCATCGTCGCGCCCGCCGTGTACGGCGACGTCGACGTGATGATGAAGTTCAAGCCCATTTCCGGTCGCGAGGACGCGTCGGGCGGGATCGTGGTTCGCTTCACGGATGGCAAGTACTACGTGGTGCGAGCCAACGCGCTCGAGAATAACTTTCGCCTCTATCACTACGATCGGGGGCGCCGGCAGCTTGCGTCTGCCAGCGTGCAGGCCCCGGCGCTCGGCCAATGGCACACCGTGCGGGTCGTAACAGTCGGCGACCAGATCCAAGCGTGGCTCAACGGGCGCCTGTACCTCGATCAGCGGGATTCACGCGTCAAGGCTGGAGCTGTCGGGCTCTGGACGAAGGCGGATTCCGTCACCGCCTTCGACGATCTCGTGATCCGCGGCAAGCCCCTGTAGAGCGCAGGAGCGACCGATGACCGCAGTCGAGCGCGCATTAGTCGGAAGTCACTCAGGTCTTGGCGCCTTCGTCCGGTACTTCCTCTACCTGGGCAGTCTGGGGTTCGGTGGCCCGGTCGCCCTCGCCGGCTTCATGCACCGAGATCTGGTCGAAGAGCGGCGGTGGGTGTCCGAGGAGGAGTATCGACTCGGCATGGCTTTGGCGCAGATCATGCCTGGCCCCCTGGCTGCGCAGCTCGCCATCGCACTCGGATACTTCCGCCATGGCGTGATCGGAGCCACAGCGGTAGGGCTCGCGTTCATCGTGCCGTCGTTCGTGATGGTGGTCGCGATCTCGATGGCGTACGTCCGGTTCGGCGGGCTGTGGTGGATGCAGGCGCTGTTCTACGGCATCGGCGCCGCCGTGATCGCCATCATCACGATCGCCGCCTACAAGCTTTCGCGCTCCACGAACAAGCGGGACCCGATGCTGTGGGCCATCTTCGGTGCGCTCGCGATCGTGACCATCTGGGCGCAGGCCGAGCTTGCCGAATTCTTCGTGATCGCCGGCATGGTCGTCCTGTTCGCACGGGCCTGGCCGGGTCGGCGGCACGCGATCCTGATGGCGCTGGGCGGTGGCGCCGTGGTCGCCGCGATCTGGTTGATCGAGCGGTGGTTCCTGAGCCTCGGCGTCGGGGGTCAACACGTCGTGCTGCAGATCCTGCTCTTCTTCACCAAGGCGGGCTCCTTCGTCTTCGGCAGCGGCCTCGCGATCGTGCCATTCCTCCACCAGGGCGTGGTCCAGCAATTCGGCTGGCTGAACGAGCAGCAGTTCCTCGACGCCGTCGCCGTGGCGATGATCACACCCGGACCGGTCGTGATCACCGTCGTCTTCATCGGCTTTCTCGTCGCTGGCGTGCTGGGGGCAATCGCCGCGGCCATCGGGATCTTTCTGCCCGTCTACGTCTTCACGGTCATTCCTGCGCCGTGGTTCAGTCGCAACCGTGAGAACGCGCAGCTCAAGGCGTTCGTTCAGGGCGCGACGGCGGCGGCAACGGGCGCCCTGAGCGGTGCGGTGGTCGTCATCGCGCTGCGCGCGATCTACGACATCCCGACAGTCCTCATCGCGCTGGTGAGCCTCGGCATTCTCTGGCGTTACAAGGTCCCCGAGCCGATCCTCGTGGTCGCGGCCGCAGTGGTCGGGCTTGTCGTGTGGCCACTGATGCAAGGGGCCTGAGGCAGGTACGCCCGCCTCGCTCCGGACCACCCGCGACCGCTGTGGCCCCCCCCGACGGCATCCTCAGACCGGCCGAGGTGGAGGTCACGGCCGCCGGCGCAACGGCCGAAGGCGTCGAACCACGGCGCAACAATGGCACAAAAGGACGGCGGCAGTAGGGCCCGGTCGGTCAGTGGTGGTCGGGGTGGCCGGATTTGAACCGGCGGCCCCCTGCTCCCAAAGCAGGTGCGCTACCAGGCTGCGCCACACCCCGATGGCGCCGCAAATTTTAGCATTCTTTCGTCCGGGCCGATCTCGATGGGGCAGTCTATGCGCGGCTGACCGCGGCGATGTGCTGGGTCGTCCTCGTGCTCAGGCTCGTTCCTGCCTTCGCGCAGCCGGCCGAGGAAGCCGACAAGAAGCTGCAAGGGCGCTGGACGGCAACACGGGCGAAACGCGACGGCAAGGCGGCCGATGACGTCGTCGGACACGGCTCTCCTCACCGGCAACCGGTTCCGGATCCAGTCCAGTGACGGCAAGACGCTCTACGCAGGCACCGTCAGAGTGGACTCGAGCGCGAAGCCGGGCCATCGAGTTCGAGCGCACGGAAGGGAGCCTGAAGGGAGGCGTGGAAGGGAATCTACACCCTCGATGGCGAACCCGGACGTCCTCATCACGTTCAGGCGCACGAAGTCCTGAACGGCCCGGCCAGGAGCGCGCGGGCGGCGCGGGCGGCGGCGCCGCGGTGGTCCACGCCGTGCTTGGCGTGGAGCGATAGCTCTCCGAACGTCCGGGCGAGGGGCGGATAGAAGAACACCGGGTCGTAACCGAAGCCGCCGGTACCGCGCGGCGCCTCGGCGATGAAGCCCTCGACCACGCCCTCCACCAGCCGTTCGCCTCCGCGAGGGTCGACCAGCGCGATGACGCACCGGAACCGCGCGCTACGCCGCGCGGGCGGCACGTCCCGGAGGCGCTCGAGCAACTGTGTGTAGCGGCCAGCGTCGTCGAGGCCGGGGCCGCCGAAGCGCGCCGAGTACAGGCCCGGACCACCGCCGAGGGCGTCGACCTCGATGCCCGAGTCGTCGCCGAGGCTCAGGGCCCCGGTGGCCCGAGCCGCCGCGCGGGCCTTGATCAGGGCGTTCTCCTGATAGGTCTGGCCCGTCTCCTCGGGCAGGGCGGCGCCCGGCACGTCGGCCAGGAGCGTGACGTCGTACGGGAGGTCACCCAGCAGGGCGAGGAGCTCGCGGCCCTTCCCGCGGTTCAGCGTGGCGATGACGAGACGCGGCCTACTGCTTGAACGTCCGCTCGTCACGGGCCCCCAGGGCCCGGCGCTGCAGCGCGACGAGCTGGCGGATACCGCGTTCGGCCAGGGCGAGCATCGCGTCGAGGCGATCGCGGCCGAACGCGACCTGCTCCGCCGTGCCCTGCACCTCGACGAAGTCGCCGCCGCCGGTCATGACGACGTTCATGTCGACCTCGGCGGTCGAGTCCTCGACGTAGTTGAGGTCGAGGACCGGCTGACCGCCCACGATGCCGACGCTGACCGCCGCCACGCAGTCGCGCAGCACGGCGGTCGGATTGAGCCCGGAGATCTTGCCGAGCGCGTCCGCGAGCGCGACGAAGCTGCCGGTGATGGCGGCCGTGCGGGTACCGCCGTCGGCCTGGATGACGTCGCAGTCGACCCACACCGTGCGCTCGCCCATCTTGCCGCGGTTGGCCACCGCGCGCAGCGCCCGGCCCACCAGCCGCTGGATCTCCTGGGAGCGGCCGCTGGGCCCGCGATTCTCCCGCGTCATGCGGGTGTTGGTGGAACGCGGCAGCATGCCGTACTCGGCCGTGACCCAGCCCAGTCCCTGGCCCTTGAGGAACGGCGGGACCTTCTCCTCCACGGTGGCCGTGCAGATCACCTTCGTGGCCCCGAACTCCACGAGGACAGACCCCTCGGGGTGTAGCAGGAAGTCGCGCGTGAGGGTGGCAGGCCGCAGCTGGTCGGGCGCACGGCCGTCGGGGCGCGGCATCAGCGCCTCACGGGGTCCGGCCGGCCGTCGGGCGGGCGCGGAGCTCGCCGGCGCGCTTGTAATCCGCGAGGCCGCTCACGATCGCCTGGGCAATCTCGTCACGGTACCGGGTGTCCTTGAGACGCTTCTCCTCCCTGGGATTGGTCACGAAGCCGATCTCGATCAGGATGGCGGGCATCGCGGCCCCGCCCAGCACGTAGAAGCCGGCCTGCTTCACGCCGCGATGGGGAATGCGGAGCGCCTGAGTCATCGAGTCCAGCACGGTCTCGGCCAGCCGCGAGGACTCGACCTGGAACTCCGACTGGGCGAGGTCCCAGAGGATCGTCTTGACGATGTCGGCGCGTCCGGCCCGGGTGGTGGCGGTGGTCTTCTCGAGCTGGACCACGCTGTTCTCGGCCGACGCGACCTGCCGGGCGGCGTTGTCTGTCGCCTCCGAGGACAGGAAATACACCTCCAGCCCCTCGGAGGCCGCGACGCGGTGAGCATTGGCGTGGACCGACACGAACAGGTCGGCGCGCTCGCGGTTGGCATAGCTGGTCCGGTCGCGGAGCGTCACGAAGTGGTCGTTGTCGCGCGAGAGCAGCACCCTGACTCCCAGCTGGGCCTCCAGCAGTTTCGCCGCGCGTCGAGTGACGTCGAGGACCAGCTCCTTCTCCATCAGACCGCCGGGTCCGATGGCGCCGGAGTCGTGCCCCCCGTGACCCGCGTCGAGCACGATGGTGCGCAGCGGGGCGCTCCCGGGGCCGCGCACGGCCGGCTCCGACGGCCGCGAGAAGTCCAGGACGAGGCGTGGAGGGTCGGAGAGCGTCGAGGCCTTCAGCTCGCCCACCACCCCCTCGAACGAGACACGCAGGAGCGCGTCGCCGCCGGCGCGTTCCAGCCGCGCTTCCTCCACGAAGCCGTCACCGATCGACTCGGCCGGCCGCGAGCCGGCCAGGCCCAGCAGCCGGATCCGCATCTCCTTGCCGCTGGAGGGCTCGACCCGATGGACGACCGGCGCCGAGGTCTCCAGCACGACGCGGGTGAACGACGGATAGGACCGTGTGCGCAGATCCTCCAGCGTGATGGCGCCGGGCTTGGTCACTGGCGGCTGGGTGGACGGAGTCGTGACGGTGCCCGGCGTGACCGCCGCGACCGTGGCCGCCGTCCTCAGCCTGGGGGAGACTTGGGTCACGAACGACTCCGGGACGAGCCACACGCCCTTGCGCACCACGACCGGGGCGTCGAGCGAGACCGCGGTGCCGTCCACCAGGATCCGTGCCCAGTTGCGGGCGAGCGTCACGACGTGGTCGCCGCTGCGCAGGCGGGCTTGCGGGCGGTCCGCGGCGGCATCGAGGCTCGCCTTGAGCGTCTCCGCCGCCCTGCTCAGCTCGACATAGACGCGTCCCTCATGCGTGATGGTCGGCGAGCCGGCACCCGCCGCCCCGGCGGTCAGCGCCAGGGCGAGGGTGAAGAGGACCGCGCGGCAGCGCACCTCCATTGGCAGGGAGGATTGTAGCAACCCCCCGGGACTTCGAAGAAACTTGCCGGCGCCGGGCCGGCGCCATCACGCCGCGTAGCGCAGGATCGCGCCCACCCCTTCGCGCGCAGCCAGGCCGGCATGACCCTGCACGACGCCGATGCTCCCGCCGCTGGCCAGCACCCGTCCGACCATCGCCTCTCCCAACTCTGTGGCGTGCAAAGTCCCTTCACAGAAACGACAACCGCCACCTGCTGCGGGCTGCAGCGTGGCGCAGCGGTCGCAGATCGCGCCGGCGCGCTCGAACTCGGGAAGAAGGTACAACTCCTGGACGGCATTGCGGTTCACGGCCTCCAGCGTCGGCTCCACGCCGGCCACCGCCCGGCCACCCTTGGCCGCGGCATCCAGCAACCGATCGACCCTGACCCCGTCGTCCTGCTCCTCCTTGCGGGCCAGGTAGTCGGCGGCACGCCGGGCGATGGTCGCCATCGGCTCGTGGCCGGCGCCGGGCACGACACCGACGACGCGGCGCGCGAGGTCCGCCGGCAGGTGATCCTGGAACAGCACGACCGCCCGGTCCTCACCGGACAGCACGATCTGCTGCACCCCGTGACTGGCGGCGAGGCTGCCGACCGCGCGGGCGGTCGCCTCGTAATGCCGGCCGCGATGCTCCTCGATGTGCCGCTGGAACCGGCTCTGAGCCAGCGCCGCCCACCCGCCGGTGGCGTGTCGTCCCTCGACGGCCGCGCCGAGGGTGACCTCTTCTCCGGGCCCCTGCGGTCCGAGTGCCAGCAGCCGCGCGCGGGTCCCGTCCACGAAGACGATCAGCGACGGCACGGTCTCCTCGACGGCGCCGGCCAGCGGCCGTAGGTATGGCGTGCTGTTGACGACGAACGCGTCCTCGAAGGCGGTGCGCAGTGGGAGGATCTCGCGCAGACCGTTGCCGGCGAACATGGCAACGCCGCTGGCGTCGGGGAGCGCGTCCCCGGCGACGAGGCTGCGGCCTTGCGCGTCGATCCAGTCCAGATCCTCGTCGGCCGGGCGGCCCGCGGAGGCCGTGCGGGCGGCGCGGAGGTGGTTCTTGAGGAATATGCGCACCCGCTCCCGCTGCTCCTCGTCGGCCCAGCGGGTGTTGAGATAGACGCTCACGACCGGAGGGTCGGCCGGCGGAAGCTTGGCGAGCTCGGCGAGGCGCGTCTGGACGTCCACGGCTCAGGCACTCCGCCGCCGGCGACGGGCGGGGGGCAATGCGGCCTCCCCGTCGGCCAGCAGGCCCTGATGCGCCACGAAGTACTTCTTGGGCCTGCGCGCCGCGTCGCGCCGGCGCTGGCGCTCGCGCATCAGCTCACGCTCGAGTGTCTCGGCGGCGATGTCGAAGGCCAGTCGCGGGCTCTCGGCGAGCCCACCGGCGTGAGTGGTCGGGCGCCGTGGAATCTCCACGGTAAGCGCGCACCGGATGTCCACACCCCCCTTGGGGCCGTTCTCGTCGCTGAAGGCCACCCTCATCGCGGTGGGACGGAACCGGCCTCGCGCGATCACCGCGGCCAGCTTCTTCTCGATGATCGCGCGCAGGGGATCGTCCAGGGCGATGCCCTCCATCACCAGGCTCATGGCAACTCCTTCCTGGGCCGGCGCCGCCGGCCCACTGACCTCCGGTAGCGAGCCAGATCGATGCCAGCGGCGAACTCGCCCTCACTGGTGCCGCGATTGCAACTAGAATTGCGGTTCGAGGCATGGTCGTAATTCACGCGGAGGCTGGTCCATGGCAGTGATCTCCGACGGGCTCATCCAGGCGCTCGAGGACGTGGCCGCGCGTCTCAGGATCGGGTCGATCCGCGCCACCACCGCGGCAGGCAGCGGCCACCCCACCAGCGCGGCGTCGGCCGCCGATCTCGTGGCGGCGCTGTTCTTCGCCGTCATGCGGCTCGATCCGGACGATCCGCGGTCACCCGCCAGCGACCGCTTCGTGCTCAGCAAGGGGCACGCGGCCCCGCTGCTCTACGCCGCGTGGGCGGAGCTGGGCGTCGTACCCGGCGACGCGCTCACGACGCTGCGGCAGATCGACAGCGATCTCGAAGGCCATCCCACGCCGCGCCTGCCCTTCGTCGACGTCGCGACCGGCTCGCTCGGACAGGGGCTCAGCGCGGGTGTCGGCCTGGCGCTGGGCGCCCGCTGGCTGGGCAGCGACGCACGGGTGTTCGTGCTGCTGGGCGACGGGGAGACCGCCGAGGGCTCGGTGTGGGAGGCCGCCCAGATGGCGGGCCACGAGCGCCTCTCCAGCCTCATCGCCATCGTGGATGTCAACGGGCTGGGGCAATCGGGTCCCACGATGCTCGACCACGACCTCGACGCGTATCGCCGGCGATTCACGGCGTTCGGCTGGACGGCGATCGTCGTGGACGGGCACGATCTTCGGCAGATCGTCCCGGCTCTGCGGCGCGCGCGACAGAGCCGGCAGCGGCCCACCGCCATCGTGGCGCGCACGGTCAAGGGCCAGGGCCTCGGCGACATCGCGGGCAAGGAGGGCTGGCATGGCAAGCCGCTGTCGGCCGAGGCGGCGGAGCGCGCCGTCGCCGCGTTGCAGGCGACGCTGCATCACATCCCGCCTCCGCTCGTCCAGCGGCCACGGGTACGGCTGGCGCCGCGACCCGCGCCGCAGCCCATGCCGGAGCCCCGCCGCTATGCCGAGATCGCCACCCGGGAGGCGTACGGCGACGCGCTGGTCCGGCTCGGCGCCTGCGACGCGAGCGTGGTCGCCCTCGACGGTGACGTCAAGAACTCCACCTACGCCGAGCGGTTTCGCGAGGCGTACCCCGACCGCTTCGTCGAGTCGTACATTGCCGAGCAGAACATGGTGGGCGCCGCGACCGGCCTGGCGGCCCAGGGCTGGATCCCGTTCGCCTCCTCGTTCGCGTGCTTCCTCACCAGGGCCGCCGACCAGCTCCGCATGGCGGCGATCTCGCGCAGCAACATCAAGCTCTGCGGCTCGCACGCGGGAGTCAGCATCGGCGAGGACGGGCCGAGCCAGATGGCCCTGGAGGACCTCGCCCTCTTCCGGGCGCTGCCGGAGAGCGTGGTGCTCTATCCGGCGGACGGGGCCGCCACCGACGCCTGCGTGCTGTTGGCGGGACGCCACCGGGGGCTGGTCTACATCCGGACGACGCGCGGGAAGACCCCCGCGCTGTACGGACCGGACGACACGTTCGCCGTCGGCGGCCTGAAAGTGGTGCGATCCGGCGAGCGCGACGTGATCACGATCGTCGCTGCCGGGATCACGCTACACGAAGCGCTGGCCGCCCACGACGAGCTGGCCGGCGCCGGGGTCGCCGTGCGCGTCGTGGATCTGTACTCCGTGAAGCCGGTGAACGGCGACGCCCTGCTCGAGGCCGCGCGGGCCACCGGCAACCGCCTGCTGGTCGTCGAGGACCATTACCCGGCCGGGGGGCTCGCCGACGCCGTGCGCGAAGCGGTCGCCGACGCCGGCGTGGTGGTCCATCACCTCGCAGTCAGAGAGATCCCACGCAGCGGGCCGCCGCGCAAGCTGCTGGAGCGCTACGGGATCGGTCGCGGCGCGATCGTCGCCGCCGTCCGAGAGCTCGTCCAGGCCCGCGGGGCGCCCGCCGAGCGACCGGCCGCGTAAGGGCTCGTCAACAACCGGAGGATACGGCGCGCAGGATCCGCGCCGCGCGGCTTACTGGGCTGTCCAGCCTCCGTCGATCACGAGCTCGCTGCCCGTGACGAAGGCCGACTCGTCCGAGGCCAGGTAGAGGACGCCGTACGCCACCTCGTCGGCCTCCCCGTATCGACCCAGCGGAATGCGGGACAGCATCCGCCGGTACACCGTCGCGTCGGCGCGGCGCCGCTCCGTCATCGGAGTCACGATGGGCCCCGGATGCACGGAATTGCACCGGATGCCGTCGCGCGCGTACTGCAGCGCAGTGGTCTTGGTGAGCAGTCGCACCGCGCCCTTGGAGGCGGTGTACTGCGGACTGCTGTCGTCCATGCCGACCAGGCCGAGCTGCGAGGAGATGTTCACGATCGAGCCGCCGCCGGCGCCACGCATGGCGGGGATCGCGGCGCGGGTGCCGAGGAAGACTCCTTTGGCGTTGACCTCCATGACGCGATCCCACGCCTCGGCCGTCGTCTCCTCGACGCGGCCGGCCGCGCCGATCCCGGCGTTGTTCACCAGCACGTCGAGCTTGCCGAACCGCTGGACCGCCAGCGCGACCGCCTGCTCCCAGTCGGCCTCGCGGGTGACGTCGAGCCGCACGAAGACCGCCTCGCCGCCGCTCGCGACGATCGCGGCCTCCACGGCCCGGCCCTCGGCCTCGATGACGTCGCCCAGGACGACGCGGGCCCCCTCGCGCGCGAACAGCCGCGCCTCCGCGGCGCCCATGCCACGGGCCGCTCCGCTGATCAGCGCGCTCTTGCCCGCCAGTCTCACGAGCGCGTCCGCCCCGCACGCGCGCGATGCCTACCCGACTCGGCCCGAGACGTATCAACCATGTGCGCCCGGACAGGCTATCACGGCAACGCCGCTGGTCGGCGGCGAGATCGGCGGGGCGGCCGGCATCAGCGGCGCGACTTGCGATCGAGCGCTATCCCGGTTCGTCCGTCGCTTCGTTATGGAACGCGTGTTCCGAACTGAAACGCTCGCCGTGACGAGAATCTTCGAGGCCGGGAAATCGCGGGCGGACGAGGAAGGACCTCGCCCGCCCGCCTGGCGTCAACCGCGCGGCGCCTGCTCGTCCACGTTGCCGCTGTAGTCGTGCGGCATCTGGCCGCGCGGGGCCTGGGTATCCTGACCACGAGGGGCCTGTAGCTCCTGGCCGCGCGGCGCCTGCGTCTCACCGCCCGCGTAGTCGGCCAGTGCTCCCGTCGCCGACACCAAGACCGTAGCGAGTGCGAGCGCGAATGCTGTCCGTCGCTTCATGATGATCTCTTCTCCCTCTCTTCTTCTTCTGTTTTGCCCTCGACCATTGAGATGGTCCGGCCGCGTCGGCCGGTTCTGCGAGCGCCCATCCCTGCGCGCCGGCGGGACCGAATTCGGAGCACCGAGCGTGCCAGAGCTGAAACCGCGTCATCACGCCGCCCGGAGCGCCGCGACCGCCAATGCCGTCGTTCAGACCGGAACGGATTGCTTCGAGATGAAACGT
>Ga0075430_100000195_pt1 | contig 40957 bp, 48 predicted proteins | sample RhiMetdeltSRZDD4_FD_75294 | JGI IMG/M metagenome (GOLD analysis project Ga0075430, IMG submission 75294) | Populus rhizosphere microbial communities from Tennessee, USA - Rhizosphere MetaG P. deltoides SRZDD4 | ecosystem: Host-associated > Plants > Roots > Rhizosphere > Soil | place: USA... | reverse complement strand
AGACAACTGGATTATTCACGAGGATGGTTTCACTGAACCGCCGCTGCGGTTCCAGTTGCAGGTACAGACGCAGCTCGCTTGCACCCGCGCCAATGTCGGGCTGCTGATCGCGCTCATCAGCGGGGATCGCATCGTGCGCTGTGAGATACCACGGCACCACGAAGCCATTGTTGAGATACGCCGCCGCGTCACGGAATTCTGGCGAACCATCGAGGCGAATGAGGAGCCGCCGGCCGAAATGCCGGCCGACATGGATGCGGCAAAACGCGTCTGGCGCGCGGGCGATGGCAACGTAGACCTAACCGGCGATCCCGATGTCGAAGGCTGGCTGCATCAGATCCGCGAGCTGCGTGAACTGAAGAAGCGCACCGAGGCCGACGCCGACGTTATCGAGGGCCGAATCCTCAGCTACTGCGTGACGAACCATTACGCCGCCATCACGGCCAATGGCGGGCGCGTCTCCTGCAAGCAGCGTGAGGCCAAGCCCGCGCACACGCGCCTGTTCAAAGAGCAGCCGGCAAAGATCGAACTGCGGATCACGACGCGATGAAACGCCCGATCAGCGAAGGGCGGTTGCGCTATGAGGCGATGCGCTGCGAGACCGCCAAGTGCAAACGCTGCCGCTGCCGCTGTGGTGGCGCGTTGCATGGCACGGCGCATAGCGCGGAGTGGATAGCCGAGGAAATCTTGCGAGACCGCATAGCGTTTCAGCGCCAGCCAGACCAGATCGATTGGGTTGGGTATGAAGGCTTCGACCAATACCTCTGAACCCATTCAGCACGACTTGTTTGCCGCGCCGGTGTTGGACCCGAAGAAGGCGTGCGATGCGCGCGACGAAGGAATGCGCCGCGTCGAAAACCATGCCGACAGCGACGAGCAGGCATGGACTGATCGCGCCTACGCGTTCCTGTTGGGCTTCGCACAAAGCGGCGCGGAATTCATGGTGGAAGATGTGCGCCAAGCGGCGGCCGGTGTGTTGCCGTCGCCGCCGGATCGTCGCGCCTGGGGACCAGTCGCACTACGCGCAGCGCGCAGCGGACAAATCTCTGTCGTGCGGTACGAGAAACAGAAGGACGTAAAGAGCCACCGCAGTCCGAAACCCGTTTGGCAGTTAGCGAGGCCAAAGTGAGGCGGCGTCGTTGCAAGAACCCCGGATTGAGGTGGCTTCCCAAGGCCGCGCTCAGGTGGGTGGATGGCAGCGGCGCCGTCGATTTACTGCCGCGCCAGCGCGCGCTGTATCTGAACCTCGACCTTGGGCCGGAGAGCGCGATTCACGCGTACCGCGAGCGCGCGATGCAGAAGGCCGTCATGCAGTACATCGACAACGCCTATCCGCAGATCGGCTCGCTGTGCTTCCACGTACCGCTCGAACTACTTCGCCGTGACGACCAAAGCGCCGGCATGTTCCACACACTCGGCGCGCGCGCCGGGGTCGCCGATGTCGTGATGTTGGTGGCGCGCGGCGCATATCACGGGCTCGTAGTCGAACTCAAATCACCGACGCACCGGCCGACCGATAGCCAGTGCAAATTTCTCGAGGCCGCCCGCGCCCAAGATTACGCGGCGTGCTGGTCGGACTCCCTCAACACCGTGCTCAAGCTCATCGATGTCTATCTAACTCTGCCGCCGCGCGCTGCGCTTGCGGAACTGACACCACAACCGCTGGGGGAAGATCATGAATTCCGTTGTCGCCCAAAAGCCCGCCGCAAAACCGATTGAACTGATCCGCTCGCAGTTGTACCTGCCATCGATGCAGGAGCAGCTAAAGAGCGCGCTGCCCCCGCACGTCAGCGTTGAGAAGTTCTTGCGCGTCGCCATGACCGCGCTCCAGCAGAACCCCGGATTGTTAACGATGGACCGGCCGTCGTTGTTCGCTGCCGTCGTCACGAGCGCGCAGCTGGGGTTACTCCCGGATGCGCAGTTAGGCGAGGCGTACTTCGTACCATTCAAGGGCAAGGTCACGTTGATCCCCGGCTACCGTGGACTTTTGAAACTCGCGCGCCAGGGCGACATCGGCTTTGTCGAGGCGGAGATCATCTGCGCCAACGACGACACCACTTATGTACTCGGCGATGAGTCGCGCTTCGAGTCGATCGTGAACTGGCGGGACCGAGGGCCAATGGTGGCGGTCTACGCGGTGGCCAAGTATCGCGACGGGGGTATCTGCGCCCGCGTGGTGATGACCAAGACCCAGGTTGATGAGATTCGCGCCCGCTCGCAGGCGGCCAATGGTCCGGCATGGTCCGGCAACTACGAAGAGATGGCCAAGAAGACCGCTCTTCGCCGGTTGGCGAAGTTGCTGCCGCTGTCGACCACGGCCGGCAATGCGTTTCGCCTGTCCGAGTTGCAGGAAGAGTTGGGGCGCGGTGGACGCGTGATCGAGGGCGAGGTGGTGTCGGACGAGGAGCAGAAGGAGCCGGCCGTCGACATGGCCACGGAAGCGAAGCCCAAGCGCCGTAGGACGGCGCTGGACAACATAGGTGCTCCCGCTCAACAGGAGCCGACCGAGGGTCTACAGCCGTCTGTAGACGATCGTACGGGGGATCTATTGGTCGACCCGGTCACTGGTGAAGTGCTGGGCGATGCGCCGGGCGCGCCGTAAAGGCACCCCGCAGGCGGCCCCCCTCAAACAAGTGGCGTGTGTTGTTTGCAGGCGGCCGGGAATCGCGGCGGCGGACATCTTCCCGTACTGGTGGGGTCAGCCCATAGGACACAGGTGGTGTCACCGACCTTGCGCAGAGCGATACCGCGTCGCGCTAGTTGCCGCTCAACGTGCGCGAGCAGCTGGGGGTTGCAGACCAAAGGCCCCGGCAGGGGATGTACGTGTAGGTAGATCACAAGATGTTGCGGTGCGTCCAGACATGGCGCGCACGGTAACCAAACCACTCCAGAAAGCAAGTAGGAGCTGACCGTGAGCAACATCATCCAGTTGAAGCACGCCGCCAAAATCTACGGCTGCGAGAACATCATCGCCGAGGTCGTGACCATCACGCCGGCCGAGGCGACAGCGTGGCTGCGCTGCAATGAGCGCAACCGACCGGTGCGCAAGGGCCACGTGAATTTTCTCGCCAAGGAGATCAAGGAAGGGCATTGGCAGATCAACGGTCAGGCCATTGTCATCGCCGACAATGAACAGGTGCTCGACGGTCAGCACCGGCTACTCGCCATCATCGAGGCCGGCCAGCCGATCAAGACCCTGGTGGTCTATGGCATCACTCCCGAAGCATTCAGCACTATCGACACCGGCGCGGTGCGCAGCTCCGCCGACGCGTTGTATCTGCACTTCAACGAGTACGGGATCGGGATCGTCAAGGCCGTGGCAACGGCTGTGCCGTGGGTGAAGCAGTTGGAACGCGGTGCGCTGCGCTCCGGCGGCAGCAACAAGATCAGCAATTCCGAAGTGATTGTATATGCGCAAGACCATCCCTCGCTGTTCCAGCGCGCCGAGCGCTTGCAGTCCTACCCGAAAGATAATCGGCCGCTGTCACTCGGGGTCGGCACGGCGCTCTACGAATACTTCGCGCGCAAGGATGAAGAAAAGGCGGACAAGTTCTTTCAGGACTTGTTCACCGGCGAAAGCCTGGAGCGAACCGATGTTGAATTCGTGTTGCGCGCGGCGTTCCAGAAGGATGCGCAACGCATCACCTCCAAGCTCCCGGTCGGCGTCAAGGTCCGTATGACCATCAAGGCGTGGAACTGGCGGCGGCGCGGCATGGATGTCGCGACTTATCAGACCATCACCGTCTCCCCATCCGAGGACGCGCGGCTTTTCATCATATGAAAATGGAACATTCAGAATACGCAACGTGCTACGTCAAAGCGCTGCAATGGAATCGGCCGCAGAAGGTGCCAACCTGGACCGAAGTCGCCGCCGCATATGACGCCGGTCTTAATCACGCCATCGCCGTAACGCCGGCCAAACGCCAGCAGCTGATCCGTTACTTCCGCGCGCTGCGCATCATCAACGGCGAGCGCAATCGGGGGAAGAAATGAGCGGTTCCAAGGTGAACCCGAACACATGGAAGGGCGAGATCCGAAGCGGCGGGTACATCGCGAGAAATAAAAAGCCAGCGTCCGCTAACTCCCCGCAATGGAAGGGCAAGTACTACCTAGTCGGCTACGGCTGGATTTGGGTTTCATGTTGGGAGCGTCGCGGCGGGGACATGATGCGGCTGTCTCTTGAAGATATGACAGACGAGCACGCCCGCAAGTTTTGCCAGCCAAAAGGGACCGTAAACCACACCCCTCAGCCGCGCCAAAATGGGGCGGAATCGGGGGAACCCGGAACCGACGAGATACCCTTTTAATCAACAGTTAGTTGAATGCAATTCCAACCTAAGGTAGCTTCCGACAGTGTGCGACAGAGCCCCTACAGAGGCCTTACAGGAGAAGTCAGCATGAAGATGCTTTGTGAAGTCGAAGGATGCGGCGAAGAATTAACGGAGGGATGTGGATCAAAAGGCGGGCCGATGATGTGCGCCCAATGCCGTACCAGTTCCTACTACTGGAAAAAGCAGAGTTTGCCGGCGATGCGATATCGACGCGAAAGGCTCTCACTGTTTTCACACCGTCTCGAACACTACGATCCGCGCGTCGCGCAGATCATCAACGATGCCAATAAGTCGGTCGCCGGCACCAAGCGCCGCGCACAAGCCGCGAGTTCAATTCCCAAACCGCACTAGGAGCTGATCCATGAAAGAGGTCCCAGGCAGGATAAATACGAAGAATGCGAAACCGCCGAATCCGAAGCCTTCGCCGAAGGATTTCGTGTGGCCCAGCCAGGACCACGACGACAAGGTTGCAGAGAAGATTGCAGCGTCGCTACAAGAACTTCTGCCAGCCCGTGAATGGAAGCACACCGACTTGGCGCGCGCGCTGTACGGCTCTTTCGGCGCGAATGAATCGCCCCGCAATGTCGGCGCAACGCGTCGTTGGGTAGTCGCCGAACATCCCATTCCGAACGAGCAAACCGCCGGGTACATCGCCGAGGTTTTAGGCGTGTCGATGGCGCGCTTGCTGGAACCGGAAGGGAAGTACGATCCGACGCCTCCGATGATTCGACCGCGATCCGACAGCGTCCGATTCCCGAGCGGCGGGAAGCCGAAGAAGCCGAAGAAGACGAAGAAGGCCGCAACAACGACAAGCGGCAAAGACAGGGATAAACAGAGGGCGTACAACGCCGCGTACAGAGCAAAGAAGAAGGCCGAAAAAACGGGCAAGCGCCCGTACGTCCGCAAGGCGAAGATGAACGGTCACGCGCCGGCAGAAGGCGGCGCGGCATGGGTCTTGGCCGAGGGCGTATCGCCGCCCGATTACCACATCACCTCCTCTGAAGAGCATCCAGGCCACGTCGAGCTTAAGATGACAGCGATGTTACCGCTGGAGCGCGCGATGGCGATTCTGCATATGCTCAAGACCGGAGCAGCGACCGAGTAACGGGGAGTCTATGCGCGGTGTCACCACGGACCTTACGGGCAAGCGTTTCGGCCACCTACTCGTCGTCGGGTACGGAACGCGCCAAGGTCCGGGTTCGTGGTGGCACTGCGCGTGCGATTGTGGCGAGACGTGTGTGAAGGCGGGCAAAGACCTAACAAAGCGCACGTCGGCCGGGTGGGTTCATTCCTGCGGGTGCCGCCCCGCGCTCACCAAGTCGATTTACAAGCGACTTACGGACCAGGGCGACCCGCGCCTGAAACAGTTGCACGTGGAACAAGTGAAGCGGGGGTAAAGTAACCGCCCGTCGTCGAGGACGGCGGGCGGTTTCAGCGGACTGCCCATGACGATGAGAAGTGCCGACAGCGAGTGTACGACCTTGCGAGGTACTGTGCGCGTATCCGATAAATGCTTCTACTGCGACGAGCCAGTGACCATCTATGACAACGCCGAAAAGGTGAACTCATCGGAAGGTCCTCTCCCAGCGCATCCCGAATGCAATTTCCGCGCGATCATGGGAAGCGTGGCGCACATCGAGCGGCGCTGTCAGTGTTTTGTCCGTGGCTCAACGGAAACCGATCCCGAGGGCATGACCTGTCGCGAAGCAGCACGCGCGGCGGTGCAGGCGTGGGAGAAAAAGAGGGCCAAGTGACTTTGGCCCTCCGTGGATGAGACGTGGCTGTCTACTTGAGAGGCAGCAGCGGCAGCAGCGCCGCGATAGCCAGCACGATGACAGCGACCCACAGCGGCGCTTTGCCCATCGCGGACAAGATCGCGACGATGAGAGCTGCGAGCACCAAGATCAGTGAAATGGTAAGCATGGGTTCTCCTACGTGATGACGACCGAAACGATTTCATTGAGCACGTTCGGCGTCTTGGTTCCGACCCGCACCGCGTTGCTTGTGGTTGACGCTTGCAGGAAAGGAATTGCGTTCATGGCCGCTGCAACCAACGCGGCGGCCACTCCTGCGCTGGAACCAATCGGCACTATTGTCGTCACTCCGCGCGCGCTCCCCTCGCCGTTGATCTTGTAGTTCACAACGACGGTGCGCGCTGCATCGGCAGCGCCAGCGAAGACGACGGCCGGGAAGGCAACCGTGCCAGACAGGGGCGGAATAACGGCCGGCGCCGGCGGCGCTGGCGCGCCGATGCGCGTGATCGCCGCAATATCGGCCGCGCCGCCGTCTGCATCCGCGCCCTTCGTGATCGGTGAGCTGGTGGGCGCAGCCATGCCAGACCCAGGTTGAAACTCGCCGCCGAGTGATGGGCAGAGGTACGCGGCGTCGCTGCCACCATACGCGGGGTCGACGGGGACGGCAGCGGCCGAGGCGTAGCCGCCCGGCGATGAGCGCGTGTAGGCCGTGTCGCCCGTGCGAAAGGGTGGAGTAGTTTGGTCGATCATGGGGACTCCTTCAGATAACCGAGATGTTGAAATGGGTGAGAAGGCCGCCGAGCCCGACCACGTTGACCGTGCCGCCGGTGCCGCCCGCGTCGAGTCCGAACACCGCATCGACGGCTGCGCGTGCCTTGGCTGCGATCTGCGAGCCGGTGTCGCCGCTCAACACGTGGATGTCCAGCGTCTGTAACGGGTTGTCGTTGATGCTGTACGTGAGACGAATGACGGTGTTGCGCTGCGCGGGGCCGCTGAAAGTTGCGCTGCCCTGGTTGCCGACGAGCACGTTGCCCGTGACCGTAATGCCGGATGGCTCCGGCTCTTCCATTGCCGGCGGCGGGTTTGGGTTGTTCTGATCGAGGCCTTGCGGCGGCGTCTTGCGCCACGGGTACAGATTCAGAACACTCGTGTTGTTGGCCGCGCGTCCTGGCCAAACAATCGGCGCGGTCGGCACCACTGGCGGCGTGACCGTGACGACGGCGGCGGCGTCGAGCAGTGCTTCGCCACCGTCCGCCGGAGCGCCTAACAAGAGTGAGAGCGCCGGGCCAAACTCGCCGCCGAGTGATGGTTTCAGGTACGCCTTCGTATCCGTGAAGGACGGATCGACTGCGGTAGTATCCACCGGCAGCCCGCCGGGGGCAGCGCTCGTGTATGCGAGGTCCGTTTCGGATGTTAGTTCGATGTCTCTCATGACTGTCTACTCCGGTATCTCTTCGTTCAGTAATGGGTCTGTGGTTGCGGCATTGGTCGCCTTCGCCGACTCCGCCTCAGCCATCGCGTCTATGTTGCCGGCCGCCGCCTTGGCCTTCGTTTCTGGCGACACGTAGTCCTGCCCGCTCATCAGCTCCGCGCCGGTCTCGCTAACCCATTTAGTGACTCGCCCACCTGTCAGAAAGGGCAAGCCATAGCCAATGGCGGCATCGAGGAGTGGGTTGGCGCCGGCTATCGAAAGCGCCTTCGAGGTGCCCCAAATCCACGCCGCTCGCCACGTCAGCTCAGTCAGTTTGTATTCCGAGTTCGCATTCATGGGGGTGTCGTTGAGGCCGGCGCGCGCGGCGTCCTGAATGAGCTTCAGCGGCAAGGCGATCGTGGGGCCGGCCATGAGCTGGGTCAGATCACGCTCGTACTTGAGTCCAAACATCGCGTTCACCAGCGGATCAGCCGAGCCGAACATGCCGCTGCGTGACATTGACTGCCAAAACCAGTTGGGCAGTCCAAACTGCCTTTCTGCGAGCTTTTCTTTCTGCTCCTCCCAATCGTCGCCGCCGTAGAGCCATGCGCGCACCATGTACGCGGCCATCTGGGAGCCCATCAGCAGCGCAAAATTGGCGGCAGCGGAAGCGGCTGTTGCGACACCGATGGCCTTGTCTTCCTTCCACGCGTTGGAGATGCGTTTGCCGGTCGCAATGAGAATGTGACGCTGATAGGCAAACTGGAATGACAGGATGCCGTACATGTACGAATACTCTGGCTGCGAGGCCATGCGCGGCTTGTCGATGGCTCTCGGGTCCATGATTGCGCCATCCGTGAAGCGGTTAATCGCCGTGCGGATTTCATCCAGGTGCCGCAACTTGTCCAGTTGCTGCACGGTCGTGATGTCGCCCAGCGATTGCAGTTCGCGCAGTAGTTCGAGGTTTGCCGAATCGAGGCCGAGTTCGGCGAGCGCCTGACGGGCAAGCACGGCCCTTGGCCCCGTGCCCAGGGCGCGGTTGGCGATCTTCGGCGCGTAACGCTGCATGAAAATCTGCGACGTAGCGCGCCGCATACTCATCGCGTGCGGGTGGATGCCGCTGATATGAAAGAAGCGCTGCGCCTTCACGCGATCCGAGGAGTTCATCTCCAAGAGGTTGTAACGCTGAAGCATGAGCTGGTCGGCCAGATGGTCGGCCACGACGCCGAAGTACTCGGACATTTCGCGCCGCCATGCGGATTTTTGCTTCGCGCTCTTGATGGGCAGGTGTGAAACCAAGTCCTGCATCTGCGCATAGAACACACGGAGGATGTCTGTCATGTCGCGAGTTGCGCGCGCGACGACGATCGGCTCCGATATCTGCGACCAGAGCGCGCGCGCAAAAATGAATGGCGTCAGCACCGCGGCAATGCGCCCGCGCCAGCGAATGCCCTTCTGCGTCATGTTGGTGCTGTAGCGGCCGGTGAGTAGTTCGATGGATTTCTGCAACTCTTGGAAGTCGTCGGTGCTCATGCGTTTTTCAGAACCATCTACTGCGGTGTACGGTTCGTTTGCCTTCTGCATCGCCGCATCGAGCTTCCAGCCGAGTTTCCTTTCCGGCGTTCCTGCCCTCGCGTTGGCCGACGCGGGGTTGCCGAAGAACTTGCCAAACTCCACGCGATGCACGGAATGCGAGATGTATGTGGTGATGAGTTCCAGCGGATCGTTCTTCAGGTAGTCGCCCATGATCTGATCGGTTTCTGCCGGCAGGATGCGCGCCTTGGTGTAGTCGCTATTCGGATCGAGTTGGTCGAACGCAAACGCAGGCTTGTCACCCAGGCCGCGAATACGCATTTCCCAATCGTTCGCGGCTTCCATCGCCCACGGATCGCGCAGCCCGTCATAGATGATTTTGCCCAGCGCGCGCACCTCGTCCTCGAGCTGGTCTGTGTCCTCGCCGGCCTCAGCAGCCTCCTTGAGCTCCGCCAGCTTCTTGTTGAGCGCCTTGGCGTCGTCTAACAATGCCTTGGCCGCCGCCTTGGCTTGCAATACTCGACCAGTGCGCGCGATCTCCCGCACGTATTGCGTGAGATTTTCCAGCCGCTCCGGGTGTTCCAACGGGTCTTCGAGCACGTGATCGAGCGTGCCGACTTCGCGAGGGTAGACGAGCTTGTACAGCTTCTGTGCCTGCGCGCGGAATCCCGCCAGATCGCCCTCGACAACCAGGGAGTCAATCATGCGCGGTAGATAGCCGTTCTTCGCGTAACCGATGTTGACACCGTTGCTGACGTTATAGTTGTACATGTCGTTGAGGAAGCGGCGCATGTCGGCCGCCGGCGCCCTGATCTTCTCTGACACTGAGTTCTCAGGGATCGCATTCACCAACACATCGCGCATCTGCCGCAGCTCCCCGTCTGTGAAGCCACGTACGCCATGTTTCTCGATAATCTTCGCGAATCGATTCTGGTAGTCCTTTTCCCAGTGTTTGACTTCGTCGTTGTAGACCTTCCCCTGTATGCCGACGTTGGCGCCTGGGTCAGTGGCGAACATCCGCACCAGCGTCGCAAGTCCGGTGTTGCCCTTATGTTTGGCCTGGAGCGAAAGCAGTACGCCGCGAACCGTGAACGCGATCATCGCGGGCATTGCTTTGATTTTCCCCGCAGCAATCATGCCCAGATTCGCGAACCAGCGGCGGGTGGGGCCGTAGCCCTTCGCGTTGAGCTTCGCGTCGCGGATGCCTTTCTCCTGCTCCGCGCGCGCGCGGGCATCGCGATCGGCACGATGCGTCTCGGCGAGTTGGCGCTGAAACGGTGCCTTCAAACGCTCGATGACGCTGCGCGCCTGCTGCATGACCTGCGGTGGCAGATTTGGCGCGAGCTTGCGCCAGTAGCGAGTGTCGGTCGGCTCGATGGTGTTCGGCGCGCTGCCGGTCGGTGCAAGGCTGCGATCCCGCATCGCGCGCATCAACGTATCGAGCGCCGCGAAGATGTTGCCGCGATCCATCGCCTGCGGATACGGCACGCTCATCCAGCCGATGCGGTTCTCGTCGTACATGCGCGCCGACTGCGTGACGAACGGGTGATCGGCCGGCAGGCCCGCGATCTTGTGGGCGATGTATGACTCGTACACGCGCGCGAACATTTCCGTTGGCCGCTGCCAGTAGCCTTTATCGCTGTCTTCGGGCGTGGGGCCATCCTTCGCCTTCGCGCGCTCGTAGTAGTCGGACGCGATGTCCTGCTTCTTCGATTGTCCGGCTATGAACGTGTCGAGCTTTTTCTGGAGCACGGCCTTTTGTTTCGGCGTCTTCGCGGCTTTGATTTTGGCTTCAAGGTCTGCGACGTAGGTCGCCGCTGCGTCAGCATTGAAGAACATCGAGTTGAGCAACATGGCAAACGCGTCGCGCACCTGTTCATCGAGCGTTTGTGTCGTGCCGCCCTGGCGAGTCTTGCCGGTCAGGTGCCGGCCTTTGATGGCAAGGATATCTTGCGCATGGGTCTCGACCAGATAGTGATCGAGCGCGTGCGCCCACTCGTGCGCGAACGCATCGTTGCGGCGAGTCATGCCGATCGTTTTCGTGCTTGGCATGTAGTAGGCGAGGGCGCCGTCGTACTCGCGATGCAGCTGCATGGCCAGCCGGCCATTCAAACTCATGAATTCCGGGTTGACGTTCTGCACGGCGGCGAGGTTTGTTAGACCAATCCACGCATCTTTCAGCGCGTCGATGGCCTCGCCGATGGGTAGGTTTTTGTCCATCTGAATATCGCGGAAACCGAACCGCGCCTTCAGAAGTTCGACGGCCTTATCGAAACGCCGCTTCGGCGTCGCCAGCTCCATCAGATCCGCGTTGATGTTGTTGTCAGTCCAGATGGTGTCCGGCGCGGCGCGGATTTCGCCTTCGCGCGTCATGCTGAACGGCCCAGGTTGTCGCTTGCTCTTGCGACGTTGCGGGCGGCGTACTTCGTCGCGCTCCTCGGCTTTGCTGGTATCGACGGGCTCCGGCGTCTCTTCACGTGGCACATTGCCCTTGCGTACTTCCTCCGCGTACCGCCGCAGCGATTCAGCCTCGTCCGTGTTGCCTTCCTCTTCAGCCTCGTCCGCCGCGCGATCGAGTGCATCGGCCTGTTCTGCCAGCGTAGGAATAGGCGCGTTGGCGTCGATGTCCGGTTCGAGCGTCTGTTGGTCTGCCCGTCCCTCGGCCGCTGGTTTTGCCGGTTTTGCCGCCTTGGTCTTCGTCGCACTCTTGACGAGCTGGCGCAGCGCGTCACGCGCCTCCGCATATTCGTAGTTCTCATACGGGTCGGTGACAACTTCGCGAATCTGTTCTTCCGTGAACCCGGCGGCGAGCGCCTGTTCGACGGCGCCGGCCGCTTCCGGGAACTGCGATAGCAGGCGTTCGGCCGGCGTCGCGTCGAGGTAGTTATTAGCCATGAAGAAGGAGGCGGCGAAACCTTCCGGCGTCGCGCTGCGCGCGTTCTTCGTTCTCAGGCTGCCGCCGCCGTACTTCGCGTGCATCTTGGAGCCTTCACTGGGCTCCACGGGAGCGACGGGAAGATCAGTGTTGAACTTGCCCCACAGCAATGTTTTCTTCGTGTACGGGTCGCCGAAATCGTTCGGGTTGAACGAGTAGCGCGCGGGCGGCAATCCGGTCAGCGACTCGATGCGGCCCACGGGATTCTCCAGCACCCAGAATCGCGGGCGCCAGAATTCCACTGTGCGCAGCGCCTGGAACACGAGTTCCTTGCTGGCCTCCGTGCGTCCGTCCGCATCCTTGTCGGCGAACCAGCGCGCGCCGGAGCTGGCGAAGTCCGTACACGGACAAGCAATCAGGATGCCGTCTACGGTGTGAATGTCCGGCATGTTGTCGGCAAACCATTCGACGGAAAAATCCTTGATGTCCGCGCCGTTCTGGATGTCGAACACGCGCACGTCGTAGCCAGCGTCGGCGAACGGCCTCGCCCAGTTACCCGTGAGGTCGAAGAGCGACAGGATTACCCGTTCGCTGTTGCCCTTCGGACGCTTGATCTTGCCCTGTTTCTCGGCGTGCTCCTGCCAACTCTCGATGCGGCGCGCGGCCTCCTCTCTGGATAGATAGGTGCCGTAACTGGGGTGATCGGTGGCGCGCGTGCGCTTTTTCGGCGCGGCGAAGAGCGCCGGGAATTCGTTGATGACTTCGCTGAATTTGTCTTGCGTTGTTTCGAGCGGGAGGGTCTTGCCGCTGTCTGCCGCCTCCGTTTCGCCCTCCGCGTTCTGGCGCACCGGCCCCTCGGGCTGCGGGTACACCTCTCCGCGCTGCAACGGTTTAGCTGAGGCTGGTGCGGCGGGCGCCGGTTTCTCCGCAGGTTTCGCGGGCGGCGTAGTCGGCGCAGCCTGGGCGGGCAGGGGATGGTCTTTCGCATCGATCAGGGCGATGCCGTCTTTCAGTGCCGCAAGCCACTCGCCCTCGAAGCTCACTGCTTCTGCCGGTGTGTCTGCGGCATCGCGCTTCTGGCGCGTCGCATTAATCCGTGTCGAGGCCGAGAGGATGTTCCAAAAGGTTTTTGGGTAATCCTCCTGCTTCATCACCTTGAACTTTTCCCAAAACTCTTTCTCTGCCGCCTCCGTCTCCGGCGCAACCGGGGGGATCATTCCCACCCTCTCAGCCTCGGCGATCGCGTCGAGGCCCTTCTGCACCTCCGCCATCAACTCGGCGTTTGCGGTCGCCTTGTCTTCTTCCTTGGCACCATCGACTTTGCTTTTTGCGGCATTTATCGCGGTGCCCGCGTCCACGATTTTGTGGTGGATGCTTCGCGGGTACTTGTAGAGCGTATGGCCCCACCAGAACTTCCAAAACTCATCGAACCCCTTTCGCCATTCCGGCGGCGTCGGTGCTTGGACAGGCGCTGGCGGCGGCTTTTTCGCTGTCAGCGATGGTGGTTTCAGTTTTGCCTTCTTCGCGAACTCCTCGAATGCCTTGAGCGCTTTTTGGGCTTTTGCAACCTGATCGTGATAGTCGATCGCGTTCTGCGATTCCGTTGCGGCATCGAGGACTTTTTGTACATCCTCTGGAGTGATGCCCATCTCAACGAGCCCTTCCGCGCCTTTCGATTTCATCAGCGCAGTGAACTCAGTCATGTAGTGATTAATGGTCACGGTGGCTTCGTGGAGCTTATCGACCATTTCTTGCGTGATTTCTTTACCGGAGTCCGCGAGGTTTCCGGCAATGGACGCCTTCAGTTTGCCGAGCGGGGTTCCGTCGTCGGCAGTGGTCTCTGGCTTCTGTGCGTTCGCGAGAACGCCGGCCATTAACTTCTTGACCGGATCGGTCTCACCGGTTTCAGTCGGTGGCGCGGCAGCTGCGCCACTTCGCACATACGCTTCGCCGGTCAGCTTTTTGTATTCGGCTTCAAACTTTTTCAGTTTCTCTCTGTGGCGATCAATGTGCGCCTGTAGTTCGGCCTTCTTCTTGGGATCGGTTTCCGCATCGCGCTTCGCCTCTGCATCAGCAATGACTTTGTAGTACTCCTCAAGCCAATGCTCCGCCTCGTCTCGTGCGTTTTTGAATTTTGGCGCCGCAGCGGGCGCTGCCGGAGCTGGCGCAGCCTGGGCGGCTGGGGCCTTCTTCGCCGGCTTGCCCTTGCGCGCGGCCTTGGCCGCTTCCTCGGCTAACTGTTTCTGTCGCGACGTTGGCTCCGGCACGCGGCCGGCGGCGATTTCCTTCGCCTCATGAATCAATCGCGCAACTGACACGTGCGCAAAGCCGACCGCATCCTCGCGTTGCAAGACGTTCGTGGCCGTGCCGATTTCGGCAATGTCTTCACGCAAGCTCGTGAGGATTTCCGGCGAGAGTTTTTCCGCCGGCACCTGGGCCATCAGCGACTCCAGCTCATCGAGCTTCGGCAGCAAGTCGCGCGCGCTCTTGACGGCGCGGGCGTCGTGCGTCTCTTCGTTCTTCACTTGGCCGAATTTCTTCGGCGCCTTGATGAATTCGTTGAGCGCCGCGCGCTCTGTGTCGAACGGGCGCGCGCTTGCTTCGGCCGGCGGCGCGATCGGCATTTCCGGCGCTGGCGCGGCCGGCGGCGCATTGACGACTTCGCCCTCACTGCCGAATAGTTTGCCCTGTGCCGGCGGCGGTGCCGCTGGCTTGCGCTTGCCCTTCGGTGTGACTGCCTCGCCGAGCGTTCGCGGCTGAGAGGCAGCCCCACCCGCCGGGGGTTTCTGCGTCGGTGAAACCGGTTGACCTGCTTGGGGCGCAGATGTCGGCGCGGGTTCAGTTGACGCAGAAGGGGCGGGTGGGGCTGACTGTTGAAATGCGGTAGATAGGGAGCGGCTTTCCTCTGGAATGCTGACGCCAGCCGGATTTTTGCTCTTGCTCGTGTACTCGGCAACGATCTCTTCGAGCGGGCGCCTATCTTCTGGCGGAACCGCGATCGATTTCCCGTTCGGCTGGATCAGCGTCCAGCCGCCATGAATTCCGGGTGTTGCTTCGACGGTAGCGGGACCGCCTGTGCTGGTCTCGTCCTCAACCTGGGCCTGAATGACGAACGCGCCAGCGCGCGGAGGAGTCGCCGTCCTCTGGGAAGCAGTGGACGGGGCTGTAGGACCCACCGCACCGCCGATCCCAGAGGCCGGACTACCCGTGGTTGCGGGCGGCGGCATTGTACCAGCGTCCGGCGGCGGGCCTGCGCCAAATCGCATCGCTGGGACTGAGATGCCAGCCAGCTCAGACAGGTCGATCGTCGGGCCGGCTTGGGTGTTGATCGGCAGCTGCATCGGAATGTCGGACTGCTGCGGCAAGTTGGGCGCAGCGAATCCGCCGCCGCCCTGGCCGGCAAGAATGTCGGCGAAGTTCGCGACCGTGGATGCGTTGAAGCCATCTGGCGCGCCGCCACCGGGCGGCGTTGGCGGCCTCGACTCAGGCAATGGGTCCGGTGTGCCGTACTGGAAAGCGGACTCATCGATGTGTGGTTCTGGCAGTGGGCTCGTCAGAACGCCGACGCCACCGCCCATGATGCCGCCGAGCACTGGCGCGCGCGCCATCCGCTCAAGCGCTTCGGCCACCGTCATGTCAGGGTTTAACCAGCCCTTGTCGACAGCGACGTTGATGTCTTCCGTGATTTCTTCGGAGATCGCCTCGGCTGTCGCCGTGCTGATTACATGCCCGCGCTTTCCTTCGGCCCACTTGCCGATCATCTTGCGCATCGCCTCTTTGCCGGTGGCCGTCTTCAAAGCCACTTCCAACACGCCCATTTCCGGCGCTACTTCGGCAAACGTCCTTGCCATCGAACCGAAGAGGGCTGTCGCATCGTCATGTCCCTCGTTCTTGAGGTTGGCGAATTCCTCGGGCAAGACAAGGCCGCCCATCGTCAAAGCGCCTGCTTCTGGCCCCAGCGCTATGCCAGCCACGAGAGCGGGAACCATGTCCGCGAGAACGGAATTCGCGGAATCGAAGAAGAACGCATCTGGACCCCACTCGCTCTCGAAGTGCGGGCGGGTGCGCTGGAGTTCGGCCGCGATGTCCTGTCGCTCCTTCGCGAGTCCTTCGAGTCGCGCGTCCTGCTCTGCGATCAGCGCGCGGTTCTCTTCCTTGAAGTTCTCCAGTTCCTGCGGCTCCATGTTGGCGATCGACGGCCAGTCGCGCGTGAAGACATCGGGCCGCACGCCTGCGCGCTTCGCCATTTCGGCAACATACGGGTCCTCGTCGTAGTTGATGCGGTCGCGCGGGTCCGCGACGGTGCGATTGAATTCGTCGATGCGGCGAATCGCGTCCGGCAACACCATCGCCTGCCAGAACTTTTTGCGTGCGTCCTGGCTGGCAACCATTTCCTGCGCGCCGACCGCTTTTAATCCGTAGCGGCCCACGACGGTCGGCGGGATTGCTGCCAACGTGTCGCCGAACGTCGCATAAGGGCGAGTGTCGATCGGCGCTTGTGGTCTGGCGGCGGCGACTTCGATTTCTTGCAGCGGATTGCGCTGGTTTCGTTCCGACAGCCGTGGGCCTAGCCGCTGGTCTCTGAAACTCCCACTGTGAAAATCAGCCGGCTTTGTTAGCGGTCCACCGAGCGCCGCCATCTTGCTTTCGATGTCCGCCTCGCGCTCTGGCGTCATCGGCATGGAGACGCGCGGCTTCTCCGGCAATGGACCAAAGATAGACGCAAGGTCCGACTCCTCGAACATCGGCTCTTCGGGTGGCGCGGTCATGCCCTGGCCCGGTCTCAGGAACGGCTGTTCCAAGTTGAGCGCGCTCGCCAACGGATGCGCGTCGGGCGGGCGCGGCAGCGCGTACTGGCGCTCCTGTTCCTTGTGCAGCTGCTGCGCGTACGCGTTGGCGTCCGCGATCGTGGCGAATTTTCCGAGATGCTTGCCGCTGCGGTAGTACTCGTCCTTGGCTTCTTGATCGGACATCAGTCGCCCGGAGTCGCTGATTGTTGGGACCAGAACTTCGCGGCCGTCGCGGTCCTGGAACGACATCGAGCGCACCGTGCTGAAGCCGCCCTCCGGGTGTTCGTAACGCTTGCGGTTGTCCAGGTTGATGTTGCCGGGCTCGCGCGCGCCGGGGCGAGCCGCTGGCGCATCCTCGTCCCACCACGACTCATTCGCCGCTTTCGGTTTCGCCGCCGGCTCGTCCTCTTCCCACCATTCAGGATTTGAACTCATTTCTTTGTCTTGATCGTTGGCGGGTTAGTCGGCGCTATGTAATCGGTCCCGGATGGCAACGAGTCGCGCTCCGCTTTGTTCGTAGGCGCCGGCAACATGCGTCCATCTGTCCAGCGCTTTTTTGCAACGGGCTTTGCGGATGTTGGTTTCGGGGGCGGGGTGGCCGCGCGCGGCGCGTCAGCGGTTGGCGCGGCTGCTGGTGGCGGGCCAGCATTGACGATTGGGTCAGCCAGTTCGCGCGGCGCCTGCGCTGGATTGTCGGTGGCTGCACCGAACTCAGGCAGGGGGTTTTCAAAGTTGGGCGTGAGATATTCGGTCTCGCCCCAACCGAAGAATCCGCTACTCGGTTTCTGGTAGACGCCTCCGGGAAACCGCGCGTCCCAGACGCGCGACAAGCTTGTCGCGTAGTTGTGGGTATTTACTGAAGTGTCGTGCGCGATCTCATCGAACATCTTGTAGATTTCGGCATCGCCCATCTTCTTGCCGGTCGAGCGCATACGCTGATAGATGCCGACCATGATGGCGTTGCCCATCGCTGGCGTGAGCGTGATCGCGTTGGCCTGCTGCTGAGACTGGTTGCGCAAGTTGATTTCGGCGATGTGCTGTTGGCCTTGGATGTCCAAGTATTCAAGACGATGTTTGTGCGCCAGCTCGTCTCTTTCGGTCTGAAAGTCGCGGTTTTTTTCACCCTCGCCAGCCTGGAAACTCTGGGTAACCCCGAGCCTTCGCATCGCGGCGGCGTCGGACTGCGACTTAAACTCCTGTTTCGCCACGAATGCCGCGCTCAGAGGGCCAGCAACGGACTCGGCTTCGTTGACAAACTTCGGGCCGCCGACCGTGACGATTTTGTCCATCAGGCCGGCGGCCTTCGCACGGGTTGCCTCAAGGTCCGGCTTTCCTTCTGCGTTAAGCACGGGATCTTTGTAGAGCAGCGCAAGCTCGCCGAGATACCCGGACGCCTCGGTCTCCCTGGTGCGATCTGCTTCCTCGTTCGCGGCCTTCGTTTTCGCGTACTCGAATTCCCACTTGTTCTGTTCGCGCGCCATCAGCTTGTCGCGATCCGGCGGCGCGAACGCGGAGGCGAGATTGCGCGCGGCGTCCGCGATCCACGGCGAGTTGTAGTAGTAGTTTGGTACGGTGGCCATGCTGACTCCTAATAACCTCGTCTTCGCATACCGCCTGGAACCTTGTTGAGCCATTGCGGCCAGAATGCCCGCTGGTCTGGCGTCATATACCAATAGGGGTCATAGCCGCCCGCTGCCGCGCCGGCTTGTGTGAGGCCTGCGTTCGCAGTGGCGGCCCCGCTCGCAGCGTCTGCCACGCCGTAGGCGCTGCCGAAACGGCCAGCGGTCGAGCCGATCTCTGCGCCGCCCGACAGCATCGGCTGACTCCAATCGAACCCCGATCCGACCTTCGCGGCCTGCATCCCTTCGGCGGTAACCTCACCAGCGGCGTTGCCGGCGGCGTTAGGTGCCGCCATTGCTCCCATTGAAACAACCGCAGAGGCGAGCTTCATGATGTCGGCTGCCGTGGCCCAATCGCGACCCGCGCCGGCGGCCTTCTGATACAGCGCCGGAAGTACGTTGCGCTGCCACCCCTCGGTGAAGCCCTGTTGCATACCGATGTCTTGCAAGTTGCGTGCGGCACCGATATTGGATTCTTGAAAAACATCGCCAAAGGCCCCGAGTTTTGAGAGCGCTCCGGTACGCTGGTTTTCTTCCGCCAGAGCACTCGCGCGCGCGCGCTCGTTTCCCTGGACCGTTGAAGTGGCCTGCCTGGGCGCATCGGTTGCAAGCACGCGAGTGCCGGCGTCGGTCGTGGTCGCCGTGGGCGCTTCCTGTCGATAGACTTCCGTCAGCTCCGCTGCACGCTGCGCCTCGCGATCTTTAATCCCCGTCATTTTCGTCGCGGTGTCCCGCGCAGAGGCCTCGGCTTTCGCCTGCTGCGCCTTGCGGCGCTCGCGCTCCTCACCCATGACGTGGGCCTGTGCTTTGCGCGTCTTATGCTGTGCCTGCGCGTTTGACGCCGTGCCGGCAGCCATCAGCGCGAGTGCGATCCATTCAAGCGGTGTCATGACTAGCCTCCGACCGTTCGCGTGTAACGGCTGCCACCGCCAGTACTCCAGCCTGGGATGCGACCAAACAAGGTGCGACGGTTCTGGTTGTTGCGTTCAAGATCAGCCTGCGTCGCGAGCCCCGCCGATAGATCGGTGATGACCTGCCCGAGCATCGGCATCGCCGGTGCGTCGTAGTTGGCCTTGATCGCGGACGCTGCATTGGCGAATGCGGCCGACGAGTCGCCGGTGGCGTTGAGCTGGTTGAGCACCTGGTTCTGCGCGAATTCGACATCCGAAACGCGCTGGTTCTTCGCCCCGAGCGCCATCTGATTGACGGCGGTGTTGCCTCGTAGTCTCGCTGTCTCCTTCTCCTTCTCCTTCTTTGAAGCGACATACGAATTAAAAAGTCCCGCTCGCATGAGCCCGGCTTCCATCGCCTTGGCGGCGTCCGCGAACTGCTTATCAACGTCCGGCTGGTAGTAGTTCTTTACGTTCTGCACCAGATCGTCGTAGTACTTCTTGTCGAAGGTATGCGCGAATTTATTGCGGGTATCCGCCGTGCCCGTGCTGATGTTGAGTTGTCGCTGCTGCTCTTCTTGCCTAGCTCGCCGGGCTTCTTTGCCCGCTCCACCGTCACCGCCAAACATGGGGGATCTCCTTCACGTATTCGATGTTGTGGGGCAGATAGCCCGCGCGTTGTGCGACGCGTATAAACCCGCGTCTTCGCGTGTAAAATCGCATGTACTTCGCGCCACCGAGTTGCGCATAGATTTCCAGATGTGGCTGAAAGCGCGCGATGGCATCGCCACCTTTGTGCCACACGAGATAAACGAATAGTTCGATGTCACCTTCGATGTACGGGTAGTCATCGAACCGCACGATCGCGAATGCGGAGGCATCTTCCCTGTCCACCAGCAACGCGGCGCGGTCCTTGTCGAGCATGTGTCGCACGCCGTCGATCGACCAGTCTTTGTCTGAATACATCGAGGCCAGCTGCTCGAGCCCAGGCAGAATATCCGCCCACACTGCCCTGTGATTCGGTACATAGAAGCGCGCCGGAGCGACGCGATCAATCTGCTGTTGATTCGGTGTAGTGCAGGCTTGCATTACCAATTCTCGCGGGGCCGACGAAAGTGGTTCTCAGTTCAAGAGATAGGGCAGGGGACTCGCCATTGATCGCGATCTTCTGCTGCTGGTACGTGCTCTTGGTGATCGTGGCCAGCAAATCGAGTGCTGTGGGTAACGTCGGGTCAAACGATCCGCGCACGATCCACGTGCCGTAGATAGCCGCATCGATGCCGGTCCAGTTCTTCGAGGTCGCCGGCTTGCTGGCGTCGATGTACGGAACGCGGGCGAGCGCTTCGGTGTCGTCGTACGTGTCGCCATCCTCGCCGCCGTAGACAACGATGTTGTTGCCAGAGCGCCAGTAAACGCTGTTATCCGAGCTGTTCATCATGGTGACTGGCGCGCTCGTCGCGTCGTATCGCGTCCACGCTGAAATGCGGCTCGTCGGATAGAACGACAGCACGAAGAACTCATCCTTGAGCGCCATCCATAGCCGCCCGGAGCGCGGCTCGACAATCGCCCAGATGCTGTGCTTCTTTTCAACGTCGGTCAGCGTCTCCAGTTTCTGCTTCACGAGTGTATCGATCAGGTTGCCGATGTCGGCGGCGAAGGCCTGTTCGGATGAATCGCGCGCACGCAAACTGCGGATGCCGCTGACATCCAGGTACATGACATCGGTCTGTCCCCACGGCGTCACGCTATGCGGCGCGAAAGTGCCGGTGCCGTGGATCGTCTGGCGCTTGGCGTCGCCTTCCGGGTTGTCTACTTCGATGTGCCAGACGAAGATGTGCCGCTCGCCAAACACCGCAAGCTCGCCGCCGTAGTCCGCCATCGATACGAGTTTCGGCGCGCGGTTCGTAATCATCGTGTGATCGATTTCAAGCGGACCGATGGCAGGGTCGGCCCATATCGATGGGTCAGCCGTTTCCGAGAAGCGCAGCTTCGTTCCATGCACGGAAAACATGCGGTAGTTATGTGCGACGGCGTACGTCCCGAGTTCCATCGGGCTGCCGGGAGTTTCAGGAAACGCCATAGGAACGGGCGTGCTTCTAAAAAGTGTGCCGCCGCCTGGATCGATACCGCCGGAAAGTGTGCCGGAGGCCTCGCGCAGCGCTCCGCCGCGAACTTCAACGCGCCAGCCGTTGTACAAGGGCGATGCCACATCGACCCAGAAGAGAATGTTGCCGCCCGTCCCCGCCTGTGCAAACAATTTCGGTTGTGCGGTGAGGGCGTTTGAAACGAAGTTGCATTCGTCCATGAGCGCAGCCGCCGCCGCTTCGCCGCCGGTGGGGCCAGGGTTGTACGGCACGATGATGCTACCTGCCGGGCGCCCCATCCTCGTGCCGGTGATTGTCATGAACGCGTATGCGTCAATGGGTGTGGAGCCGCCGGTGAAGTTGTAGGTAGTACTCGGCGCGACGAGATGCAGGTGATAAATTTCGATGTTCGTGGGCGTCACGCCACTCAGGTAGATAGCCGGCATCAAGTTGAGCGTGACCTGTGGTTTGTTAACGGGCGTGCTCGTGTCTGGAACTTCGGCGTCTCCGCCGCCGCCAGGAATCTCAACCGGCGTGGGTGGAGGAATCGTCACCGCCACGTCTTTCCACCAATGCACGATGTCGCCGTCCGCGTACTGCGCAATCACGTACAGCGAGCCGCTGAATTCTTCCACTGACAAAATGCGTACCAGCGCAGTGCCGTGAATCGGTTCGGGGATGGAGTGATAGACCGTGCCGGCGGGCAGCCCGGTCGGCGGCGTCGCCGCGTCGCCCCAGGTGTGATAGACGCGCCCCTCCGTGACCCACAACCCCACCGTGCTCGACGGCAGCGTGTCCGTCACCACAAACGCGGCGCGCTTCTCCAGCTCGCCGCCCAACGTGATGTGACAGTCGCGCGCGTCTAACAACGCTCCGGCCTCCGTCGTATCGATGAGCTTGCGGGTATCGACCCCGCGCTCGAAGGATTTGACTTGCGTGTAGGGCACCTAGAACCCCACAGAGAACGGCACGGGCTTCGCGAATACTTCCGGCTGCTTGTTCTTTTCGGTTTCCTCGCCGCCCAGGCTGAACGTGCGATTCTTCTCCGAGTTGCCGCGCAACTTCAGATACAGGTTGGTCGCGAGCTGTAGTTTGTGCTGCGCGTCGTCTTTCTTCTCGCGCGATAGAATTTCCGCGGCAGCAAACAACACGATCAGATCGCCGTCCAGATCGAACCGATCAGCATCAGCAACGATCTCAGTCAGGAACCGAATACCTGTTAGGCGAACGAAGCCTTCCTTCGATCCAGTGAGGTCCGCTGAAGTGGATGGCAGAGGCCATACTTCAATCATGCCGCGATCGTCCGGCGTGCCGGCAGTATCGGCCGGGTCCTCTGTGATGTCCCAGCGAGTGACCGGCCATGAGCGCTCGTTGTCCTCCGGGTCGTAGATAGAGTACTGGCGCTCGTCAATCCCCATGATGAGCGGCAACCACTGGCCACCAAATTTCACTTCCGCCGCGTCGACGCGCTCAAACGGCAAATCATCTGGCACCGAATAGAAGCGCTGCCCGGCGTTGAGCGAGAAGTCGCGCGACACGCGCAAGTGCATCCAGTCCCAATCGGACCAGAGCCTGCGCTGCGTGCGCTTTAACACCTGAATCAGCGTGTCGCGGTTGTTGATCCCGTGGGCCGCGTTCTGACTGTAACCACACTCCGCCTTCAGTTCGGAGAGAAGTTCGCCGAGAGTGTTACCGCGCATTTCATGCGCTCTTTGCGCTCACCGCGAATTTCGCCGACGCCTCTGCGGGCTTCAGCAAAGCGGGGTTGACGCCGAGTGAATCGATACGCATCGGGAACGCGGGGCCTGGAAAGTCGCGCCAGATGTTTTGGATGCGCTCGCGATGCAGTGGATAGAGTTCCTTGAGGCGTTCAATTTCCTCCGATGGCTCGCGCTTTATTTCGCCAATGGGTTCGATCTGGATGACAGCGTCAGCGCCGTGCAGCGCCTGCAAGAGCAGGATTTCCGCAGGCGTGAGGCCGAGCTTCCAAACCATGTTGTTGCGGTCGCCCGTGAGCGCCACCATCGCGTTCAGTGTCTGCATTGCTCTTCCCTCGCGTTAGAGGCGGGGGGCACAGCGCCCCCCGCTGATCTGCATCAAGTGACTTGAAAGAGGGCGTGGCAGTTGAGCTGATCCGCGACGAGCTGCGCGGTGTACGTGCGCGCCTTGAAGAGCGCGTAGACATCGTGCGGCCGAGCCGGGGCGTGGTCCTTGCCCCATTCCTGTTCCATCGCGTAGACGTACAGGTGTTTGGGATCGATCACGTAACAACTGTTGATGAACGCGCCGCCCAGGTCATCCAGTGACGGGTCGTACTGGAACACCAGATCGTTGTAACGGATGTCGGCTACCGCAATATCGGTCGAGGATGGTTTCGTCCAGCCCGCGTCGGTGTAGTAGCCCTTGTCACGCAGCTGCTTCACCAACGCATCGAGGAAGCCCGAGCCCGCGAACGCCACGGTCGGCTTGCCGCCGTAGCGGCGCAGCTGGCGCATCTCCGAGTGGATCACGTTGGGTAGTTCGGTCGTTGCGATCGGCCACGTGGCATAGCGATTGCGCCACCACGTATTCGTCGCGCGATCCAGTCCACCCGTGACGCCGACAGCCGGTGTCGCGGTGAGGAAGTAGCGCACGCCGATGAAGCCGAGCGGATCGGCGGTTCCATCGCCCCAGAACATCGTGTTGAGAGACTTCATGGTGATTTCACCGAAGGTCTCAACCTTGTCCTGCATGATGTTGGTGATTGCGGTCAGTTCGCGCTTGCTGTGCTTGCTCGTGTTCTCGCCGAACGCCGAATCGGTGACGCTGATGCCATCGATCTTCAGTTCGGTGAACGTGCAGTTCCAGCCGGTGTGAACTTCGCGCCACGGATACTTCACGCGCTCGATGCCGGCGATGTTGCCGTAGGCAACCGGATCGTCATGCGTGAAGCCGCGAAGTGAGCCCGTGGGCGGAACGGCCGCACCCTCGAACGAATACTTGCCCTTGACCGGGATCGTGATGTCGCCCTTGCCGCCGGGAAAAGTCTTGCGCGCGCCTTCGAGTTTTGCGAGCAGTGGCTTGTCCTGAATCGACTGCGGGAGCGGCTGACCCCGGAAATGAAAGTCGAGAGCTGCATTGGCAATGGATGCCAGCTCCGACGCAGTGAATGCCATGTGTTCAGCCTCCGAAGAGGCCGGCGGGACAGCTATCGGGCAAGGGCGTTTTCAATCGCCTCGCGCATCGACTTGGGCTGTGCCTCGGCCGGCTTGTTGAGTCGTCGGCCGACCGTTGGACTGCTTACGGCACGAGGCTGCGGTTTGAATGCCTGCAATCGCTTCGTCACGGTTTCGTAGGCAGCTTTTGCCATTCCCCGTGCATCTGCGACCGTCGACGGTACGCCGTGCTTCGTGACCAATGCTGTCAACGCATCGACCACCAGTTCGTGCTTTTCCGGCGTGTAGTCGGGGTCGGAGGCTTTCAGTTCTGCCTGATACGCGTTGACGGAATCGTGAATTTCTTTGGTTCGCTGCGCGGCGCTGACTCGTTGGTTCTCGGCTGTTTCGGCCGCCATGCGCGTCTTTTCCAACGCGCTATCGGCCCGCAGCTGTGCGACTTCCTTGGCGGAGTCCTCATCCAGAACGCCGTCATCGACTTTCTGTTTAAGGTCGGAGGGTAGTTTGTGGCCTAACTTCTCCTCCCACATCGCGGTGAATCGCTGTAGCTCTTCAACCGCCGCCTTCGGATCGTTCGCGAGTAACCTGGGCCAAGCGAACAGTTGGGCCATGTCGTCCTGCGACATGCCCATCTTCTGCGCGTCGCGGCCGATGGCGCTTAAGGTTGCGTCCATCTCCCGATAGCGTTCGTTCGAGCCCTTCAGGGCGCGGTTCTCATTCAAGACTTCGCGGAAGCGCTCGATCTTGTGAAGAGGAACCTCTCCCTTCAACTGTTCCAGCGCCGCGAGTAACGCACCGTCACTCACGTCGTCTTTGGTATCCGGCTTCTTGTCGGCTTCTGGTTCCGGCTGATCGCCTTCGGCGGCGGACGACTTCGCTTTGGCCGCAAGGTCTATCGGTGCGTCTTCGTCCTCGATGGTTTTCACATCGAGAGCGTCTTTGACGACATCGAGAAGACTCTTGCGCTCCTCGTCCTTCGCAGGTGACGACTCTGCGGGCGCAGCTGCGCTTACGTCGGGGGCTGGTTCGCTACCGGGTGACGATTCCGGTGCCGCGTTATCTGTCGATTCCTCGTCAGGTGTTTCCACGGTGCGTCTCGTACTGCGAACGCGCGGAATGTACCGCAAAGAGTCGACAGCGGTCTATAGACGACTGTCGACTAGGCTGCGTATTCCTGCGGCAGCGGCACCATTGGCGGGCGGCCTGGGCCGCCAAGTCCGGGCGGAGGCCCTAAACCTTGCGGCTGAGTCGGCGCGCCTTGCGCGTTGTTCGCGCCTTCGGGTCCTTGTGCGTTCGGGTCTTCTGCGCCGGGCGCGCCGGGCTGCGCCGGTGGCGCCTGATTGAGCATCTGGATAGAGGGAATGTTGGCGGTGAACGCTTCGGTCAAATCGATCGAATCGTCAATCGCTTCAATGAGTTTCTGGCCCAACCACTGCGGGTTGACGCCGGGAATCTGGATGAGAAACGGCACGAGCTGCTGAAGCGCCTGCTGACGTTGCACCTTGTTCGGCCGGCCGTTGCTGCCGGCGACGATCTCCAGATACATCTCGTTGGCGATCTGCTCGCGGTTCATCTGCGGCCACACGGCACCGGGGCCGGCGATCTGCTGGACGGTGGCGGGGTCAAGTTCGGCAAGCATGATCTGCGATGAGTCGCGAGCCAGGACGGACAGGTAGTCGTTCAACTGATCCGCCTCGGCCTCAAGGGCTGCGGTGCGCGCCTGTTCGGCAGTTGCCACCGCCGTGGCGGTGTCACCGGAGCTGCCGCCGAAGGCGGGCTCTGCCATGCCGACCGTTTTGTATACGTCGTCCATGATCGACTGCGACTCGTACAAGTTCGGGTCGACACCGATTTTCGGCAGCGCTTGAATCAGGTCCGTGACTTTGTTGCCCGGCATCATGCCGTCGATTTCAACGACTGCGCTGGCATCGAGGTTGCTCAACGCGTTCTTGTCGCCATCCGACAGCGCGCCCTTGGGTGTCACGTAGCCTGGGCGGTTCGCCTTGCGATGTTCGCGCAATGCTTCCTTCTGCCGGTTCAGCTCCATCTGCTGCGGCGTCATGTTGTTCACGTCGCTGGGCGGGAAGAGCTTCGTCGGATGCTCCAGCTCGTTGAAGCACAGCGCGTAAATCGGGAAGAAGCGCTCAACCTGGACTTCTGGGGCTCCCGGCTCTTTCAAAAAATCCTTGTAGCCATCGGCCATCTCGAACTTCAAGCCCGTGGGCTTGTGATACTGCATCCACACGCACACCAGATCGTCGTGGCGCCCGGAAAGATCGTTGCGCGGATTCTGCCGGTACTCCATGCCCGTGGTGGAGTAAGCGGTGTAACTCTGGCCGGTGGAGTTCGCCGATGTCTGGCCACTGATATCGATCTTGTAGAACTCCTTGACCTCATCGGTCGTCATGAAGATTTCTTCAGTGACCCAATCGGCACCGATCCACCCATCGAGCGCGATGCACTTTTTGTCGGGGATGACGCTGGTCGGTTTCGGGAAGTCGAACACCAGGCCTTCACGGATGATGACGGACTGTTGCGCCTGCAACGCCTGCATCGCCAGCCGCAACTCCTCGGCCTCAGCGTCGAGCAGCGTCTTGTCACCCTCGGGGCCAACCTCATCGACGAGCCGCTGAATGTGTGCAAGGCGTTGCTGGGAATCCGCGATCTTCGCCTTGTTGTCCGGCGACAGGTCGGTCTCGCGCTGAAACCCCAACTTCACGTAACCGACAGCGGTTTGCACGGCCGAGCGCACACAACGCTTCATCTGTGACTTGAACGAGGGGATTTGTTCATCGATGTAGTAGTGAAAGCAGCACTCCAGAGTCTTGCCGAGTTTTTTGTACATCTCCTCTTCGGCCTTGCCCTGCTGCACGTCCATCATGATTTGCATCGCCTGCATCGGGTCCGGTAACCCCTGCGCGGCCATCTGCAACTGGTTCATCGTGCCGTCCCAAAACTTGTATTTCAGTTTCGGCCGACACTTCGCGTGCGCGCGCGGGTTCTTCGCGTACAAACTGGCGACCTTCTGGCGCACGAATCGCTGCGTCACGTTGACTTTGTAGTTGCCCTTCGGCCACGAGCGCGACGCGCCGTTCCACGCGACCTCCATGTCTTCGAGCATCTGTTTGAACGAGGGGGCGAAGTGCTTTTTGTCGGCGCGTACAGACTCCTGTAGTTCGAGCACCAGGGCGGCGCGCGCGTCGGGGACTTCAATGTCGTAGCCCTTGATAATCATCACCACACCTCCGCGAGCTGCGGCGCGTCGCGTAACTTTCCTTGGTATTCCATTTCCTTCTTCCACCAGCCAAACGTGCCGTGTTTCAACGACTTCTCGTCGCGCAGCGGCGTGCCCGCGATCAGCTGGAGCACTTTCAACCCCATGATTGAAATTGCGGTCACGAAGTCATCGTTCGTGCCGTGCGGGAAGTGCAGTAGTTCGTGCTTGGCTTCCGGGAACCACGGAGCGGCCCGTGGAAACACCACGCGCCCGGCTTGCATCAGGCCCGCGATGGATTGCGCGATGGCCTCCTTGTTTTTGTGGACCGGGATCGAGTCGATCACGACAGGGATACCGCGCTCGATCTTGCGTTTGTGAATCCACGGGCCTATAGATTTCAAGATCGCCTCGTTCTCGGCGAACCAGAACGAGGGCTTCCACAACGCCACCATGTCGAGCATGGCTTCGACTGTTTGATCGGGGGGTCTGCGATCCCAGTAACAGTCTAGTAACCAAAGGTACTTGTTAGGACAAACCCCCGCGATGAGCATCACCGATGCGTCGTGCTTCTTGCGGTCGGTGCCGATGGCATGGTCACTTGCCGCGTAAATACGCATTTCCTCGGCTCGAGGACGGTTGCTAGACAGATACGTCTTCATCCACGCGGCGCGGAAGAACGCGCCTTCTTCGGGCGAGGGGCGCTGTTGATACAGCGCCATGAACGCCACCGGGTCGAGCCGCTTTTGTGCTTCGAGCCACGCAACGGGGAAACGCGACGGCCACAGCGCCTCACCTGGGCGGCGGTTCATCGGATCATTCAGCTCCGCGATTGCCGGCAGGTTGAGCACCTTCCACTTCGCGGCCTCTTCGCGGTTGTACGCTGGGTTGCGCGGATCAGTTAGGCGTCCAACTACATCGTCCTCGTTCCAGCGTGTCATCACGAGTACTACCGCGGAACCCACGCGCATCTGCCGGGTCAGGAATACCTGCACAAACCAGCGCCAAATTTTCTCGCGGATCGTCGGGGAGTCGGCTTCCTCGGCGTCTTTAATCAAATCATCCGCGATGAGCAGGTGACCGCCGCGCCCGGTTGAGCTCGACCCGCGTCCAACAAAGGAAAGCTGTCCGCCGGCGGCCGTCTTAATTCGATCGGAGCCCTGCGCGCCGGTCTTCAGTTTGCAGAGCGGAAAGATATTTTGATGGCGCGGATGGCGGAGCACGTCACGCACATCGCGGCCAATGTCGCCGGCGTAGTCATCGTTGTAGGTTGCGATGATGGTGGAGCGGTACGGATCGCGCCCCGTGAACCACGATGGAAAGAACTTACTGATCTGCTGCGTCTTGCCGTGGCGCGGCGGCATGGTGACGATCAACCTGGGCCAGAGCCCTTTGTCCACCTGTTCAAGCGCTGCGGCGAGCACCTGATGATGCTTGGCGACTTCGTACATCGACGCCGACAGGTCGTCGGGATCGTCGGGGGAGGGCATGAGCAACTTGCAGTACAGAAGGAAGTTGTCGCGCGCCTCCTTGAAAACCTTCAGACGCTCCAGGGCCTCAAGGCGCGTGCGTAACGCCTCGATGTCTTTCGCTTCCTCGTCGGTGTCAGTAACGCTTTCGCGTGACGATGGCGCCGAAGTTGCGTTTGCGAGCTGGCCGGGTGATCGGAGCAGATCCTGGGGCTCGTTCGCGGTTGTACTGTTTGGCGGCGCGTGTTTTCGCTTCCGTTTCGGCGACGCCTTGGGCGATGAGTTCATCGCGCATTTCCTCGTATTTCTTTGGCATGGCTCCTCTCCGTCGTCATGGCTAGTTAGGGCCGATCCCCTTCACCCGGCTGCCGCAACATCGCCGCGAGGCGTGCGATTGCGTCAGTACCTGCAAGGGCGTGGGTGAAGGGGCCGGCGTTTCTTGTTGTTTCAATGTGGCGCCTCTTCCTGCACTGGCGCGGTCGCATTGGCGGCTGAGGGGGCGATGATTACTTGTCCGGTGGCGATGGCTTGCAGCAAGCTCACCGCGATGTCGTACGCCTCGCGCTGCGTGCGGGTGTGTGGCACCTGATCCAGAAACTGCAACGCATACGTCGCCGCCTGCTGCGGGCTGATCTGTATGGGTTGATTGTCGTGACCGTTTTTCATGTTGCCTCGCTATGCTCGATAAAAAGTGACCGCGTACACGTTGCCGTCCGCAAACGCCATGATTCCGGGGTTGAAAACCCAGATGCGGCGCGTGCCGGAAACACTCGTGGATGTGCGCGCGGAGCGCGTTGCGGAGCGCGTCTCATTGGCGCTGCCGCCTTGGAAGAAACCGAACACGCTCATGCTGGACCAAGAGGCATCGGCATCGGCCGGCGCGCCGCCCGCGTTGTTGAGCGCGATGTTCAGATTGTCGTCATCGTTCCACCACAGGCCAGCCAGGGTGTTCGCGCCGACGACGTTCGTGCTCACAGAACCAATGCCGCTGCTTCCCGTGATGAGGCCGCTGGTCGCAAACCCCAAATTCGTCCGGCCGAGAGCGGCTTCCAAAAAGTTGCCGGCGGTCATGCTGAGCGGATCGGCATTGATGCTCATGAAAATCTGCGCCAGATCGACGCCGGCCGATTGAAATCCGGTGTTCGCTATCGCAGTGCTTGAACCACGCGGCTCGAAGCGCTGACTCAAATCCACGCCGCCGTTACTCAAGAAATTCACGTTCGCCGCCGCCGCGCTCGTGCGAGCCTTAAACAGCACGTCCAGATCGCCGCGTGCGGGGATGGTGTAGCCGGTTGTCATGCAGCCGCCGTGTTCTGTTCCTGCCACGCCGCCAGTAGCAGGATGGCGAGGCGGTCATAGGCGACGGTCTTGCCGTCCGAGAGCTGCGGGCAGACATCGTGAACTTCTTCGGCGATGAGGCCTAACTGTTCGTGATCGCTGCCGGTCAATAGCCGATACAAAATCGGGCGCAGGCGCGAGAGGATGTCTGACACTTTTGAGGGTGCGCCGGTCTCGCGTTTGATAGCCCGCGAGGATGTGGCGTTAAACGCCGGTGCATTCACACCGGCCGAGGTGAAGGTCGCCGCGACTGTCGCGCCGGCGCTGATGCCAACGACGTTGGTTGTCGAGCGATACATACCGCTATCAGGGTCATTCTCGAACGCATATCCGGGCGCGGCAGCCGTGCCGTCCGCTCCCTGCATCGGCAAGCGCAGTGTATGAACCGTGGTGGTCCAGCTCGCACGAAAGGTCCCACCGGTAGTTAGACGAAGGTCGTCGGCACCGCCCGAATAAAAACCGGTGTTGATGTCCGAGGAGAACGTATACGAGGGCGCGCCGACGGTTCCATCGGCTCCGCGAATATTTACCGTGAGGGTCAGCGTGCCGGCCGAGAGGGTCACAACGCCCGTACCGCCAACGGCGAAACCTAGAACGCCGGTCCCGACGCGATACATGCCGAGATTTGTTTCGCCAGTGAACGAGTAGGTAGGCCCTGCGGGCGCACCGCCCGGGCCGCGAATCACGCCGCCCGTGGTCACAACGCCCGTACCGAGAAAGGCGTACGTTGACGCGCTGCCAGTGAGATCGCCAAAACTGATGTCGGTAACGCCGACGCCAGTGCCGCGCGTCACGGTCAGAATATTGCGCGAGCCAGTGAGCGCATCATCGTAGGTTCGCAACGTCAATACTTTAGCGGCGATGCCGATGGCCCAATTTTTCTCATCGGCCGCCCCATCCGTCTCACTGAAGCGGATGATGGGCGACGTGCTTGCGAAGGTGTGCGTCCCTGTCCACGTCGGCGCGATGGCCTGCGAGAGTGCCGGGGCACCATCGGAGCGCATGGCGGTCGTGGCGACACCGTTGACCGCCGCGAGCCCGATGGTGCTCGTCGGGTCGGCTACCGCTCCGCCGCTGCCTGAACTAGATAGAATGAATACGCAGTTAAGGTCCGCATTGTTAGGAAACGGCGTACCGAGAGAATTGATGTGCGTGACCGGCACCGACCACCATCCGGTGTTGTTAGTCGCGGGTGCCGCAACCTGAAAAACCACGGCCTTGCTCGCGTCGTTTCGCTGCTGGATGTAGATGCGGTTTCCGGCCTGCAAGAGCGACAGGATGGTATTGGCGTCAAAATTGGTGAACGCCAGCGAGTTGACGTGCAGCGCCGTCGTCGTCGTAAACGCGGTGTTGTTGAAGGCGAGTTTTTGCGCGCCGGGCTGCGCGACCAGAATCGAGCTGTTGAAGTTGTAGCCGAGTTCAATCGCGCCGCCGCCCGGCGTGCGCCACGCGACCGGCAGTCCCGGACCTTGCGATGAGAGGACTTGCCCGGAGATACCTTCCACGCCTGCGGCTTGCATGAGGCCGGTGAAATTGGTGCCGCCGCGAAAAGTCACGAGGCCGGTGCCGAGGAAGTTATACGCCGGGTTACTGGTCGCGTTGCCGAAGTCAACGACCGTGATGTTTTGACTGTTGCGGGTGGCTTTAAGAAAGTTTGTGCCAACGGTGTCGGTGAAGTTCCACGCCGAGAAATTTAGCTCGCCGTCGTCGGCGTAGAGAAACCACTTGCGGTTGTCAGCGGTAACGTCCGATTCAAAAAGTAGAATTTGCGGGGCCGCACTGGTAATGATAATTCCGCCCGGATGTCTAAACTCATGAAGTCCGGTCCACTGCGGTCCAATAGATTGATCGAGCGCGGGCGCGGCGTCCGCGCGCATACCGGCGGTGCTAACGCCGTTGACGGGTGTTAGGCCGACGAGTGCGGTGGGATTGGCGAGACCGCCTGCGCCCGGTGGGCCTTGTGGGCCTACGGGGCCGGTGATCGAAGTCCAGCTCGCCGGATCACTCGGGTCACTCGGATCGGTGAGAACGTAGACTTGTGGCGGCGTGCCCCATGTGGCGTACACGAGGCCAAGCGGCAGATCGTTAGTTAGGTCCCATTCATCGAATGCGGCTCCTATGTCGGCCTGTCCGCTGCCAAGATCAATTTCGGTGACGGAGTTGTAGCTGCGCGCGCGGATCGCCCACCACTTCGCAGAAAACATGCCGTCATCGACCGCTTCGGGCCAGCCGGGCGGGGCGGGCAGCACCGGGCCGGTGAGTAGTTCGGCCCACTTGAAGGCCATTTCCTCGTGCAGCTCCGCTTGCGCGACTGAGCCGGCGGTGTCGTTGGCGGCTTGCTGAGAGGCGAGCGCGGAGTCGGCGGACTCCCCGGCTGACAACGCCGCTGCGTTCGCCGCGTCCTGCGCGATGCTCTGCGAGGCGCCAGACATCGCGGCGGCGCCGGAGGCTTCCGCTGCGGAAATGTCGGCCGCGTCGGCAGAGGCATCCGCTGCGGCGGCTGATCCAGCGGCAGCGGATGCGGAGGCAGCAGCAGCAGCTGCGGCAGTTTCTGCGTCGGCGGTGATGCCGTCCGCGATGCCATCAAGCAGGCCGTCTTGGATCTGGTCTTCGCCAACAGAATCGTTGGCGAGCGCACCATCGGCGCGCTGAATGAGCGCGAGGTTATCTTGCGTCGCGGTGAGCGCGTTCGATACGTCATCGAACTCGGTATCGAGCGACACGCCGGGCTTGGGCTGCCCTGGGTTGGCCGCTTCCCAGTCGGTAAACGAAAACGACCGTTCGTAGGTCGGAGGGTAAGCCATCGCGACTCCACTCCACACCAACACCTGAGCCCCGCGCGCACGTATACGACACGCGCCGACAGAAGTCTATCGTCACCAGTAATACTTGTGCGGCTTGCGGTTGTCTGGCCAGCGCCAGTGATCCTCGAGCCCGCGTTCAACGAGGTGTTCGAGATGGTTGGACACGCGGCGGGCAGGGCGCGTCATCATTTCGCGAATCCAGTAGCCGGGCTCGTTCATGCACTGACGGTCATAGCCGCGCCACGGCCGGCGCAGATACTTGAGCGACATGTGTTGCAGGAGAATGTTGAGCTTGCGCACGCGCGCGACCGCCTGCTGATGGCGGCGGATGGACCGAGACATAGAAACCTCCGTGGAAGTACCTATGGCATTGGCTCGTCCTCCGGCGGATTGGCCGGCGCTGGCCATTCACCTGACACCTGACCGCCCTTGTTCTCGTCAGCATCGCCAAAGGCTTTCTCAAGCTCATCGTCCATCTTCGTTTTGTCCTCTTGCGTGAGGAAATCGAAGATCGACTTGTCTTCGTGGCCGGCGATCATCGCTTGGAAATCGTGCAGCTCTGAGTCGAAGTGCTCGATCGAAAAGTAAACGCCATAGTGCAACTGCATGTGCGTTGCGACTTCCCCGATGGTGGCGAGCCCCATGATGTAGCCGGCCTCGGCCATGTCCTTGAGCGTGATAATTTTAATCATCCCAAAACCTCCAGCACTTTCACTCCGGCGCTGCGCGCGCGACGCACCATGTCTGCCGTCCCATCGCCGCCGGGGAAGGCGACGACGATATCGGGCTTGCCTTCAGTCAACATGCGCTTATTGCGCATCGGGCCTGCGGCAAAACCGTAGTTGCTCCAGTCAGCCCAGAAGGTGTCGTGCTGCACACCGCGCGTGGCCGCCCAGGCGCTCGCGTGCGAATCCACGCCAGTCGCGCCGCCTTCGATCAACCAGTCGAAGTGGTGTTCGGCGTGCAGCACGTCCAAATCCCGAAATATCTTCTCGCGGTCTGCAAAATGCCGACTGCCGCACACCAGCACCTTCATCGCAATGGGTCCGCATCACGCCATTCCCAGCCGAACACCCAGCGCATCGCGAGCCGATGCAGCCAGTGCGGGCGCTTGGGCATCTGCACGCCCAAGCCCACATGCACGCCGCCAATCCAGTACGCGCCCGCCGGCTTCGCAAATTCGGCAAATTTGAGTGGTTCAGGCTCGCTCATCTATCTACCTAAAACGTAAAAATACTGATCGATGGTCCAGGCGCGAAGTTTGCTGTAGCCGATTTTTGAGCTGCCGTCAGCGAATGTGCCCGAGAGCACAACGTCATCGCGGTCCGCGCCTAACGGGATCGGTGCATGATAGTCGGAGCCCGGATTTTTCGGGTCAATAGTTTCGTCCGGCACATCGGGCCACCCGCCCGCATCCTCGACCGAATCAATGAATTGTGAGGAGGTCGAAACGTCGCCCCGGATGCGCGCGTCGATTTGATCCATGACCTTGTTGACGCCGCCCTTGTAGCGATAGCGGCGCGCGGGCATACAACCGACCGTCGTGCGGATCAGTTGCGCGAAGGCGAGCAATTCCTGTACGCGTGGGTTCAACGGATCGGCACACGGCCTGAGCACCCCATCGTAGTTGAACCCCATGCCGAGCGGCCACGCGCCACGGCGCAACGTCGGGCGTAGATAGTCCGATGGGTGCGAGGTAATCATGCCCTCCTGTGAGTCGGGCTGCGGCCAGCCGAACACGGTATTGAACGCGAGATGCCCGCTTGAGCCGGGAGTGACAGTGCCGACCTTGGCGAAAATAATCTCACTACCCTGGTTCGGCCCCTTCACCGACACGTTGCCCACCGCGTTGCACTGCATGGTGCGATCCGCTTGCGCGTTCCAGTCGCCGTTATCACTGATGTTGAGCGCCTCACCGCGCCCGATGCTGGGCCGCCCGTGGTTGTAGTGCAGGTTGTTGATATGCGCGTGATTGGGTGCCGCGACGAACGGGTTACGATCGGTCGTGTGCGCGTAGAGTGATTGCATCGATAGCGAGTAGTCAGCCTTGCCCGTGATGATGGGACCAAAACCGTGATCCTCGCCTTCCTCGTGATCGCCCGACGCGAAGCCTTCCGGGTGGTGCAGCGGGTCATACGCCGCGCCGCGTATCCATGAGGTGCCTTCTTGCTCGTACCAAATTTCCACCGCCTCATCCATCGAGAAACGCGCCTCGCAGTTGATGAACGCGACCCGGCCAACGTCGCCGCCATCAGAGCCTGCTTGCAACGCGTCGCGCTGATCGGATTTGAATTTGCCCGATTCGGCCGAAGGCTTGTCGCCGACCCACGAGGGTAGGTGCCAGATGCGCGAGTTGGAGCCTTGCACGCGTAGCGATGCCGTTTGTACGAAAAGACCCGCGCCCGGCGCGGCGTGCCCGATGTAATCGAAGTTCTCTCGCTTGGGTGCATTCATGGCGCGCCCGAGGTGTACGTACCCGCCCACCAGAGGAATTATCCACTTGGAAAAATCCTCGCCCTGATCCGCATACCAGCAATACCAGAACGTGCCCGAATAACAGTTAGGCCCGCGCGCAGAATCGCTCCCGCCCTCATTGTTGCTCTTGGTCGAGGTGACGAAATAAATTTTCGAGGGCTTGTCGCCGTTGCTCACATCCATCGCAGGGCCGCCGACGCCGGGCAGTGCGGATAGGTAGGGCGTGGATTGATAGGGCCAGCGCTGAAAGTTCATATGTTTAACTCCCGAATTAGTTTGATCGCCGTGCATTCACCACGCACCACGCCGCGCCGGCATATAGCAGTGCCGAACATAGGGTCCACCCGGCGACCCACCACGCCGATGCGTCAACAAAAAACGCGCATAGGGCATTCTGCGCGAACAGCGTGCCGCCCACCCCGTAGCACTCCGCGCGTCGCATCCCGTTCACTGCTGCCAGCTACTCGGCACGTGCGGCTCCCACTCCATCTCGTGCAGGTTCTTGCTGCTCATGTACGCATTGACTTCAAGGGCGAGCAGGCTGGTTAAAAAGTTCACGTCCTCCTCGCTGTAGCCCGAGGATCGAAAGTGCGTGAGTAGTCTGAGCACGAGACTCGCGCCAGAGAAAAAAGACGCCTTCGGAATCTCTTTCGCGGGCAGCTTGCTCTGTTCGCGAAATGACTGAAAGCCTGAGTCGATGAAGTCCGCCAGCTCGCAGAGCACGCGGACGTTCTGCTGTTCAGGATGGATCATCATGGCCCCTCCCTGGGATTCACGCGTTGCCGGATTTCTCGTGTTCGGGCGCCGGCGTCGTGTTGAACTCCGCGACCTCCACGCCCAACACCTCACGCACCATCAAGCGCGCGGCGTCCTCCATCATCGAGCGGTACGTCGCCCACAGCTCCGGGCTCGCATCGAGCAGCGTGCGGCGCACCGTTGCCAGCAGCTCCGCGCTCTCCATCGTTCCCTGCTGCGCCAAGTAGCAGCGCACGAATTCGCCTTCTGAGCGAAACGCCAGACGGAAAGGGGAGACCAACTCCTTCGCGCTCATGCGTTCACGTCTTCGGCGCGCGCCGGCGCATCGCCTTCCAGAAACGGAAATTCCTCTTTCGGCGCCGCGCCTTCCTCTGGCGCAGTGACGCTAAGCGGCGGGCCGAAAATCGCCAGCGCATTACCCGGATCGTTCGTCTCCATGACTTTGCGTGCGCGGCGCAACTGGTCGCGCTCATCGGAGGAAAGCGCCTCAGTTGGCGCGGGCGGTGTCGCCGCCTCGCGCACCTGGGCGCGCAACCGATACAGCTCCTCGCGCTCATCGAGTGAGAGTCGTGGCGCCCCCTTTCTTGCCTTCTTGATCGGCACGGGCCGCGCCGGCCGTTTCACGGGCCTGTGTTTCGCCTTTTTCATAACCGCCTCGCTAGTGATCGTTGTCGAGTTCTATGCCGGCCTCATCGAGCTGGCGCTTCATGTCCCCTTCGGTGCGACCGTAGAAAATCACGACGCTGCCGCCTTCAAGACCCAGGTCCTTCAAATCAATGCTGATCGGTTTGCCTTCCATCAGATATTCGATGTTCTTCGCCGACAGGCCGAACACCAGCCTGTCACCCGCCCTCGCTTTGAGCATTCAACTTTCCTCGATGTCTGCAATAATTTTGCGTATGCGGCCCGCCAAGCTCTCCAACAGGCGCGCCAGATCGATCATGTCGTCGCGCTCCTTGGCGCTGTCAGCCACGTCGAGCAGTGCATCGACGATGGCCGATAAGTCCCAGCCGCCCAACTTCTCGCCGTCGACGATGAGCTGAAGATCCCAGTCCTCACCGAAGGTCAGCGTGCTCTCTTCGAGCAGCGCGAGCAGTTCATCCAGATCGCTCATAACCCGCCCCTGTCGGCAAGATCCTGAACAATCTGCGCCACTTCCGCCGAGTCGAAATCCTCGTTAACTTCCGGCAGAACCCGTTTTCTCCACAGCGGCCTGCCAATGGTTTGCTGACGCAGCGCGTAGACGGCGAGCACGCGCGGCACCACGGATCGCTTGAACAAAAATCTCCCCGTGCGTGTGCGCGCGTGATCGATGTAGCGATGTGCCGCGTAACCTCGGATGGTCGCGCCGCACAGGCCCGTCAAGCGGCCAACCGCCTCGGCGCTCAAGCTGTAGCGCTCCTTGGCGCTCACTCGGCCCCTCCGGCAGCCTCGATGGCCTTCTTGCCAGCCTGGATCGCTTCCCACGGCTGGCCGGACTCGGAGGGGTAGAAGGGCTTCTCGGCGTGCATGGTCTTGGCGATCAACATCGCGAACAGCCGGTCTATCGCCTCGTGCTGTGCGATGCAGGCGGCTAACAACTGCTGATTAATTTCATCACTCATTGGCTACAGCCCCCGGAGCTTCTGGCTGCGCCAGACTCGCCTTCTGCTTTGCAGTGGAGAGAGCCTGACGATACGGAGCGCACTCCTCACACGGCTCGTAGGGCGGACCACCATCCATGTCCCAGGTGATCTGAAGGCCTGAGCCACCGCAGCGACAGCGTTTGACCGCGAGGCGCAGGGCGTCGATCAGGATGGCATTGGGGTTTGGCATCGCGGGGTAGATAGAAATTTTAGGAGGGGGTCGAAAATAGAAACTCAGCGCCGAGGCGGCGCGGCGGCCGGGGGCGCGGCTCGTTGACTGCCGGGCGGCGCTGCCGTTCGGACCATGTGCCTAGCAGGCATGTGGACGGGGCACGTAAGGCATTGACGCGCCGACACTTCACGACGCGAGAGTCCTGCCGCCTGCCCGCTGTCTGGCAACCCTGGTATCAAGTTCGGCGCGTGTTGCCTCGATGAGCGCTGACAGTTCGGTGACCGTGAGCTCACGGACAGACTTGACCGGCGGCGAGTGGTCGCGCTTCAGATCGCCGGACACCTCCAACGCAGTGCGGACGGCAAGCACCTGGGCGCGAAGATCCGTGTGATCGCGGCTGACAAGTTGTTCCAGTTTCACCAAGGCCCGCTTCCCAAGCCGCTGAGCCCTTTCCCTTCCGGCAAGTTCAACAGCCTGCCGCGTGTCAGGGTCACGGCAGAACGACGCACAGTCACGCTGCGATGCGAAGCCGCACTTCTGCCGGATGTAGCTTTGCGAGCAGCCGGCCGCGAGCAGCGTCACGGCGAGTTCGTGATCAGGTTCGCCGGCAACCTGGGCGGACTCATTGCCGGCCAAGTCATCCGGCCAAAGCGTTTCAAGTTCGTTCTCTGTAGCCGTCATAGTCAGTACTTGTAGACAAACATAGTCGGTCTAAGTCAGTTCCATTCTTAGTCAGACTATTAAACCAAGTCTGACTACCACGCCCGCCCCCCTCCCGCGTGATGCTGCGCGTTTGTGCGATGCGGTCACAAGAGTCTACCGGTGCGTGTACGTCCGCTGTATGGGACTTGTCGCCACTTGTCGGAGATTGTCGGTGCGTGTACTGTCCGGGGTGGCGCAAGCCGTGGCAGGGTGGTTCCTGCCGCGCAACTCGTGCCGCAACTGTAGGAGTTCACATGCATCCGTTTGCACTGCCGCGCGCATCGCGCCGGCCCGTAGCTGTCCGCAGCTACTTCCATCAGCCGCGCACTCGCGTGGTTTCCACTGTCAACCCGTTCCGTCCTGACATTGCACGCATCGCGCTCGCGGTCGTGATCGGCTTCCAGCTCGTGATGCTCGTCGCCTGCGCGGTGCTCGCGTGAAGGGCCGCTCAACAATCACCGTACTTCCGGTGACAGCGCCCGCGCCCACGGTTCACGCGTTCAACTCTGGTCGGCTGTACACGACTGCCGGCCAGCGCATCGCGTGGACTGTGCTCGCATCCGGTGACGTGTTGATCTGCGACCTTGATCGGCAGATTGACGGCTACGTCCTCGCCTTCCCCAAAGACTTCGCGCCCACAGATCGCGACGTGCTGCACGCGTACGACTTGGGCGGCCGCATGTCATGGTCGGACGAAGTCGCAGCCCTTCGCCCCTTGCTGGCGGCCGCTGCGCGTCTTGTTCCGGCGGTGCGACTGTGAGCCCGCGTTGGGATGTGTCGGCCCACCGTCGCGCCCGCATCGCACACATGCGCAAAGCCAAGCGCGCTGCTGAGTTCGCGCGTGATCCGGCTTGCGATGTGACAACGCGCCGGATCTGGCGCGAGCACGCGCGGCAGCACGTTGCCGCTGCGCGCCGTGAGCACTGGTTGCTGGTCGCGCAGTCCCGCGCGATCAGCGCCGGGATGTTCTTCCGTAAGACCATCGGCGCGCACCTGCGCGCCACTGCGAGCCGCGCCGCGTAGCGCGCTCCCTGTTGGCCATGCTCACGCGTGGCCAATGGGGGAGCGCACTACCGCGCCCCACAACTGTAGGAGCTACGCACATGCAGAACGTAAAGACCGAAGTCAAAGGGAACACGCTCACGATCACCGTGGACCTGTCCGCGCGCCTGGGGCCGTCGAAGTCCGGTAAGTCGGATCTGATCGCGACCACGTCGGGCAACGCGAGTGTTAACGCGCCCGGCGTTGGTGCCGTGAAGATCGGATTGAACGTGTACACCGGCCGCTGATCGCCGCGCCTCATGTACCGGGGTTCACTCCGGTACATGGGGAGCGGCGAATGGTTCGCACGCTCGCACACTGTAGGAGTTCAACTCATGCCCGATGTACTCGACCAACTCGCACCCGTGCCCGGCATCGCCGCGCACCAACTCTACAAGCGCAACGCGGACGGCAGCTACGCGCTCGCCGACACTGCGACGATTTGCAAAGTCGCCGACGTGCGCGGACGGCTCGCACTGCGCAAGGGATCGCCCGTGATGTCCGCGCCCGCCAATACGCGCGCGTTCCTGCGCGCGCACCTGGGCACGTTGGAGCACGAAGTTTTCGCCATGCTGATTCTCGACAATCGCCACCGGCTGATCGAATACGTCGAGCTGTTCCGGGGCACGATTGACGGGGCATCGGTGCATCCGCGCGAAGTCGTGAAAGAAGTCCTGAAACGAAACGGGGCGGCCGTGATTTTCTCGCACAATCACCCTTCCGGCGTCGCCGAAGCATCGCAGGCGGATGAACTCATTACGCGCCGTCTGCGCGATGCGCTCGCACTGATCGACGTGCGCGTACTCGATCATCTGATCATCGGCGCGGAAAACACGCTGTCTTTTGCCGAGCGCGGGATGATTTGAGCGATATCCCTGTTGCGCCTGCTCACGCGGGCGCAATGGGGAAATCACTCAAC
>Ga0075430_100000194_pt1 | contig 41024 bp, 41 predicted proteins | sample RhiMetdeltSRZDD4_FD_75294 | JGI IMG/M metagenome (GOLD analysis project Ga0075430, IMG submission 75294) | Populus rhizosphere microbial communities from Tennessee, USA - Rhizosphere MetaG P. deltoides SRZDD4 | ecosystem: Host-associated > Plants > Roots > Rhizosphere > Soil | place: USA... | reverse complement strand
CCCGGATGCGGCGGCAGACTTCGAGCCCGTCCATGTCCGGCAGCATCAGGTCGAGGATGATCGAATCGAACGGCTCACGCGCCGACATCGTGATGCCGGCTTCGCCGCGCCCAGCGATGCTCACGCGGAATCCGGCCTCGCCGAGATAAGTCTTCACCATCTCGGCCAGGCCAGGATCGTCTTCGATCAGCAGGATGCGGTCGGTCACCACGGCATTGTACCGCCGATTCCAAAATTGATGGCACGCACGAACGGCTTTTCTGGATTTGAAAATCGCTCTCTCGCTCCCCTCCCCCCGCGCGCACTTGCGCGTGGCGGGGAGGGGTCGGGGGTGGGGGGCGGAAACTCCATCGGCGATCTCTCGAAAGCGCTCGTACCCCCCACCCCTGACCCCTCCCCGCCATTCGCCAAAGATGGCGAATGGGGGGAGGGGAACCGAGAGGCTCTGCTCACCTCACTGATCCGTAACGATGCAACACCGTACTGATCATAGAGATACACACCCGTTTGGCGTGACCCGCTCCCCGCTCACCCCCGATCGAAGTCGGATGTTTCCGACTTCGACGCTAATAGTGCCGAACTCCGGTAAACCCGAGTTCGCTTGGGCGGCGGGGATCCAGAAACCAGAAACGCGATCTGGACTCCCGCTGGCGCGGGAATGAGCGGGGGGTGCGAGGTCAATCGTCAGCCGCGATGCCAGCCGTGGTGGAACGAGCGGAAGCGGTCGATCCGCTCGGCGAGCTTCCGGCGCTGCTCCGGGTTCAGCACGCTCGCGGCATCGGCCAGCGCCTGGCTGAAGCGCCGCGTGGCCTGGTCCGCAAGCGCCATCTGGTCGGCGCGCAGGGTTTCGATCGCGGTGCGGTCGATGGTCGTCTGCGTCAGCAATTCACGGCCGCGCTGATGCGAACTCATCGCCTTCTCACGCAACGGCAGGAGATCGCGCACCGCCGAACGGACGATGCCGCGCAGACGCTCCTGCTGCTCCGCCGTCGCATCGACCTCGATCGCGAGATGGCGCACCATCCGGTCGGCGCGATCCTCGGCGGTGGCGGGATCGAACGGCTGAGCCCACGGCGCACCGGCGCGCCACGGCGGGCCAAAACCCTGGCTGAAGGCGCTGTTGGCGAACGCGCCGGTCAGGCCGGCGACGGCCGCGATCGCGGTGACGAACAGGGCGCGGCGCAGGCTGCGGGGCCGTTCCGGCGGCAGGATTTCAACGCGTGGATCGTGGTTTGACGGGTTGGGCGTCGACGGGTTGGGCGTCGTCATGGGGGCTGCTCCTTCAATTGCATCCGGGCGGCTCTGCCCGATGGCTGCAACATGAAGGAGCGCTGTTTCAGCGGCTTCTCTACCACGTAAAGTTATGTAAAGCCGCCGCATGGCGCGCGACCGCTTAGGCGGTATAATTTGGGCGGTATAGTAATGCGTCAACGAATGGCCGAGCAAAAACGGCCGATGGGGAGAGAACGCATGGGCCCGACACCAGCCAGGCTGGCGGCAAAAGTCGTGCTCGTATTGGCCGCGCTCGCACCATTCACGACCGCACAGGCGCAGCCCTATCCGTCGCGCCCGATCACCATCGTGGTCGCGCTCGCCGCCGGCACCGGCGCGGACATCGTCGTGCGCACCTATGCGGAGAAGCTGTCGCAGACGCTCGGCCGTCCGATCGTTGTCGAGAACCGTCCGGGCAGCGCCGGACTGGCGGCGGTCGACGCCGCGCTCAAGTCGCCGGCCGACGGCTACATGCTGCTCGCCGCGACGAGTTCGGCAATGGCGATCCGGCCGTCGATGTTCAGGAAGCCACCCTACGATCCGAACACCGACTTCGTGCCGCTGTCGCACTACCTGAAATCGCCGTTCGTGCTGGTGGTGAATCCGGACCTGCCGATCAAGTCGATCCCCGATCTGATCGCCTACGCGAAAGCGCGGCCGGGCAAGGTCGCGTTCAGTTCCACCTCGATCGGCGGCGCGCCGCATCTCTCCGGCGAGTACATCAACCAGCGCTTCGGCGTGCAGATGACGCACGTGCCCTACAAGATCAGTCCGCAGGCGATCCAGGACGTCGCCGCCGGCCATGTGCAGCTCACCTTCGCGGAATCGGCTGCGTCGCTGGAGTTGATCCGCGGTGGGAAGCTGCGCGCGCTCGCGGTGACCTCGACCACGCGGTTGAACACCCTGCCCGACGTGCCGTCGTTCGCGGAGGCTTCAGGCATCCCCGATTTCGAGGCGGTGTCCTGGCATATGCTGTTTGCGCGTTCAGGAACGCCCCAGGAGATCGTCGACCGGCTGCACACCGAGATGTCGCGCATCATCGCGACCCCCGAATTGCAGGACCGCATGACCAGCCTCGGGCTGATCCCCTACCCGACGCCGCCGATCGCGGAGTCGCAGCGCTACATCAAGTCCGAGATCGAGAAGTGGGGCGGGCTGGTGAAGAGCCTGGGGCTTGGCGGGAGCATCTAGGCCGCCGCCTGGCTGGATCCGGGCCGCCTTTACCCTCTCGTAGGGTTGCCGGGTTACAAACGCCCCCAAACCGCCTGATTGCGGGGGCAATCGACCTGCCATGGCGAACCGACCAAAATCTCCCGAACCGCGGCGACCAGCGCCGCGCCTCTACCTTGTGGTACCGCCGAGCGGCGATCCGGCAGGGCTGGCGGACGCCCTCGCCCAGGCGCTCCACGCGGTCGAGGTTGCGGCCGTGCTGGTCTCCCTGACCGGGGACGACGAGCGCGCCCTGCTCAACGGCTTGAAGGCGCTGGCACCCGCGGTGCAAAGCGCGGGCGCGGCCCTGGTGCTCGAAGGCCGTGCCGATCTGGTCGGGCGTGCCGGCGCCGATGGCGCGCATCTTTCCGGGGTCGAGGACCTGAGCGCCGCGGTGCCCTCCCTGAAACCGGACCGGATCGCAGGCTGCGGCGGCCTCGCCACCCGCCACGATGCGATGCTCGCGGCCGAGGCCGGCGCCGACTACGTGATGTTCGGCGAGCCCGACGAAAACGGACACCGGCCGTCCTTCGATGCCGTCATCGAGCGCGTCGAATGGTGGGCCGAGGTGTTCCAGATTCCCTGTGTGGGCTTCGCCGCGCATCCGGACGAGATCGCCGCCCTGGTGACCGCCGGCGCCGACTTCGTCGCGGTCGGCCAGTTCATCTTCGACGATCCGCGCGGTCCCGCCGCCGCGATGAAGGATGCCCAGGCCCTGCTCTCGATTCCGGAGGCGGTGGAATGATGCGCGGCCGGCGCCAAGTTCCGCGCCATGTGATGGCTCTGCTCGCGGGCGCCGTCAGCGTCTCGCTCATCACCATGGCGCAGGCGCAGCGGGAAGCGCCGCCGATACCGCCCGGGAGCATTCCCAACGGCGGTCCCGGCCCGGCGAAGGAAGCACCACCCAAGTCGCCTCAAGCCACGCCTCAGGTGATCCCCAACAGCGTCATCGGCGCGCCACGGGAGACGGCGCCGCCTAAGTCAGAGGCGCCACCCAAGCGGCCGCGCCAGAAACCCGTCGCGCGCCCCAAGCAGACGCCCGCGGCGCCGCCTGCCACCGCGCAACCGTCGATCACGCCGCCATCGGTTACGCCGCCGGCCCTCACGCAGCCGACCGTCGCCGCGCCGGCAACCCGCCCTGCGCTGCCATCTGCGGTCACCGCACCTATCGAGCCGCCCGGCACATGGAGCGGCCGCGAGGACGCGGCGTATGCCGCACTCCAGCGCGGTCACTACAAGACGGCGTTGACGATCGCGCAGCAGCGCGTCGAGCAGAACGACGACGTCAAGGCGATGGCGCTGCTCGGCGAGCTCTATGCCTCGGGCCTCGGCGTGATGCAGGATGACACCAAGGCCGCCGACTGGTATCGCCGCGCCGCCGACCGCGGCGACCGCGAAGCGATGTTCGCGCTGGCGATGCTGCGGATGGCGGGCCGTGCCGGCTCGGTCAATCGCGAGGAAGCCGCGAAGCTTTTAGCCGCGGCGGCGCGGCTCAAGCATCCGATCGCGTCCTACAATCTCGCCATGCTTTATCTCGAGGGCCAGTTGTTCCCGCAGGACTTCGCGCGCGCCGCCGAACTGTTCCGGGTGGCCGCGGAAGCCGGCAGCCCGGAGGCGCAATACGCCCTCGCCAACCTCTACAAGGAAGGCCGCGGCGTGAAGCGGGACGTCGTCGAGTCCACGCGGCTGCTTTATCTCGCAGCGGTCGCCGAAAACACTGACGCGCAGGTCGAGTATGCGATAGCGCTGTTCAACGGCTCCGGCGTCGCCAAGAGCGAGGAAGGCGCCGCCCGCTTCCTGCTGCGCGCGGCGCACCGCGGCAGCCCGATCGCGCAGAACCGCATCGCCCACGTTTTCGCGGCCGGGCGCGGGATGCCCGCCGACCCGGTCGAAGCCATCAAATGGCACCTGATCTCCAAGGAAGGCGGCGCCAGCGACCAGAAACTCGACGCCTTTATGCGGTCGCAGAAGCCGGACGTCGTCGCCGCGGCGACCAAGGCGGCGCAGCCCTCGATCGAGGCGCTCAGGATGGCGCGCGAGCCGCGCTCTTGACGCGGCCGCCCGCGGCGGGCAGACCCACGCGCTCACAGGTCTGCACATGCTCCATTCCGCCCTCCTCAACGTCATGATCAAGGCCGCCCGCAAAGCCGGGCGGACGCTCAAGCGTGATTTCGGCGAGGTCGAGAACCTCCAGGTGTCGCTCAAGGGGCCGGCCAATTTCGTCACCGCCGCCGACCGGCGAGCGGAAGAGATCCTGCGCGAGGAACTGCTGACCGCGCGCCCCGGCTACGGCTTCCTTGGCGAGGAAGGCGGCCGCCACGAGGGCACCGACAAGACCCACACCTGGGTGGTCGATCCGCTCGACGGTACGTCAAATTTCGTGCACGGCATCCCGCACTTCGCGATCTCGATCGCGCTCGAGCGCGAAGGCACCGCGGTTGCCGGGCTGATCTACAATCCCGCGAACGACGACCTGTTCCTCGCCGAGCGCGGCAAGGGCGCCTTCCTCAACGACAAGCGCCTGCGGGTCGCGGGGCGCCGCGATCTCGCCGATTCCGTGATCGCCTGCGGGCTGCCGCACCTTGGCCGCGGCGATCTCGCGCTCGGCGCCCGCGAGATCGGGGCGATGCAGCCGAAGGTCGCGGGCCTGCGCCGGTTCGGCGCGGCCGCGCTCGATCTCGCCTGGGTCGCCGCGGGACGGCTGGATGGCTACTGGGAGCGCAACCTCTCGGCGTGGGACATCGCTGCCGGCATTATCATGGTGCGCGAGGCCGGCGGCTACATCACCGACCTCGAGGGCCAGGACACCACGCCGGCGACGGTCGACGTGCTCGCCGGCAACGAGACCATCCACCGCGAATTGCTGAAGATATTGAAAGCCGCGGGCAAGGCGTAACGCGTGTCCCGGGCGCACTGCAGCACGTAGTGCTGCCGTGCAGACCCGGGACCGTTTCACACTCCGAACTTAGAGACCGCCATCGGAACGGTCCCGGATCAGCAGCGCACCGTTGCGCTTCGCTACACGCTGCGCCGCGTCCGGGACACGAGATCGAATCAGATCGCCTTCAGCAGCGCGTCGCCGCCGGAGACTTCGACCTTGCCGGGCGCTTCCTCGACGTTGAGCACTTTCACGGCGCCGTTGTCGATCAGCATGGCGTAGCGCTTCGAACGCGTACCGAGCCCGCCAGCCGAGCCGTCGAACAAAAGGTCGATCGCCTTGGCGAACTCAGCGTTGCCGTCGGCCAGGAACTCGACGCCTTCGGCCGCCGTCGCCTTCTTCCAGGCGTCCATCACGAACACGTCGTTGACCGCTGTCACCGCGACGGTGTCCACGCCCTTCGCCTTGATCGCGGCGAGGTTCTGCACGATCGAGGGGACGTGCATCTTGTGGCAGGTGCCGGTGAACGCGCCGGGCACCGCGAACAGCGCAACCTTCTTGCCCTTGAACAGTTCGTCGGTGGTCTTCCACGCCGGCCCTTCGCCGGTCATGACACGAAACTTGGCGCTGGGCAGTTGATCGCCGACCTTGATGGGCATGATGCTCGTCCTCTCGTCTTAAGCTTGGTTTCTGAACTGCATTCCGCCCGCGGCGAAAGCTGCCCGCGGGGAAGTGCGGGAGGCACAAATTAGCGTGCTCAGCGAATTAGTCGAGACGGGTTACGACCTCGATCGAGCGGCCGGGGGCGACCGCCGTCAGCGTCAAAAGCGCGCCCTGGTACTTCTCGCCGGTGGGCGCGCCGTCGAGTTCGAACACAAAGCGCTGCAATCCGGCCGGCGCGCCCGCGACCGGCGTCGGCACCGGCAGCGCCCATTGCTGGGTCGGTCCCTCTACGAACAGGTCGAGGCCCGCAGGTCCGGCGACATCGACCACCGCGCGTTCCTTGGCCCCGTCGACACGTTCGCGCCGCAGCGAGCGGATCGACAGGTCGCCGCCCTCGCCCAATGCCAGCCGCGTCGGCACGCGGCGTTCGGCTGAGGTCAGCGCCGCGTCTTGCGAGGCGCGCCCGCTCGCCAGCGTCAGGTCGCCGCGGGCTTCGGCCGGCACGCAGAGCTTCTCGCAGATCGCGTATTGCAGGCGCAGCCGCAACGCGACCGGCTTGCCGGCCTGTTGTGGCACGACGCGCAGCGGAAAGATCACGCTGGTCGAATATCCGATCGAGGTACCGCCGCTGTCGACCTTGCGCTCCGGCGCGGGCCACAGCACGTCGACCTGCTTCACATTGCTCGAACCGGCAAAACTGAATTGTGGCGGCACGCCCGAGTCGCCGGGATAGCGCCAATAGGTGTGCCATCCCCGTGCGAGCCTGATCTCGACGCCGGCACGCAACTGCGGCGCGCCGACCGGTCGCGCACCCGCGATCAGGCGAACGCCGCTGCGGGCATCGCCGTCCCAGTTCGTCATGTCCTCAGTCGCCGAAGCATGAACCGCGCCAAACGCGACACCGGCGGCGCAGAGCGCGGCGGCGAATTTCATGCGATCGGTAAGTTTCATGCAACCAGTTATGGCCGTCATGCCGATCGCTTTAACCGGCTGCCTAACGGCGCGCCATTGAAATAGTCGTGAGCGCCGCGGCCGGATGCACCCTGGAGAAAGACACATCAAAGACATAGATGCCGCCTTGAATCGACCCTGCGGCGGATTGTGGCGAAATGAACCAATCGAGGTGTCTCGTCGTTGCAATCGGCAGGCAATGGAGTAGCATTTCGTCATGAAAATCGGTCGAAAGACAGACAAAGGCGACGAAACGGCTGCGAACCCAGACCCCGAGACGGGTAAGGCGCCAGTCGACGTCAGCGTGAGCCGATCCGGACGCGGGAAAGGCAAGGCGCGCGGCGCTTCCGCTCCCCGGCGCGGCTATCTCGACGGGCAGATGCTGATCGCCATGCCGTCGATGGGCGACGACCGTTTCTCGCGCAGCGTCATCTACATCTGCGCGCACTCCTCCGACGGCGCCATGGGCATCATCATTAACCAGCCGGCTTCGAACATCAGCTTCGCCGACCTGCTGGTGAAGCTCGACGTGATCCCGGCGACCGACCTGATCGAGCTGCCGTCGAGCGCGGGCGGCGTGAAGGTGCTCAAGGGCGGGCCGGTCGAAACCGAGCGCGGCTTCGTGCTGCACTCGGCCGACTTCTTCATCGAGAATTCCACCCTGCCGATCGACGACGGCATCTGCCTCACCGCGACGCTCGACATCCTGAAGGCGATCGCACGCGGCGACGGCCCGGCCAACGCGGTGCTCGCGCTCGGCTATGCCGGCTGGGCGCCGGGCCAGCTGGAGAGCGAAATCCATCAGAACGGCTGGCTGCACTGCTCCGCCGACGCCGAGCTGGTCTTCGGCAAGGATAACGAAGGCAAGTACACCAAGGCGCTGAAGAAGATCGGCGTCCAAATCGGCATGCTGTCCGGCGAAGCCGGGCACGCCTAGGGTCATTGCGATCTGCGATCAGCGCTCGCTTCGACCGGCTCAAGGCCTAGACACAGATAGCTCGTCGTCATGCCCGCGCTTGTCGCGGGCATCCACGTCTTAGGGACAGCGCGAAAAGACCTGGATGGCCGGGACAAGCCCGGCTATGACGCGGTAAGTTTATCGAAACATTCAAGAAGCGATTTTGGGGAGGTTTCGATGAAACGCGCCATTGCCATCACGCTCGCCGCCGGCTCGATAGCGCTCGCCAGCGCCGCCACCGCCGCGGAAATCAAGGTGATCTCCGCCGGCGCGGTGCGTTCGGTGATCGCGGGGATGATCGAGGACCATCGGAGCCGCAGCGGCGACACCTTCGATTTCACCGTCGGCACCACCGGAGAGTTGCGCGACGTGATCGCGTCCGGCAAGCCGGCCGACCTGCTGATCACCTCGGCGCCGCTGATGGTGGAGCTTGAAAAGACCGGCAAGCTGACGCCCGGCAGTCGCGCCGATCTCGGCCGCGTCGGCATCGGCGTCGCGATCCGCGACGGCGCGCCGGTGCCGGATTTCTCGACGCCCGCGGCGTTCCGCAAGATGCTGCTCGATGCCAAGTCGGTGGCCTACACCGCGCCGGAATTGGGCGGCACGTCGGGCGTCCACCTGTTCGCGTTGCTGAAACAATTGGGCATCTACGACGAGATCACCAAGAAAGGAATCCACGCCAAGGGCGGCATCGACATCTCGCAAAAGGTGGCGCGTGGCGAAGCCGAGATCGGCGTCACGCTGATCTCGGAGATCGTGCCGGTCAAGGGTGCAAGGATGGCCGGCGCGCTGCCGGAAGAACTGCAACTATGGACGGTCTACACGTCGGCGATTCCCGCCAGCAGCAAGGAACCTGCCGCGTCGCGCGCCTTCGTGGGCGCACTGACTTCGGCGGCGATGGCGGCACGGTGGACGGCGGGCGGGTTTGAGCCGCTGAAGTGAACTGAAATTTTCGCCGAGTTGACGTGCTCTCTCGCCGCTCGTCCCCGCCCCCGATCAAGTCGGGGGTAAACTCCAGCGGGGACCCAGGAGCTGCAAAGCAAGACTCTGGATTCCCGCTTGCGCGGGAATGAGCGGAGGAGAGAGCCGTCTCAAATCAGATAAGCTAGCGCGCGAGCTCGAGCCGCTCGGATTGCAGCAGGTGACGCGCGTCGTCGGCGCTCATCGGCTCGCCGAACACATAGCCCTGCGCGTATTCGCAGCCGAGTTGGTAGAGCTCGACCGCATCGGAGTCGCTCTCGGCGCCCTCCGCCACGACTTCCATGCCGAGGTCATGCGCCATGGCAATGATCGAGCGCAGGATCACCGGCCGCTGGCCCTTGTTCGAGGCGCGCACGAACGACTGGTCGATCTTGATGGTGTCGAACGGGAACCGTTGCAGGTAAGCGAGCGACGAATGGCCGGTGCCGAAGTCGTCGAGCGCGAGGCCCGCGCCGAGTTCGCGAATCCGCTGGAGCATCTGCGCGGCGTGCTCCGGGTTCTCCATGACCAGCGATTCCGTCAGCTCGAGCTTGAGCGTGCCGCGCGCGATTCCTGATCGCGCGATCACCGTACGCAGGTCGTGCACCAGGTCCTGACGCAGGAGCTGCCGCGACGAGACGTTGACGCTGCAGAACACCGGATCGCGCTGGCGCACCGTGCGCTGCCATTGCCCGAGCTGGCGTGCGGCGCGCTCCAGCACGAACAGTCCGAGATCGACGATCAGGCCGATCTCCTCGGCGATGGTGATGAATTCGGCCGGCGACATGCGGCCCATCTTGGGATGGTCCCAGCGCGCCAGCGCCTCGAAGCCCGCCACCGAGCGGTCCTCGAGCCGCACGATCGGCTGATACAGGATGGTGATTTCCTCGCGCTCCAGCGCACGCCGCAACTCGGATTCGAGCGTGAGGCGGTCGGTCTTGCGCGCGCGCATCGACGGCTTGAACACCTCGATGCGGTCGCCGCCGATGCGCTTGCAGTGATACATCGCCAGCTCGGCGTCCTTGAGCACTTCCTCGGCGCGGGTCGGCTGGCCGTCGGCGAGCGCGATACCCATCGAGGCGGTGAGGAAAATCTCGCGATCGTTGAACGTGATCGGCGCGCGCAGCGCCCGCCGCAGCGTTTCGGCGAACGCGATGATCCGCTCGGATTCCTTCTCCGACAGCAGGATCAGCGAGAACTGATCGCCGGACAGGCGTGCCAGCGTGTCCTGCGGCTTCAGCAGACGCCCGAGCCGGCGTGCCAGCGTCAACAATATTGAGTCGCCGACCGCGATGCCGACGGAGTCGTTGACCTGCTTGAAGCGGTCGAGGTCGATGACCACCACCGTCGGCTTGATGTTCTGATCGACCTTGGAGAGCGCCAGTATGGATTCGAGCCGGTCGACGAACAGCTCGCGGTTCGGCAGGCCGGTGAGATTGTCGTGCACGGCGTCGTGCAGCAACCGCTCCTCGGCGTTCTTGAATTCGGTGACGTCGGTAATGGTGCCGACCAGCCGCACCACCTCGCCGTCGGAGCCGACCACCGGCCGCGCCTTCAGCGCGAACCACATGTAGTGGCCGTCGGGCGTGCGCAGGCGGAAGTCCTGCACCAGCCGGCCGCGGCGCTGCTCCAGCACGCTGTCGAGCGCGGCGCGGAAGCGGTCGCGGTCGAGCGGATGCAGCACCTCGAGCCAGCGCGCGGCCGGACCTTCGAGCGAGCCGCGCTTGAGCCCGAGCAGCTGTTCGGTCTCCGGGCTGGTGAACACCTTGTCGGCCGACACGTCCCAGTCCCAGATCATGTCGCCGGCGCCGGTCAGCGCCAGCGCACGGCGCTCGACGTCGGAGACGATGCCGTGGGTGATGCCGCCAGCGAAGGCATGCTGCATCACCGTGAAGCCGATCAGCATGACGATCAGCACCAGGCCACCGAGCAGCGCGGGCCCGACGATGTCGTTGGTGACGACGCCGGTCACCGCCGCACCGGCCGCGATCGTCCACACCAGCATCAAGAGCCAGGTCGGGATCAGCAGCACCGCGCGGTCGAAGCCGTGGGTGGCGAGATAGATCACCAGGCAGAAGCCGAACACCGACACCGCCATCAACGACAACCGCGCGATCCCCGACGCGATCGACGGGTCGACCAGCGCAAGCGCGATGAGAAGACCCAGGATCGCGAGCCAGCCGATGGTGATGTGCGCATAGCGCACGTGCCAGCGATTGAGATTGAGATAGGCGAACAGGAACACCAGCAGCGTTCCCGCCAGCACCGCTTCACCGGACGCGCGCCAGACCTGCTCGGCGCCCGCCGACATGTCGAACACCTTGCCCCAGAAACCGAAGTCGATGCCGATATAGACCAGCACCGCCCAGCTCAGCGCGGCGGCGGCCGGGAACATCACGCTGCCCTTCACCACGAACAGAATGGTGAGGAACAGCGCGAGCAGGCCCGAGATGCCGATCACGATGCCGTAGTAGAGCGTGATGCTGTTGATCTTGTCCTTGTAGGCGTCCGGCTCCCACAAATAGATCTGCGTCAGCTTGTTGGTGCGCAGCTCCACCACGTAGGTCATCACCGCGCCGGGATCGAGCGTGACGCGGTAGACGTCGGCGCCGGTCGCAACCTGGCGCTCGGGACGGTCGCCGCTCGACGTGATCGTCACCACACGCGACAGGCCGAGATCGGGCCACAGCAATCCCGAACCGACCAGCCGGTAATGCGGAATGACGATCAGCCGGTCGATCTGCTCGTTGCCGGAATTGGCGAGGGCGAACACCGCCCAGTTGAGGTTGCCTTCGCGCGCGCGCACGTCCATGCGCTGCACGATGCCGTCCGGTCCGGGCGCGGTCGACACCAGGATGCGGTCCTGCTCGGTGCGATGGCGCTCGACCGCCGCAGTCAGGTCGATCGCGGCGGCGTCCAGCCGCACGCCGATGGCCTCGACTGCTATCGCCGGTTGCAGACCACCCCACAGGATCGCCAAGGCCGCAATCGCGACCGCAGCCAAGGCCGCAAGGGCACCGGTGATGCGGGTAGCAACCAAGCGGCGACCTCCAGGCCTTCGGAACCGTGCTGCGATTGCGGGAAGCCGAATGGCGTCGGCTAACAATACGTCGATTTCGCGGCCTTTTCCGCGAGTCGCCTGGACTGCCGATACCCTAGGGGTCGTCATGACAGGCGCATCATAGCTCAAACGGTCAGGACGATCTTGCCGATATGTGTGCTCGCCTCCATGCGGGCGTGGGCGGCCGCGGCCTGCGCCAGCGGGAAGGTGGAGTCCATGACCGGGCGCGCCTTGCCCGAGATGACCAGCGGCAGCAGATGCTGCTCGACACCGCGCGCGATTGCGCCCTTGTCGGCGACCGGCCGCGAGCGCAGCACCGAACCGGTGTGGGTGAGACGCTTGAGCATCAGGCGGCGGAAATCCACCGTTGCCTTCGGCGAGCCCTGGAAGCCGATCTGCACGATACGCCCTCCGACACCGGCCGCCTCGTAGTTGCGCTCGATGTAGTCGCCACCCACCATGTCGAGGATAACATCGGCGCCCTTGCCGCCGGTCGCAGCCTTGGTCGCAGCCACGAAGTCTTCCGTCTTATAGTTAATCGCGACGTCGGCGCCGAGGGTGCGGCAGGCTTCGCACTTCTCGGCCGATCCTGCGGTCGTGATCACGCGCGCGCCGCTCGCGTGCGCAAGCTGAATCGCGGTGGTGCCGATACCGGACGAACCGCCGTGCACCAACAGCGTTTCGCCGGGCTTGAGCCCGCCGCGCTCGAATACGTTGTGATAGACGGTGAAGAAGGTCTCGGGGATCGCCGCCGCTTCCATCATCGACAGTCCCGGCGGAATCGGCAGGCAGGCGCTCTCGTGCGCGGGGCAATATTCGGCATAGCCGCCGCCGACCACCAACGCCATCACGCGATCGCCGACCTTCCAGCGCGTGACGCCGGCGCCAAGCGCGACCACCTCGCCGGCAATCTCGAGACCGGGAATGTCGGTCGCTCCCTTCGGCGGCGGATAGTGTCCTTGCCGCTGCATGACGTCCGGACGATTGACGCCGGCGGCCGCGACTTTCACCAGCACCTCACCTTCGCCGGGCTGCGGCACGGGTCGCTGTTCGGGAACCAACACATCCGGCGCGCCGGGCGCGCTGATGACGATCGCGGTCATGGTCGAAGGAATGGGCATTCGTACTCCGCAGGATGGCAACGTTGCCGGTCAGTAGCATCTCGTCCGATCAAATGGCGAGTGCTCAAGCCACTCGACGTTTCCGGGGGGCGCGCGTCGCGGGTGTTGGACGTGCGGAAAGTGTCAGACCCATAGCGCCCAACACACGCATGATCGTGCTAAATTCGGGATTACCCGTCTCGCCAAGAGCCTTGTAAAGGCTTTCTCGGTTCAATCCAGCACCCTTTGCGATCTCACCCATACCGCGGGCACGCGCCACGATGCCAAGCGCATCCCGCACGAAGTCGGCATCGCCGGTTTCAAGCGCCGCGGTGATATAGGCGATTTGCCGCTCCTCGCTGTCGAGATAGTCCGCGGCATCGAATCGTGTGGTCTTCACCTTAATTGCCTCTCCGCCAATTCCTGAGCGCGCTTGATGTCGCGCGATTGAGTGCGCTTGTCACCAGCGCATAGGAGAATCACGACCGCCTCGCCGCGCTGCATGTAGTAGATGCGGTAGCCAGCGCCATAATCTATTCGCATCTCCATAACGCCCCGCCCGACGGCTTTGACGTCCCCGGGGTTGTCCATCTCCATCCGGCGGATACGAGCGACGACCCGTGCTACGGCGTTGGGGTCTTTCAGACGGCGCAACCAATCTGAGAACTCGGCGCTCTAGCGCACCTCCGTCATGCACCGAGCATGTAGCCTACAGGCTACAAACGGTCAAGCGCTACAACCGCCGCAACTCCCATGCTAGCCTCAGCGACCCCGAAACTCGAATTGTTCCAGGACGCCTGATCGATGGTCGATTCCACCTCCCCTGAACGGGCCGCGATGTACAGCTCCAACCGCCTGCAGATCGGCCTGTTCGGGCCGAACTGCTCATCCGGCCGCGCTGTCACGATGGTGCCGGAGCGGTGGACCGGGAGCTGGGAGGACAATCTCAAGCTCGCGCGCATGGCGGACGACGCCGGCATCGACTTCCTGCTGCCGATTGCACGCTGGAAAGGTTATGGCGGCGACACCGACTACCAGGGCGCAACGCTTGAAACGCTGACCTGGGCATCCGGCCTGCTCGCCTCGACCAAGCGCATCACTGTGTTCGGCACGGTGCATGCGCCGCTGTTCAACCCGGTGATCGCCGCCAAGGAATGCGTCACTGCCGACCACATCGGCAATGGCCGCTTCGGACTCAACCTGGTCGTCGGGTGGAACGAGGGCGAGTTCGAGATGTTCGGCGTCGAGCAGCGTGACCACGACAAGCGCTACGAGTTCGCGCAGGAATGGATCGACGCGATCAAGCAGATCTGGTCGCCGAAATCGGATTTCGACTTCGAAGGCCAATACCTCAAGCTCAAGGGCATCCGCGCCAAGCCGAAGCCGGTGGGCGGAACGCGTCCCTTGATCATGAATGCCGGCGCGTCGCCGACCGGCCGCGCCTTCGCGGTGCGCAATTGCGACGCGTTCTTCCTGCAGGCGTCGCGGACCTCGAGCGAAGAGACCGCCGCCAGCATCAAGAAGGCGCAAGACTTGGCGCGCGAGCACGGCCGCGAGATCGGCTGCTATTCGGTGGGCGTCGTCACCTGCCGCGCCAACAAGAAGGAAGCGGAGGAATACTACCAGCACGCCATCATCGAGAATGCCGACTACTCGGCGATCGACTGCATCCTCGCGATGAAGGACATCACGCCCGAGACCAAGGGCAAAGAGGAGTTCGAGCGCCAGCGCCGGTTCTATGCCAACGGCATGGGCGGGTTGCCGATCATCGGCGACCCGGACCACGTCGCCAAGACGATGGCGGAACTCAGCCACGCGGGCCTGACCGGCATGGGCATCTCGCTGGTCAACTATCTCGACGAGTTGCCGTTCTTCTGCGACGAGGTATTGCCTCGTCTCGAGCGCATGGGCCTGCGCGAAAAGCGCCGCACGAGCCAGGCGCTGTCGGCCTGACAAAGGTGCAACATGAAAGAAGATGACGACGATCGGCCGAAGAAAAAGATCACGCACGAGATCGGACAGGATCTCTATCTGCTTTCGGTCAAAGAGCTCGAGGAGCGCATCGCGCTGATGACCGAAGAGATCGAGCGCCTGAAAGCGTCGATCGCGAGCAAGCAGTCGTCACGCGGCGTCGCGGATTCGTTTTTCAAGAAGTGAGCGAACTTCAAAAAGTGAGCGGTCAAGAAGCGCGCGACGATTTCAAAAATGTCGCGCGCGACGATATCGAAAAGAACGCGCGTCATGGAATCGTCGCGAGCATGACGGCGCTTGCTACAAGATTAAACATTCACTTAACGCGTTATTAAGCTTTCCCCTTCATTACTAGTGTCGTCCATCTTCTGGACATTGAGTGGCTCCTGTCCACTCTGTTTGACGCCTCCCTGTTTAACTTTTGAGCCGCCGGCAACGGCGGCTCTTTTTTGTCGTGTCCCATTTCGGGTCAGCTTACCGCGCCACACGCCGCGTGGCCGCGATGCAAAATACCGCCAGCCGCGAATTGTTCGCCGTCCGTGCTCCCAATCGTGGCCGCCCGGCAACTATGTCTGCACCTTCGCCTATCAGACGCTGGACACGGATGCCGGCAAAGGCAATCCTGCGCGCTGTCGCTGGGTGGGCGGCGCAAGATCAAGAAAACGACATTGGTTTGTTTGTAGCGTTGCGTGGGGCGTGACATGTCGGAAGTGATGGCCAACGAAGTCGCAGCCGTATCGTTCGGGGAACGGCTGGCGAGCTCACAAGCGTTCAGCAATCTGTTTCGCGACGGAATGGCGCTGGTGGAGGAGACCGCGAGTTATCTCGACGGCCCCGGCCGGCTGGAATCCAAGAAGCTCGATCGCAATGCCGCGCTCGCCTACGCGACCGAGAGCATGCGGCTCACCACGCGGCTGATGCAGCTCGCGTCTTGGCTGCTGCTGCACCGCGCGGTCAAGGAAGGCGAGATGTCGCTCGCCCAGGCGAACAAGGAAAAGGCGAAGGTGAAGCTCACCGCCGCCGACAACGACGATGACAACTACAAGGTCCTGCCCGAGCGGCTGCGGCACCTGATCGACCGCTCACGGCATCTGCACGGCGCCATTCGCCGGCTCGACAACACCATGCATGCCTGCCAGAACCCGGCGCGCATCCTCCCCGACGACAATCCGGTCGAGCGGCAGCTTGGCCTGCTCAAGGCCGCCTTCGAGCGGGAGTGAACCGGCGGTCCTTCCGGCCAAACAAAAAGCCCCGCTCGCGCGGGGCTTTGCATTTTCGGCGCGGCCGAAAAGGATTACTTCGCCTTGAGGCCGAGGCCCGCGAATTTCTTCTGGAAGCGCGAGAGCCGGCCGCCACGGTCGAGCAGCTGCTGCTGGCCGCCGGTCCAGGCCGGATGCGACTTGGGGTCGATATCGAGGTGCAGCGTGTCACCCTCCTTGCCCCACGTGGTGCGGGTGGTGAACTCGGTGCCGTCGGTCATCACCACCTTGACGGTGTGATATTCGGGATGAATGTCTGCTTTCATGATCTCTCTCGCGGGCGCGGAAATTTGGGCGCTCTATATCGTGACGACCGGTTAGAGGCAAGCAGCAGACCGGGAACACGCTTTTACGGGCTTTTCCGGCAGGTTGGGGCCAGATTGCCAGCGGCCCTCCCGGCAGGCATTGTCCGGCGAAACCGGGCTTTAGGGCGGAGCGTAGGGTTGCGTCGCGCATGAATGTGGTGGAACGAGCCCCGGTGCAAGGAACCAGCCTGCCTGCGGAACCGCAGCGGCCGGCGGCGGAGCCCCCGGCTCCGGTCCAGCCGACCCCTGCCCGCGCGCCGAAGCTCCGGCCGCTGCTGAACCTCATCCCCTATGTCGGACGCTACCGCGGACGGGCGTTCGCGGCCCTGGCCGCCCTGCTGGTCGCGGCGCTGGCGACGCTCGCGGTGCCGCTCGCCGTGCGACGCATGATCGACTTCGGGTTCTCGCATCAAGGCTTGAACCTGATCGACAGCTATTTCGCCGTCATGCTCGCAGTCGCCGGCGTGCTCGCCGTGGCAAGCGCCGCGCGCTACTACCTGGTCATCACGCTCGGCGAGCGCATCGTCGCCGATCTGCGCAGCGCCGTGTTCAACCACCTGACGTCGCTCTCGGTCGCCTACTTCGATCAGACCAAGACCGGCGAACTGCTCTCACGCCTCACCGCCGACACCACCCAGATCAAGTCCGCGGTCGGCTCGTCGGTGTCGGTCGCGCTGCGCAACATCGTCTTGTTCATCGGCGCCGCCACGATGATGGTGATCACCAGCCCGCGGCTGTCGTTCTTCGTGCTGATTGCGATCCCGGCGATCGTGCTGCCGCTCTACGGCTTCGGCCGCGCGATCCGGCAACGGGGCCGCGCCGCGCAGGACACCCTTGCCGACGCGTCGGCCTATGCCGGCGAGCTGCTCGGCGGCGTCCGCACGCTGCAGGCGTTCACCAACGAGGGCATGGCGCGCGGCCGCTTCGCGGCGGCGGTCGAGCGCGCCTTCGAGGCGGCGAAAAGCGCGACCGGCGCCCGCGCGGTGCTGACTGCGGTCGCGATCTTCATGGTGTTCGGCAGCGTCGTGCTGGTGCTGTGGGTCGGTGCGCAGGACGTGATCGGCGGCGACATCTCGCCCGGACGGCTGTCGCAGTTCGTGCTCTATGCAGTGTTTGCCGCGAGCGGCCTCGGCCAGCTCTCGGAGGTGTGGGGCGAGCTTTCGCAGGCATCCGGCGCCGCCGAACGGCTGTTCGAGATCATGGCCGTGAAGCCGCAGATCCAAGCCCCGGAGCGGCCGGTGGCGCTGCCGGAGCCGGCGCGCGGCGAGATCGCGTTCGATGGCGTACGCTTCGCCTATCCGACGCGGCCAGAAACCCCTGTGCTCGATGGTGTGTCGTTGCGGGTGCGGCCGGGCGAGAAGGTCGCGATCGTCGGGCCATCCGGCGCCGGCAAGAGCACGATCTTCCATCTGATCCTGCGATTCTACGATCCCGTGTCGGGCACGGTCAGCTTCGACGGCGTGCCGATCGCCGACCTCGATCCGCTCGCGCTTCGCCGGCATATTGCGCTCGTGCCACAAGATACGGTGATCTTCGCTGCCTCGATCGCCGACAACATCCGCTTCGGCCGGCCCGAGGCCAGCGACGCGGATGTCAGACACGCGGCCGAACTGGCGCTGGCGTCGGAATTCATCAACCGCCTGCCGCAGGGCTTCGAGACGCCGGTGGGCGAGCGCGGCGTCACGCTGTCGGGCGGCCAGCGCCAGCGCATCGCCATCGCCCGCGCGATCCTGCGCAACGCGCCGCTGCTCCTGCTCGACGAGGCGACGTCCTCGCTCGACGCCGAGAGCGAGACGCTGGTGCAGGCCGCGCTCGAGCGGCTGATGGCGGAGCGCACCACGCTTGTCATCGCGCACCGGCTCGCCACCGTGCTCTCCTGCGACCGCATCCTGGTGATGGACCAGGGCCGCATCGTCGAGGAAGGCACCCATGAACGCCTCGCCGCCGCCGGCGGGCTTTATGCGCGGCTGGCGAAGCTGCAATTCCGGAACGGGTGACCCCGGTTGGGTTACGGCCGCCAGCGCATCAGACGCACCGGCGCGCCGGAGATTTCGTTGACGGTCTCGCCGGCATCGACGAAACCCTGCTTCTCGTAGAACCGGATCGCGCGCGCGTTGTCGGCGTTGACCTTGAGGTCGAGCCCGCCGGGTGAAATCCGGCGTGCCTCCGCCATCAGCAGGTTTCCGACCTCGGACCCCCAGGCTTCCGGCGCCACCACGATCTGGTCGAGATAGCCGGTCTTGCGATCGACGGTGACGAATCCGAGCATCCGACCGGCCGCTTCAGCGACGCTGATCGTCGCCGTCGGCGCGAGCTCCTGCTTCCAGCGTTCGCGCCACCATGCCGTACGCTTGGCGAAGTCGATATGCGGATAATGCTGCTGCCACGTATGCCGCCACAGCTCGATGGCGGCGTCTTCATCGGCGGGGGTGTAGGGGCGGAGGGTGATTTGATTGCCGGCCATTGATCTCGTCATGGCCGGGCTTGTCCCGGCCATCCACGTCTTAGAATGCAAGATTAGACTAAAGACGTGGATGCCCGGCACAAGGCCGGGCATGACGCCTCAACACAAACCGTCGCCTCCGGCCATCACCGCTCGGTCAGCTTCAGCTCGATGCGGCGGTTGCGGGCGAAAGCCTCCTCGGTGCGGTCGGTGTCGATCGGCTGGAATTCGCCGAAGCCCGCCGCCACCAGGCGCTGCGGCGACACGCCCCGGCTGATCAGATACTGCACCACGGCGATGGCGCGCGCCGCCGACAGGTCCCAGTTGGTGCGGCCGCCCGTGATCGGACGAACGTCGGTGTGGCCGTCGACGCGCATCACCCAGGCGATGTCGCCGGGAATCTGCCGCTCGATGTCGAGCAACGCGCTCGCGATCTTGTCGAGCTCGACGCGGCCTTCGGGCTTGAGCACCGCCTGGCCGACGTCGAAGAACAATTCCGACTGGAACACGAAGCGGTCGCCGACGATGCGGATGTCGGGCCGGTTGTCGAGGATCTGACGCAGGCGGCCGAAGAAATCGGAGCGATAGCGCGAGAGCTCCTGCACCCGCTGCGCCAGCGCCACGTTCAGCCGCTGACCGAGGTCGGCGATCCGAGACTGCGAATCCTTTTCCTTCTTTTCCGACGCTTCGAGCGCGCTTTCGAGCGCAGCGAACTGCCGCCGCAGCGCCGCGATCTGCTGGTTGAGCACTTCGAGCTGCGCCAGCGTGCGCGCCGTCATCTTCTTTTCGGCGTCGAGTTGCGTGGACAGCTCGGCCGCCTTGGTCTGTGCGTCGCTCGCGCCGCTGCCGATGCCTTCGTACAGGCCGCGGAAGCGGTCGCGCTCGCCTTCGGTGGTGGCGAGGCTCGCGCGCAATTGCGCAAGCTGCTCTTCGAGCGTGACCTTGCCGGTCTTCTCCATCGAGAGCAGCTCGGTGAGCTGCATGATCTGCGCGTTGAGCCGGCTCAGCGCCGTGTCTTTGCCGGTGACTTCCTGGGTCAGGTAGAACTGGACGACGACGAACACCGACAGCAGGAAGATGATCCCGAGGATCAGCGTCGCCAGGGCGTCGACGAAGCCCGGCCAGTAATTCATCCCGGGGTCGCGGCGGGCGCGTGCAAGGGCCATGGTTTACCTACGTGTTGGCGCAGCGACGTGTTGGCGTCGCTACTTGTTGGTGCTCTCGCGCACCAGAATCTCAAGCAGGCGACGGATCTCGCGGTGCTGTTCGGCCTGCGAGTCGACCCAGTCGCGGATCATCTGCTGCTCGGTGCGCATGTGGTGGACCAGCCCCTGAATGGCTTCGGCCAGATTGGCCATGGCGGTGGTGGCCGCCCGGCTCGAGCTGCTCTCCTGGATGGCATCCTTGAGCCGCTCGATCGCCACTCTCAATTCGTTTGATGGCGGACCTGAGGCAATGGCGCCGTCGGTGCCGACGCCAAGGTCGCTCACGGTGGTGGAGAGCCAGTCCTCGAGGTCGGTGTAGAAGCGGTTTTGCGCCTGGCCGGCCTGCAGGTCGAGGAAGCCGAGCACCAGCGAACCCGCGAGGCCGAACAGCGAGGACGAGAACGCGATACCCATACCGCCGAGCGGCGCGGCGAGGCCTTCCTTGAGCGCGTCGAACACGTTGGCGGCTTCGCCGCCGACATTGAGGCTCTCAATCACCTTGCCGACCGACCCCACGGTCTCGATCAGGCCCCAGAAGGTGCCGAGCAGGCCGAGGAACACCAGCAGGCCGGTCATGTAGCGCGCCATGTCGCGCGCCTCGTCGAGGCGGGTGGCGATCGAATCCAGCAGGCCGCGCATGACCGCGGACGAGATCGCCATGCGCCCCGCCCGTTCGCCCAGGATCGCCGCCATGGGGGCCAGCAGCACCGGCGGACGCTCGACCGCGAGGCCGGGATCGGCAAGACGGAACCCGTTCACCCAGTTGACCTCGGGGAACAGGCGGATGACCTGCCGGAACGCCAGGACGATGCCGATCAGCAACACGCCGAGGATGAGCGCGTTGAGGCCCGGATTGGCGAGGAAGGCGGTCCAAATCTGCCGGTACAGGACGACGGCGACCAATCCGACCAGGATCACGAACACCAGCATCCGGACCAGGAAGATCCGGGGCGACGAGAGTTTGAGCGGATCGAGGTCTCGCGCCATGGCTCGCCGTCACTCGTGCGGGTTTCGATGGACCGACAATCGACTCGCACTATGACATAGGGACGGCGCTGGAAAAAAGCGGCTTTGCAGCCGGGGATAACCACGACCCCCACGACGCCCAAGCATTTTCACGTGACATGGCTCTATCCTCCGCTCATTCCCGCGTAAGCGGGAATCCAGAACTTGCTTTTTACGTGTACTGGGTCCCCGCCTTCGCGGGGACGAGCGGAAAGAGCAAGTCAATCCAACCGAAAAAACTCTAGCTTTACTGCTGCCGGCGCGGACGGCGCTTCGGCTCCGGCAATTCGGACGACGACAGCGCGCCGGCCGCACCGGCGCGCACCGCCGCGATCCCCTCGCGCGCGAGTTCGTCGGCGCGCTCGTTCTCGGCATGGCCGGCATGGCCTTTCACCCAATGCCAGGTAACGCGATGCTGTGCGAGCGCCGCCTCGAGCCGCTGCCACAGGTCGACGTTCTTGACCGGCTTCTTGTCGGCGGTCTTCCAACCGTTGCGCTTCCAGCCGTGAATCCATTTCATGATTCCGTCGCGCATGTACTGGCTGTCGGTGTGGAGATCGACCAGGCACGGCCGCTTCAGCGCTTCCAGCGCCGAGATCGCGCCCATCAGTTCCATGCGGTTGTTGGTGGTGTGCGGCTCGCCGCCCTTCAACTCCTTCACACTGTCGCCGAAGGCGAGGATCGCCCCCCAGCCGCCCGGCCCCGGATTGCCCGAACAGGCGCCGTCAGTGTGGATGATCACGTGCGGCTCGCTCATGCGTCGATCCCGTAGTCACTGGCACTCTTGACCTGCTGGTGGAAGCGCAGCTTGCGGAAATATTCCATCGGGTCCTTCGGACGCACCAGCGCGCCGGGCGGCACGTTGAACCAGTCGACCAGCCGCGTCAGCAGAAAACGCAAAGCGGCGCCGCGGGCGAGCCGCGGCAACGCCGCACGCTCGGCTTCGTCGAGCTGCCGCACGCGCGCGTAGTTCTGCAGCAGCGCCCTGCCCTTGGTCACGTTGTAGGAATGATCCGCCTCGAAGCACCAGGCGTTGAGACAGATCGCGACGTCATAGGCGAGCGCATCGTTGCAGGCGAAATAGTAATCGATCATGCCGGACAACCGGTCGCCGAGAAAAAACACGTTGTCGGGAAACAGGTCGGCATGGATCACGCCCTGCGGCAGGCCGCGCGGCCAATCGTGCTCGAGCGCGACCAGTTCCTTCTCGATCAGGTCGCGCAGCGTGCCCTGTACCTCGTTGACGCGGTCGCGGCAGTGCTCGAACAGCGGCCGCCAGCCGGCGACCGAAAGGGTGTTGGGGCGCTTGCGGTCGAAATCGAGCCCGGCGAGATGCAGCTTCGCCAGCGCCTCGCCCAGGGCCGCGCAGTGGACCGCGCTCGGGCGCCGAATCCAGAGCCCATCGAGGAAGGTGATGATCGCGGCCGGGCGGCCGGCGACCTTGCCCAGCGCCTCGCCCTTCTTGTCCTTGATCGGCAGCGGACAAGAGATCCCGCGGCTCGCCAGGTGCTGCATCAGGCCCAGGAAGAACGGCAGGTCCTTGGCCGCCACCCGCTTCTCGTAGAGGGTCAGGATGTAGTTCCCGGTCGAGGTGTGGACCAGGAAATTGGAGTTTTCGACCCCTTCGGCGATCCCCTTATAGGACAACAGCTCCCCAAGCTCGTAACCGGCCAGAAAGCCGGCCAGTTCCTCCGCGGTAACGTCGGTATAGACCGCCATTTGCAGTACTCCAGCCCCTGAAGCGCGGCTACGTGGCGGCGGCTTGGCCGTCAAGGGGAACCACGATTCTCCCCGCAATGGCCATTGGACAGCCGGGGTCCGGATGCATATATTCCCGGCACTTTCCAGTCATCCCTGATGGCCTGGAGCTTCGGAACGGCCTTCGGTGGGCGGTCGAAGCGCAGAGGAGAATTGCCATGGCACAACCTGCACCCCTGATGCCCAAAGCGACCGCCGTTTGGCTGGTCGAGCACACTGCCCTTTCGTTCGACCAGGTGGCGGATTTCTGCAAGCTGCACCCCCTCGAGGTGAAGGCGATTGCCGACGGCGACGCCGCGCAGGGGATCAAGGGGCTCGATCCGATCCAGACCAGCCAGCTCAGCCGCGAGGAGATCGAGAAGGCCGAAGCCGACCAGGACTACCGGCTCAAGCTCCTGGACGCGAAGGTCCGGCTGCCGGTCGCCAAGCGCAAGAAGGGCCCCCGCTACACCCCGGTGTCGCGCCGCCAGGACCGCCCGAACGCGATCCTTTGGCTGGTGCGCAACCATCCGGAGCTCAAGGACGCGCAGATCATGCGGCTGGTCGGCACCACCAAGTCGACGATCCTGTCGATTCGTGAGCGCACCCACTGGAACGCGCAGACGCTGCAGCCGATGGACCCGGTCACGCTCGGTCTCTGCTCGCAGATCGATCTGGACCTCGAAGTCCACCGCGCCGCCAAGGAAAAGCCGATCGACGCCATCTCGCAGGGCGCGACGCTGCTGCCCGCCTCCGAGACAACGGCGCGGGCGCGCGAGGAGGAAGAGCCGACCGAGAAGAAGCCCGGCGAAGAGCTCAACGTCGATGCCGTGTTCGCCAAGCTCAAGCAGATCGGCGGCACCAAGAGCGAAGAGTAGCCCGCAAACATTTCGCGGCGAGTAATCCGCAAGCATTCAAATGCCCGCGCGAACGTGTGTCGCGCGGGCATTTTTGTTTGGCGCGACGCTCAGTCGCCGCCGCGCTCAGGATTCCGGAGACGAATCCGTGACGGGAAAACCCGATGCGGCGTCAGACCGCAGCGCGATGCAGATCTCCCGCTGGCGCCAGAACTGCTCCATCTCTTTCCAGAGCACCTTGGCCTGATCGTTGGCGGCTGTTTCCGCCCACTGCGCGCATTCGCTGATGCGTTCCCGGTAGTCGAATATTCCGATCATGACGCCCCCCATTTCAACCGGTGTCCACCGGACCGCCGCTCGCACGAACGGCGCAGTCTGCTAATTTCCTGTCGCGGATACGGCCTCGGCATCGTTGGCGATACGGATCCAGGAATCGCGCAACCGCTCGAACTTGGTCCGCAGGCTTTCGTCCTTGGTCTGCTTGGCATGCGCGTCGCACGCCGCGGCCTTTTTCCAGGCCGCCTCGCTGCTTGGTCCCATGACGGATGAGTCCCCTTTTCGGCGCTGACAACGCACCAAAGGGTGACTGGTTCCGAGGGTCGAAGCGAAAATAGCTGCGAAGGCGTAGCGTAGTCCTAGCGTACGCGCTCGCGTTCCTGCTTCGCGCCCTGCTCCGGCACGAGCGGTGCTTCACTACCCGCGGCGCGCTTGCGCCAGTATTGTTCCATCTTCGCCCACACCTCGCGCGCGCGATCGTTCTGCGCGGTCGCAGCGTGCAGCAAGCAATCGTCGGCGCGCTTGCTGAAGTCGATGTCCTTGCTATTCACCATCGTCCCGTCCTCCAGCGGGTATTGTGGACCCGAGCGGTTAACGGAATTTTGCAAGGACGCACCCGCCGCAAAAGCAGGACCGAGAAACGTCGGGAAGGCTACCGGTGACGCCTACTCGATCGCCTTCATCACCCGCGCGACGAATTCCGGCGAGGCCCCGACGACACGATCGAGCAGCGCGTTGGTGGCCGCCGCGTTGCGCGGATTGATGTCGAGGTTGCGTTTGGCGGCCAGCGCAAGGAACTCCTGATCCGCCATCAGGTCGTCGAACGCCTTGCGCAGCGCGGCGACGCGGTCCTTCGGCACGCCAGGGCCGACCGCCAGGGCGCGCGCGAACGGCGTTCCCGATGCGATGAACTCCGGCATCGCCCGTTGCTCGGGCGGCGCCAGTTCGGCCAGCGTTGGCACCTCCGGCAGCTCGCGCAGCCGCTCGAGCGTGTAGGCGACGAAGAACCGGACCTTCTTGTCGCGCAGCCAATCCGGCCGGCCGGCGGCGAAGCTTTCCCAGGAGGCGGTCCAGCCGGCGACCTCGCCGCGCTCCATCGCCAGATTGAGATGGTTGCCGCTCGGATAGCCTGTGGTGACGCGGTAGTTGGCGCGCAGGATGTGCTTGGTCAGCATCGCCCACTGATAGGAGAAATGCGTCCGGTTGAACGAGCCGACGACGAACTCGCCGTTCTTCAGGTCGTCGAGGCTCTTCACCGGGGCCTCGTGCCAGATCGCCATCATCTGCGCGATCGCGTCATACGAGCCGAGCCATTGCAATTTGCGGCTCTCGTATTGCACGCCTTTCGGCGACATGCGCTCGATCAGCGGTAAGGCGTGGGTCAGCAACAGACGGCTGCCGTCCTGCGGCGCCGGGCCGTAGATGTGATTGGCGGCAACGACACCGCCGGCTCCCGGCATGTGCTCCACCACGATGTTGGGACGCCCCGGGATATGCCTGCCGAGATGCTCGGCGATGGTGCGGCCGTACATGTCGTAGCTCGCGCCCGGGCCGGTGCCCATGAGGAGCGTGATCGACTTACCCTTGTAGAAGTCGGCGGCAGGCTGAGCGGCCAGCGGCGTTGCCGAAAGCGCCAGGGCCGCAACGGCAACGACGACGCGTGCAAGGATTACGCGTCCATGCGCCGAGTGCGGCATCGCCGACTCCCCTGTGTTGAACCTCAGTCTTCCTGGCCGATCGACTTCTTCACCCGCGCGACCAGGTCCGGCGACGCGCCGACCATCTTCTTCACCAGCGACATGGTGTGCTCGTGGCCGCGCCAGTCGATGTCGACCTGACGTTTCTGCGCGGCGGCGAGGAACGCCGGGTCCTTGATGGTTGCCTCGAACGCCGTCCGCAACGCGGCGACGCGATCGGCGGGCACGCCGGGGCCGACCACAACGGCCCGGCCGAACGGCGTCGAGGCGCTCATGAACTCCACCACGTCCTTTTTGTCGGCCGGCGCCAGCTCGAGCAGCGTCGGCACGTCGGGAATCTGCGGCTTGCGCTCCAGCAGGAACTGCGTGAGCAGGGTGACCTTCTTCTCCGTGATCCAGTGCGGCCGCGTGCCGATCAGGTTTTCCCAGGACGCCGCCCAGCCGTGGATCTCTCCACGCTCCATCGCCAGGTTGTTGTGGTTGCCAGTCGGGTAGCCGGTGATGAGCTTGAAGTTGAGCCCGAGCACGTCCTTCATCATCGCCGGCCACTGATAGGTGAAGTGCGCCTTGGCGAACGAGCCGACGACGATGTTGCCGTTCTTGAGATCGGCGATGGTCTTCACCGGCGCCTCGTGCCACAGCGCCAACGTATGCGCGATCGCGTCGTAGGTCCCGATCCAGTTGAATTTCGCGGACTGGAAGCGCACGCCCGCCTTCGGTTCGAGCACCTCCGACATGATGATCGCGTGCGAGAGCAGGATCTTGGTGCCGTCCTGCGGCCCCGGCCCGTACAGATGATTGCCGGCGGTGACGCCACCCGCGCCCGGCATGTGCTCGACCAGGATCGACGGGTTGCCCGGGATGTGCTTGCCGAGATGCTCGGCGAACAGGCGGGCATAGAGATCGTAGCTGCCACCGGGACCGGTGCCGAGCAGGAGCGCGACGTTCTTGCCGCGATAGAAATCGGCGACGCTCTGTTGCGCCGGCGCCGGGCCTGCGGCGAGCGTGGCCAGGGCGGCAACGGCAACAAAGGCAGCGAGTCCGCGCGTGCGGAACGGCATGGTCTTCCTCCCGAGGAGCGGGTTAGCAGGGCCGACTGCAGCGGCCGTTGCGGCAAGAGTCCCATAACCTCCGGCACGCTTCAAGGCAGGGAACACGCGGCAAATTGCGCTTTTTTTTGTTGCAGGAAGCCTTGAGCCAAGTCCCGGTCGTCATGCGCGGGCTTGACCCGCGCATGACGACTACGATTGTTGCTCGGCCTCGTTCTATCCATCCACACCCCCATCACGAGCCACCCACGCCCCGTCCCTTCAGCACCGCGCCGATCTCGTCGAGGATCGCGGGGTCGTCGATGGTCGCGGGCATGGTCCAGGGCTGACCGTCGGCGATCTTCTTGATGGTGCCGCGCAGGATCTTGCCGGAACGCGTCTTCGGCAGCCGCGCCACCACCATCGCGAGCTTGAACGACGCCACCGGGCCGATCTTCTCGCGGATGAGATTGCAGCACTCCTGCTCGATCTCCGCCGCCGGACGATTGACGCCGGCCTTGAGCACCACGAAGCCCGCCGGCACCTCGCCCTTGAGCGCATCGGCGATGCCGACCACCGCGCATTCGGCGACGTCCTGGTGCGCGGCGAGAACCTCCTCCATGCCGCCGGTCGACAGCCGATGCCCCGCGGTATTGATGATGTCGTCGGTGCGGCCCATCACGTAAACCAGACCGTCGTCATCGACATAACCCGCGTCGGCGGTTTTGTAATATCCGGGAAACTCCGTGAGGTAGCTCTCCTTGAACCGCTCGTCCTGCTGCCACAGCGTCGGCAGGCACGACGGCGGCAGCGGCAGCTTCACCACGATCGAGCCCATCGTATTCGCGGGCACTTCGTTGCACTGCTCGTCGACGATGCGCAGATCATAGCCCGGCATCGGCACGCCGGCCGTGCCGGGCTTTGCGGGGAGCAGGCCCAGCCCAAACGGATTGCCGGCGATGGTCCAGCCGGTCTCGGTCTGCCACCAGTGATCGATGACCGGCACGCCCAGAAGATTTTGCGCCCACGTCACGGTGTCGGGATCGGCGCGCTCACCGGCGAGGAACAGCGCGCGGAACTGCTTGAGATCGTATTGCGCGACGAACTTGCCCTGCGGGTCTTCCTTCTTGATGGCGCGGAACGCGGTCGGCGCGGTGAACAGCGTCGAACAGTGGTACTCGCTGATCACGCGCCAGAACGCGCCGGCATCGGGCGAGCCGACCGGCTTGCCCTCGTAGAGGATCGACGAGCAGCCATAGAGCAGCGGCGCGTAAACGATGTAGCTGTGGCCGACCACCCAGCCGACGTCCGACGCGGCCCAGAACACCTCGCCCGGACGCATGCCGTAGATGTTCTGCATCGACCAGTTGAGCGCGACCATATGGCCGCCATTGTCGCGCACGACGCCTTTCGGCCGGCCGGTGGTGCCTGACGTATAGAGGATGTAGAGCGGATCGGTGGCGGCGAGCGGCACGCAGTCCCACACCGATTTAGCGAAGACGATGGCGTTGTCGCGTAGCGCCTTCCAGTCATGGTCGCGGCCGTCGACCATCGCCGCCTCGGCCTGCGGCCGTTGCAGGATCAGGCATGCGCCCGGCTTGTGCGCGGCGAGCGCGATCGCTTCGTCGAGCAACGGCTTGTACTTCACGATGCGGCCGCCGGTCTCCAGCCCGCAGCTCGCGGAGAGGATCACCTTCGGCTTGGCGTCGTCGATGCGGGTTGCGAGCTCGCGCGCCGCGAAACCGCCGAACACCACCGAATGCACCGCGCCGATGCGCGCGCAGGCCAGCATGCCGATCACCGCCTCCGGCACCATTGGCATGTAGAGGACGACGCGGTCACCTTTCTCAACCCCAAAGTCGCGCAGCAGCGCCGCCAGCACCTGCACCTCGGTGAGCAGCAGATCGTAAGTGAGGATGCGCTTGGTTCCGGCGAGCGGGGAATCGTAGATGATCGCCGGCTGCGGGCCACGCCCGCGCATCACATGGCGATCGACCGCGTTCCAGCAGGTGTTGCAGACGGCGTCCGGGAACCACCGGCCGTACACGCCCGCGTTCGGATCGAAGATCTGTTGCGGCGGCTCGTACCAGTCGATATCGCGCGCGGCCTCCGCCCAGAAAACGTGCGGATCACGCCGCCAGCGCTCATATTCGTCGTGGTAGCGGCTGGTGCGGGCATCCATGACTCACTCCTGTGCAGCAAGATGACGCGCCGCGATTTTGTTCTTTCATTGCAAGATTAACATTGTCATTCTGCATATGCGCTTTTGCAAGCCGCGCCCGGGTAGAGCCGTCACCGCCGGTTTCCAAAGAAGAAACCCAGATAAGAAACTCAAACAAGAAACCCAAGAAGAAACCGATGCCAGATCGCAACTGTGTCGTCATTGTCGGGGCCGGTCCTGTCGGCCTGGTTTCCGCGGTCTGTCTGGCCCGGTCGGGTATCTCTTCGGTCGTTCTGGAAGCCTCGGCGACGACACCACGCGACTTGCGTGCCTCGACCGTGCATCCCCCGACGCTCGACATGCTGGACGAAATCGGCGTCGCCGATGACTACATCAAGCGCGGCATCACCGCCGATACCTGGCAGGTGATCCATCTCGGCACCCGCGAACGGGTGGTGTTCGACCTGTCGGTCATCAAGGACCACACGCGGCACCCGTACCGCCTGCAATGCGAGCAGTACAACCTGTCGCCGATCCTGTTCGAGCAGGCGCGCGGCTCCGGCCTGGTCGACATCCATCTCGGCGCGGAGGTGACCGAGGTCAGCCAGGACGACGACAAGGTTGTCGCACGCGCGACCGTGGACGGCGAGCCGAAGGAGTTCGAGGGCCAATACCTGATCGGCGCCGACGGCGCGCACAGCGTCGTGCGCCGGTCCCTCGGGCTGCCACTCGAAGGATTCACCTACGAGCACTCGACCACGCTGATCACCACGCCGTTCCGCTTCGAAGACGAGATCCCGGAGCTGGTCGGCGCCAACTACACCTGGACCTGGCTCGACGCCGGCAGCATGTTCCGGCTGCGCGACGAATGGCGCTGCACGTTCTATCCGCGCCCCGGCGAAGCCGACGTCGCGCTGACCGACGACGTCATCGAGTCGCGGATGCAGGGCATCCTCCCGCGCTCGGAACCTTATGAGGTGCGCGAGCGGCGCAACTACAAGATCCACCAGCGCATCGTTCCGGACTACCGCAAGGGCCGCATCGTGCTCGCCGGCGACGCCGCCCACGTCACCCCACCGACCGGCGGCCTCGGCATGAACGGCGGCATCCACGACGCCGTCAACCTGGCCGACAAGCTCGCCCGCGTCTGCAACGGCGAGAGCGACGACCTGCTCGACCTCTATACGCGCCAGCGCCGGCCGGTGGCGGTCGCGGAAATCCTGGCGCAGTCGCACCAGAACCGCATCCGCATGCAGCTCTGGGACGCCGAGCAGCGCAAGGAGGTGATGGCGCATATGCGCGGCCTCGCCACCGATCCCGAACGCTCGAAGCAGATGTTGCTGCGCACCTCGATGATCGAGGGATTGCGGCAGGCGGCGGCCGTGCAGTGAGGCTTGGTCATTCCGGGACGGCCCGACAGGGCCGGGCCCGGAATCCATACGCCGCAGCCGAGGTTATGGATTCCGGGCTCGCGTGCTTGCGCCCGCGCCCCGGAATGACGTCGGGAATATTCATCCCCGCCATGCGTGGATTCGGGTGGTGTCCATCCGGACCTTGCCTCTATATGCCCGCGCCCGCTCCGGAAGCACCCTCCCCCCACAAATGTCCGTCATCTCCGATCCGCTGTTTTATCTGCTGGCGATCCCGGCGATCACGATCCTTGGCATCGGCAAGGGCGGGTTCTCCGGCATCGGCATGATCGCGACCCCGCTGATGGCGCTGGTGCTGCCGCCGCTGCAGGCGGCGGCGATCGTGCAGCCGATCCTGGTGGTGCAGGACGCCATCTCCGCCTACGTCTACCGCCGCCACTTCGACACCTGGAATCTCAAGGTGCTGATCGTCGGCGGCGTGATCGGCGTCGGCCTGGCGTGGCTGGTCGCGCTGCATGTCAGTGACGCGCAGGTGCGGATCATGGTCGGCAGCATCGGTGTCGCGTTCGTGCTCTACACCTGGCTCGGCCGCATCCCGGCGGAGCCGAAGCGACCGTGGGCGGTGGCCGGCGTGTTCTGGGGCGCGCTGACCGGGATCACCTCGACGCTGGCGCAGGCCGGCGCGCCGCCATTCCAGATCTTCATGCTGCCGCAGAAGCTCGACAAGCTGACGCTGGTCGGCACGACGCTCATCTTCTTCGCAGCGCTGAACTGGATGAAGCTCGTGCCGTATTTTGCGCTCGGCCAGTTCACGGCACAGAACCTCGCGACCTCGGCCTTGCTGATGCCGCTCGCGATCGCTGCGAACTTCCTCGGCATCTGGCTGGTGCGGCGGGTGCGGACCGAGACGTTCTACAAGATCGCCTATGCGCTGATGTTCCTGATCTCGCTGGAATTGATCCGGAGCGGAGTCATGGGTCTCCAGTAGTCACGACGGCGACCCACCGCCGCAGCTCCCGCCAGTTGTGACCGGCCCCCGGATCACCTAGCCTTCCCGGTAATATAAGGACGCCCGGGAGAGAACACCGATGTTGCGCATCCACGCCAGCAGGATTGCCGCTGCCGCAGTGCTCGCGTTCGTCGCCGCCCCGGCCGCCGCGCAGGATTTCTTCGCCGGCAAGACGATCGATCTCATGATCGGCGCCCCGCCCGGCGGCGGCTACGACATCTACGGCCGCATCGTGGCCCGGCACCTCGGGCGCCAGATCCCGGGCAATCCGAACATCGTGCCGAAGAACATGCCGGGCGCGGGCAGCGCGCGGGCCGCGGGCTTCATCGCCAAGATCGCGCCCAAGGACGGCACCGTCATCGCCAACATCATGCCGGGCGCGGTGATCGGCCCGCTGCTCGATCCCAAGACCGAGAAGCTGTTCGACCCGACCGAGGTCCAGTATCTCGGCAACGTCAACAACGGCACCCGCGTCTGCATCACGAACGCGCAATCCAAGGTCAAGACGTTCGACGATGCGCGCAAGATCGTGAGCGCGTTCGGCGGCGTGTCGACCAACGACTCGACCCGTGACTACGGCTACATGCACAAGAAGACCTCGGGCGCGGTCTGGAACCTGGTCACCGGCTACAACGGAACGTCGGACCTGGCGCTGGCGGTGGAGCGCAACGAGATCGACGGCTTCTGCGGTTTCGACTGGGCAAGCCTGAAATCGCAGCGGCCGAATTGGATCAAGGACAAGCTGGTCAACATCCTGCTGCAGGACTCGATCGAGCCGAATGACGAGCTGACCAAGCTCGGTGTTCCGCATGTCTTCCGCTACGTCACCAGCGACACCAACCGCAAAGTGGTCGCGCTGATCCTGAGCCAGCAGGTGTTCCACCGCTCCTTCATCGCGCCGCCGGGCACGGCGCCGGCGCAGCTTGCGATCCTGCGCCGGGCGTTCGACGCGACGATGAAAGACCCGCAATTCATCGCCGAGGCCGACAAGCTGCGCATCGACGTCGCTCCGCTGTCGGGCGAACGCGTGCAGGAGGTGGTGCGTACGCTCTACGCATCGCCGCCGGAAGTCGTGGACCTCGCCCGCGCCGCCATCAATCCATAACAACAATGAACAGAGGAACGCCTATCATGGTGCTGCCGAACAAGCGCCTGCTTGCACTTACCGTCGCGCTCGGCGCCTGCGCGGTCACGCCTGCCGCGGCGCAGGACTACTTCGCCGGCCGCACCATCGATCTCGTCATCGGCTCCGGCCCGGCGGGCGGCTACGACATCTACGGCCGCGCGCTCGCCCGTCACTACAGCCGTTACATCCCCGGTAAACCGAGCATCGTGGTCAAGAACATGCCGGGCGCCGGCTCCGGCCGCGCCGCCGGCTTCCTCGCCAAGATCGCACCCAAGGACGGCACCGTCATCGCCGGCATCATGCCGGGCGCGGTGATGGGGCCGCTGCTGGAAGAGAAGCCCGAGATCCTGTTCGATCCGGTGCGCGTCCAGTACATCGGCACCGCCAACAACGGCACGCGCGTTTGCGTGGGTTGGACGGCGGCCGGCGTCAAGAGCTTCGACGACGTTCGCAGCAAGGAGGTGCCGTTCGGCGCGGTGTCGCCGAATGAATCCACGCACGACTATGCCTACATGCTGCGCCGGACGGCGGGCGCGACCTACAAGATCGTCTCCGGCTATCAAGGCACCACCGAGATCGGACTCGCGATGGAGCGCGGCGAGGTGGTCGGCTCCTGCGGCTGGGATTGGGCGAGCGTCAAGGCGCAGCGGGGCGACTGGCTGCGCGATAAGAAGATCAGTGTGCTGTTGCAGATCGGCCTCGAGCGCAACGACGAGCTCACCAAGATGGGCGTTCCGCATGTCTGGGACTACGTCAAGAACGACCTTGACCGCGCGGTGGTCGAGCTCGTGATTGGGCAGCAGGTGTTCCAGCGCTCCTATATCGCGCCGCCGGAGATCCCGGCCGCACCGCTCGGCATCCTGCGCAGCGCCTTCGATGCGACCATGAAGGACGAGCAATTCCTCGCGGACGGCGACAAATTGCGCATCGACATTTCACCGCTCTCGGGCGCCAAGGTGCAGGAGATCGTGCAGAAACTGCACGCGACGCCGAAGAACGTCGTGCAGGCGGCACGAGCCGCGATCAGGCCATAGACGCTCAGGCCAAAGAGGGCACATTGATGCGCAAATTGTTGCAAGCAAGCCTGATCGCGGCGGCCGCCATCGCCACCGCGGCGCCGACGACCGCCCAGGACTACTATGTCGGCAAGACCGTCGACCTCGTGGTCGGCAACTATCCCGGCGGCGGTTTCGACATCTATGCGCGCGCCGTGGCGCGGCATCTCGGCCGCCACATCCCCGGCAATCCGAACGTAGTGGTGAAGAACATGCCGGGCGCGGGCAGCGCCAAGGCCGGCGTCCATATCAGCCAGGTCGCGCCCAAGGACGGACTGTCGATCGGCGCCGTGACGCCGGGCGCCGTCGTCGGTCCGCTGCTCGACGACAAGCCGCAGTCGATGTTCGACCCGACGAAAGTGACCTATCTCGGAACCGCCAACAGCGGCACCCGCATCTGCGTTACCTACGACAAGTCGAAGGTGAAGTCGTTCAAGCAAGCGATGACCGACAAGATCGTGCTGGGCGGCGTGGCGCCCGGCGACGCCGTGCACGACTTCGCCTACATGGTGCGCGCCACCACCGGCGCGCCGATGAGCATCGTTCCCGGCTACAAGGGCACGCTCGACGTGACGCTGGCCATGGAGCGCTCCGAGATCGACGGCGCCTGCGGCTGGGAATGGTCCAGCGCCAAGGCGCAGAAGCCGGAATGGATTCGCGACGGCAAGCTGAACTTCCTGTTGCAGATCAGTCCGCAGGGACACGTGAACGAAGAGCTGACCAAGATGGGCGTGCCGACGCTCTGGCAATTCGTCAAGGACGACGAAAGCCGCCGCGTCGTCGAACTGATCGTCAGCCAGCAGGCGTTCCAGCGCCCGTACTTCATCGCCATGGGCACGCCCGACGCCTATGTGACGATCCTGCGCAAGGCGTTCGATGACACCATGCAGGACGCCGGGTTCCTGGCCGACGCCCAGAAGCTTCGCATCGACGTTTCGCCGCTGCCCGGCGCGACGGTGCAGGATCTCGTGCAGAAGTTCTACGCCACGCCGAAGAATATCGTCGAGCAGGGGCGCCGCGCGATCAAGCCGTAAGGCGTTAACGGTCCCGGCCGAGCCTTAACCGCGTTCACGCGCGACTTTGGCGCGCCACGCAATGCCCGAGCGACGCAACGCCGCAAGCCGCCGGCGGCGATCCGGTTGTCCCCTATCAACGGATGCTCTAGCGTCCCGCCGGATCGCCGTGGAGCCCGCAATGCCTGTCCTGTCCGCCCAATCCCTGCCCTGCCTCATCGCCGGTTCGATCGCCGCCGCGCTCGTCGCGATGCCGGCGGCGGCGCAGGACTACTACGCGGGGCGCACCATCGAGTTCATCGTCGGCGGCGATTCCGGCGGCGGCTACGACATCTATGCCCGCGCGGTGGCGCGGCATCTCGCACGCCATATCCCGGGCAATCCGACCATCGTGGTCAAGAACATGCCGGGCGCCGGCTCGGCTCGCGCCGGCGTCTATATCTCGACCGTCGCCCCCAAGGATGGCGGCAGCATCGGTGCGTTGATGCCGGGCGCGATCGTCGGGCCGCTGCTCGAAGACAAGCCGATCACGCAGTTCGACCCGACCAAGGTGACCTATATCGGCACCGCCGACACCGGCGTGCGCGTGTGCGCGACCTACCAGAACTCCAAGATCAACACCTTCGCCGCCGCCCAGAAGGCCAAGACCATTCTCGGCGCCAGTTCGGCCGGCGGCGCGACCCGCGACTACGCCTTCCTGCACAATCACACCGCCGGCACGCAGTTCAGCGTCGTCGCCGGTTACAAAGGCACGGTCGACATCGCGCTCGCGATGGAGCGCGGCGAGGTCGACGGGCTGTGCGGCTGGGATTGGTCGAGCATCAAGTCGCAAAAGGGCGAATGGCTGCGCGACAAGAAGCTCAACCTCTTGGTGCAGGTCGGGCTCGATCCGCAGCAGGAGCTGACCGACCTCGGGGTGCCGTCGATCTGGACGTTCGTGAAAAATGAGAACGACCGAAAGGTCGCCGAGCTGGTCGTCAGCCAGCAGGTGTTTCAACGCTCCTACATCGTGCCGCCCGGTACCCCGGCGGAGCAGGTCAAGATCCTGCGTACCGCTTTCGACGCAACGATGAAGGACCCGCAGTTCCTGGCCGACGCGACCAAGATGCAGATCTCGATCACGCCGCTGTCGGGCCAGCAGGTGCAGGATCTGGTGGCGAAGCTCTACGCCTCGCCGCGCGACATGGTCGAGCGCGCGCGGACCGTGATCAAGCCGTAGAGCTAAATCTCTCTGCGTCATTCCGGGACGCCGCGAAAGCGGCGAGCCCGGAATCCATAACCACAGACCGGGAGTATGGATTCCGGGCTCGCGGGCTGAAGCCCGCGCCCCGGAATGACCGGTCATGAGTTTGACGCTATTCCACCTTGAGGCCGAGCTTGCGGATCAGCGGTCCCCACAGCTCGTCTTCGCGCACCATGTCGGCGGCGTATTCCTCCGGCGACGACGCCACCGGGTCGCTGCCTTCCTTGGCCAGGCGATCGAGCATCTCGCTCGAAATCACGATCTTGCGCAGCTCCGCGTTGATCCGGTCGACGATCGGGCGCGGCGTCCCCGCCGGCGCCAGCAGGCCATAGCGCAGCACCGCGGCGAAGCCGGGCAAACCGGATTCCGCCACGGTCGGCGATTGCGGCAGCAGCGACATGCGCGTCGGCGTCGTCACCGCGATCACATGCAGCTTGCCGGTCTGAATGTTGCCGAGCGCGGGCGGCATCACACTGAAGATCACCGGGATGTGGTTACCGAGCACATCGGTGGTGAGCGCGGCGGCGCCCTTGTAGGGCACCAGCGTCACGTCGATCTCGGTGATCGCCTTGAACAGCTCGGCCGCGAGATGCGATCCGCTGCCGGGCGGCGAGGTGCCGAACGAGAGCTTGCCCGGCTGCTGCTTCGCGAGCGTGACCAGTTCCGACACCGACTTCGCCGGAAAGTCCGGATGTGACACGATGCCGATGCCCATCTGGGCGATGTTGCCGATCGGCGCAAAGTCGCGGCGCACGTCGTAGCCCGGATTCGAATAGAGCGCGATGTTGATCGAGGTCGACGAGGAATTCGCGAATACCAGCGTGTGGCCGTCGGGCGCAGCCTTCGCCGCCTGCCGCATGGCGATCACGCCGTTGGCGCCGCCGCGGTTCTCGACCACGACCTGCTGGCCGAGCGCATTGCCGAGGCCCTGCGCCACCAGCCGCGCGATGGTGTCGTTGCCGCCGCCGGCCGGGAACGGCACGATCAGCGTGATCGGGCGCGACGGATAGGTCTGCGCGCTTGCCTCGCCGGCCCAAGCGAGGATCGCCGCCATCAGGACGGCGATCAAAGATACTGCGCGAGGCATGGTCCCTCCCCGCGGCGCTGCTGCGCCGGCTATTCAACCTTTAGATTGAGCTTGCGGATCAGCGTCGACCACTTGGTTTCTTCGCGATCGATGACCTGCGCATATTCCTCCGGCGACGACGGCGCGACATCGCCGCCTTCGGCCAGGACGCGCTGCTTGACCAGGTCGGTCTCCGCCATCGCACGCAGCTCCTTGTTCAGGCGATCGACGATGTCGCGCGGCATGCCGGCCGGCCCGATCAGCCCGTAGAGCAGGACCGAATCGAAGCCCGGCAGGCCGGACTCGGCCGCGGTCGGCACATCCGGCAGCAGGCTGAAGCGGCGCGTGCCGGTGACCGCGATGGCCCGCAGCTTGCCGACCGCGAGCGTGCCCATCGCGGGCGGCAGCACGCCGAACGAGACCGGCACATGGCCGCCGAGCAGGTCATTCATCAGCGGCGCCGTGCCTCGATAAGGCACGATCTGCATCTGGATGTTGGCGGCCGACTTGAAATACTCGGCGGTGAGGTAGCCGCCGGTGCCGATCGCCGAGGTGCCGAAATTGAGCTTGCCCGGCTCCTTCTTGGCGATCTCGATCACCTCCGCGACGGTCTTCGCCGGAAACGACGGATGCGCGATCATCGCGACCGGCATCGAGGCGATCATGCCGATCGCGGTGAAGTCCTTGCGGGGGTCGAACCCGGCATTGGCATACAGGCTGGGATTGATCGAGATGGTGCCGGTGTGCGCCAGCATCAGCGTGTAGCCGTCCGGAGCGGCCTTCGCGATCTGACGGGTGCCGACGGTGCCGCCACCGCCACCGCGGTTCTCGACCACGACCGTCGCCTTCAGGCTGGCCGACAGCCGCTCGGCCACGATCCGGGCGATGACATCGACGCCGCCGCCCGGCGGGAACGGCACCACGATGGTGACCGTGCGCGACGGCCAAGCTTGACCCGATGTCTGGGCGGGTGTCTGGCCAGAGGATTGTGCCGCGGCCCAGGTGGGCATGCCCAGTGCAAATGCCGCCATCAGACCGACAGCAGCCATCGCCACCTTGCGCGTCATCGTTCCCTCCAAGACTTTTGCAAGATCAGGACGTTTCCGAGATTTTTTATGGTTTGGCAGCACGACCAAGCCGCCTCGGCCGCTAGATAGCGGTCGAGTGGCTTGGCCGGATCGAATTGTACGCTATTAGAGCGCGCTAGTGGACGCTGGCATCCTGCCGCAGGCGCGCGATCTCGTCCTTCAATTGCAACTTGCGGCGCTTCATTTCCGCGAGCTTCAGATCATCCGCTGAGGGGTGCGCGAGCGCTTCGTCGATTTCGCTTTCGAGCGCCCGGTGCCGTCGTTCAAGTTCCGCAAGATGGGCTTGCATCGCCATGTGGCTTTTCTCCTTGGTCAGATTGGCTGCCTGACCCGAAAAGTGTACACCAGTGCGGATGGAACTTCGACGCTCGTTTGGGTTGTGCGGCGCAACAATCCCCGATGAGTTACCGCAATACTAGTGGCGCGCTAACTGCCTTGAATCCGTGGAAAAAAACGGGATAATTTCCCAGGTTGCGAGCCCCTGCCGGGGGGCAACCCATTCGGCTCAGCGATGGCAATAACATCAGAGGAAGAACGTGAGTTGCGCGAGCAACTGGCGCGGCTCCTACAGGAACACCGCGACCTCGATTCAGCCATCGAGGCGCTCCAGGTCAGCATGGGTTCGGACGCGCTCCAGGTGCAGCGGCTGAAGAAGCGCAAGCTCTATCTGCGCGACCGCATCACCTTTATCGAGGACCAGCTCACGCCCGACATCATCGCGTGAGCCAAGCCTCGTAAGCCAAGCCTCGTAAGCCAGGTCGCGTGAGCCAAGTCGCGTAAGCCAGGCTGCATGAAAAAGGCCGCGTGACCCTGTGGATCGCGCGGCCCTGATAACGTGCGCCTTCTTGGCGTGGGCTCAGGCGGCGGTCGCCTTATTCGGCGGTGATGCCCGCCTGCTTGATCACGGTGCCCCAGCGCTTGGTATCCTCCTGGATCAGCTTGCGCATATCGGCGGGGCTGCCACCGACCTTGACGATCTGCAGCTCGTTGAAGCGCTTCTCGGTCTCAGGGTCGTTCATCGCCTCGTTGATCGCCTTGTTGAGCTTGGCGATGATCGCCGGCGGCGTACCGGGCGGGGCGGCGATCGCGTTCCAGGTGTCGGACACGAAATTCGGAACGCCGGCTTCGATCATCGTCGGCATGTCCTTGAGGATGTCGATACGCTTGTCGGTCGTCACCGCCAGGATGCGAGCCACATTCGCCTCATGCAATTTCATCGAAGAGGAAAGCTGCATGAAGATCAGGTCGACATGGCCGGCGACGATGTCGTTGAGCGCAGGCGCCGTGCCGCGATAGGGAACGTGCACCATCTTGGTGCCGGCCAGCGAGTTGTATAGCTCGGCGGTGAGATGCGACGTCGTTCCGATGCCCTGCGACGCGTAGTTGACCTTGCCGGGATTGGCGTTCACGTAGGCGACGAACTCCTGCACGGTCTTGGCCGGGAAGTCCTTCTTCACCAGAAGCGTGTTCGGAAACGTGCCCAAAACCGCCACCGGCTCAAGCTTGGCCGGCTCGAAGTTCAGCTTCTTGTACATGAAGGCATTGGTGGTGAGCGCCGCCGGCACCGCGGCCAGGAGCGTGTAGCCATCAGGCGTCGCGTTGTAGACCGCTTCCGCGCCGATGTTGCCGCCAGCACCGCCGCGGTTCTCGATCACCACGGGGTGGCCGAGCTTGCGGCTCAGCGCCTCGCTTACGATCCGGGTGACCGTATCGAGGCCGCCGCCGGCCGGATTGTTAACGATGATCCGGACCACCCGGTTGGGATAGTCGGCCGCCGGATCCTGCGCGCCTGCGGGCGACAGCGGGAACAACGAGGCCACTGCGGCAAGCACGGCAAGGCCGCAAACCTGATACTGCTTCAGCATCAAACAAGCTCCAAACAAGTGAAACGATTGGCTTCCGGATAGTCGATCCCCGGCGCCCTGCGAATGTGGCACTTTGTGCCGGAACCGGCGAAATCGCCTGATTTCACGGGGTCAATGGCAGAAATCCGGCCTGATGACGAGGAATTTATCGGCCCGGCGACGTCACTCGGCGGCCGGGACGGCACGGCGCGCAGCCTTGCGCGCGTACATGGCCCGGTCGGCACGCCCGATCGTCTCGGCCGGCTCATCAAGCGGCAACAGCTGGGCCGTGCCCACCGAGGCTCCGACTGTCAGCGCGACACCCGCATGCGTTGCAATGGTGCGGCCGATCGAGACCTCGAGTGCCAGCGCTTTGGCGGCCGCATCGGCCTCGTCGCAGTTCCAAAGCAGCAACGCGAATTCGTCACCACCGATGCGCGCCACCACGTCGGACTCGCGCACATGGCGGCCCAGCACGCTCGCCACCGCTCGCAACATCGCGTCGCCGGCCGCATGCCCGTGGCGATCGTTGACGCGCTTGAAGTCGTCGAGGTCGAGGTAGAGCAACGCGGCACCGGTGCCGTGCCGCTTCACGTAAGCGAGCGAGCGGGCAAGCTCGCGCTCGAACGCGCGGCGGTTGGGCAGTTCGGTCAGTGGATCGACGTCGGCGCGTGCTTCGAGCACGGCGAGCTGCCGGCGCGCATCCGCAAGCTCCTGCTGGAGACGCTCGACCACGACCGCGAGCAACGCCGCGTCGGAAGGCTTAGCGCGGCGCGTGGTCTTCGGACCGTCCGCCGGCGCACGCTGCCGCCGCTTCGGCATTGGCGTGCGCTCGCGCGCGGGTTTGATCGCGAGCTTTGCCTTGACGCTGCTGCCCGGCTTGCCTCTCGGCATCGGCTATCACTCGCCGCGAATCATTTGCGGGGAGGATAGCCGTGACCGGAGTCAGGTCAAATTCGCCTCGTCAAAGGCGGCCGAGCGATCGTCAGGCGGCCCGCTTGCCCGAACCGCCCCGCGGACGCGCGACGTTTTTTGAGGGCGACTGGGCCGACGCAACGTCGCCACCGAGCTTGAAGAAGGTCACGCGTTCGCTCATCGCATGGGACTGCTGCTCGAGCACCTTGGATGTCGCGGCATTCTCCTCGACCAGCGCGGCGTTCTGTTGCGTGACCTCGTCCATCTGGGTGAGCGCGGTGTTGACGTGATCGATGCCG
>Ga0075430_100000192_pt1 | contig 41250 bp, 38 predicted proteins | sample RhiMetdeltSRZDD4_FD_75294 | JGI IMG/M metagenome (GOLD analysis project Ga0075430, IMG submission 75294) | Populus rhizosphere microbial communities from Tennessee, USA - Rhizosphere MetaG P. deltoides SRZDD4 | ecosystem: Host-associated > Plants > Roots > Rhizosphere > Soil | place: USA... | reverse complement strand
GGTCAGCCCTGTCGGGTCGAGCCGTGATGAGCGGCTCGACCCGTTCTCTCTACCGGTGCGGTTCTCGGCCGCCGACAAGGCAGCCGATGGACGCGTGCGCACCGTCCTCCTGACCCGGGACCGGGTCGTGGTGCGACGGGCCGTGCACGGCATCAAGATGGCGTTGAACCTTCCGGTCAGCGCCTATCTCGGTGTCGCGCTGCGGATGGTGCCGCCAGAAGGCAGCACGGCTGGCACGGTCTCGATCGTGCTCGAGCATCGTGATCCCGCTCTCTCACTTCCCCTTTACAGCGCCGACGACGGCACGGACATCGTGTCCGAATGGCAGTCGTGGGCGCGTGTGCTTGGCATGCCGCTCCTGGTCGCCGAGGCGGATGGACGCTTGCGCGAAGCGTTCGACCGCATGGGCGCCCTTCGCGTCGCCACCCCCACCTGGCGACGACGACGGCGCACGGCGATCAGGGGCCGGCGGCCATCCATTTTGCTACGGCGCAAGCCGGGCCGCTCGATCGAGGGCGCGACGGTGCATGACGAGCGCGAGATTATTGCAAGGAATTGAGGGGCGACGTCATCCCACCGCCTGGCGCAGTATGTAGCCCGCATGAGCGCAGCGACATGCGGGGAAATCGGCACCATCAGTCCCCGGATGTCGCCATAGCGCGTCGAAGACGCGCGTAAACGCGCTTGTCGCTCATCCGGGCTACTTGCCGCACTGCTCAGAGTGGATAGTGGAAATCCATTTTCCGAACCCCACCAGATGACTTGAAGACGGCCATTTCACCATCGACGATATCTGTCTGATTCGGCTCACGACCGAGGTGACAAATGGTCGACGCGGCAACCTCCTTCAAGCGCGCGCCTGCGGGTTTCGCCAGCGAGCAGTGGCGAGAGTTCCAGAACCGCGGCCTGTTGATCATCGAGAACGCATATAGCGCCCGCGAAATAGAGGCGTGGCAAGAGGCCGTCTTGCGGCTCCAAAGCACGCGCGCGGACAGCTTCTTCACTTTGCAAAACTTCGTGGAGACGGACCCGGCCTTTGCGAGCCTGATCGATCATCCGGCTCATGTCGGCCTTGTCTACGACCTCTATGGAGAGATGCTAAAGCTGCAACTCAGCGAGCTTTTCGTGCGCGCTCCGGGCGGCAACGCGCGCCCAGAACGCTGGCATATCGACGGGCCGCGCGTCCTGCCCTATGCCGCTTTCGCCCCCGGAGCACCGATGCAGGTCAAGGTAGGCGTCTGGCTTACGGACGTTCTTCAGCACAGCATGGGCAATCTGGCCTTCGTGCCAGGGAGCCACCGGCATCAGTATTTCGACGCATACGATACCGACGAGACCGTCGGAGATGAGGAGCAGCTTGTTGTAAGAAGGGGGGCCCTGACCCTGATGGATACGGCCCTTTGGCATCGGACCGTGCCAAACGACAGCGGGACAACCCGGATCAACCTGTATCTAGGCTATTCCCCGTCGTGGCTCCCGACCTCCGATCGCAACACGTCCGATCCTGTTTGGTTGGCAAGCCTCAATCGAGAACAGCGCATCATCATGCGCAGTTATGAAAAGGCTTTCAGTCACGCGAAGCCGCCGGCGGAAGATTTCCCGCTCTTTCTAGGTCGCCACAGCGGCACGGATCGAGAACCGGATCGTTATCGCGACCACGTGAGACTTTTCCATAGGAAGCGCACCACAGCGCGCGAGCGATTCCAGACCGCATCCTCCCGGTAAAGCCATCGAGCGCATGTTCAGCTCATGGCCGTCAGCGGGACAAGTATGTAGCCCGCATGAACGCAGCGATATGCGGGGAAATCGGCACTGTCAGCCCACCGCCCGCCGCACCACCACATCAAGCACCATCGCCGCGAACAAGATCAGCCCCGCATCGCGGTTCGACTTGAACAGCCGCAGGCACAGATCCGGATCGCCGATGCGGAAGCGGCTGATCTGCCACGAGAGCTGCGCGGCGAACGCGAACAGGCCGATTGAGAACACGAGGCCGGCGCCTGCCCCCCAACCGGCGACCGCCATCAACGCCACCGCGAGCGTGTAGAACACCGCGAGCATCGGCTTGGTGTTCTCGCCGAACAGGATCGCGGTCGAGCCGATGCCGATCAGCGCGTCATCCTCGCGATCCTGATGCGCGTAGATGGTGTCGTAGCCGATCACCCACGCGATCGATCCCGCATAGAGCACGAGCGCCGGCCAATCGAGCCGCGCGAACGTGGCCGGCCATCCCATCAGCGCGCCCCACGAGAACGCGAGGCCGAGCACGATCTGCGGCCAGTAGGTGATCCGCTTCATGAACGGATAGATCGCGACGACCGCGAGCGAGGCGATGCCAGTGGCGATCGTGAACGCGTTGAACTGCAACAGCACCAAGAGACCGAGCAGCGCCTGCGCGACCAGGAAGCCCGTCGCCGCCTGCACGCTCACCTGACCCGACGGGATCGGACGCGAGCGCGTGCGCTCGACCTTGGCGTCGAGATCGCGGTCGACGATGTCGTTCCAGGTGCAGCCGGCGCCGCGCATCGCGAACGCGCCGATGAAGAACAGCACGACGTACCAGAGGCTGACGATCTGTCCGGCATGGATGCCGGCGAGGCCGAGCGACCACCAGCAGGGAATGAGCAGCAGCCAGGAACCGATCGGACGATCAAGCCGTGCGAGTCGCAGATACGGACGCAGCCAGGAAGGCGCGAGGCTATCAACCCAGTTGCCGGTTGAATCGGCGACGCGTCCGGCCGCGCCGCTCATCACGGACGCGCGAATGGATTGCCGGTCAGGGTCTCGAACGTGCCGGCGCCCTTCTTCTCCCGGGTGTCGGGCAACGCCGGCGAGGTGCCGAGCGCGTCACTGAGCGTCGGACCGGACGGCGCCGGGCCGCGCGCGGCGGCATCGCACACCTGCTTGCCGATCTGCTGCGCCTTGGCGTGGCTGCCGCGGACCTGCTGGACGACCTGGGGGCCGGCGCCGCAGCCCGGGCCGTCGACCTCCAGCATCCTGAGCATCTTGGCTTCAGTCGCGATGTAGTTCCTGAACAGCCGGCAGGCGACCTTCACGTCGGCCTTCTTCTCGTTGGCGCCCTGGATCGCGGCGCCATGCTTCTGCAATTCGTCGCGGATGCTCAGGAGCGCCTGGCACTTCGGCGGCGGCCCGGACTGCGGAGCGCCAAAGCCTCCTCCGCCCGCTCCGGGGCTGCCCGGCATCCCGGGCATGCCGCCGAATTGCGCTCCGGCATAGGGGATCGTCGAACCCACGATCGCGAGTGCCAGCAGGGCCCGGCAGATGATCATCCTATTCCCTCCTCGCCGGATCAGAATCACGGCGAATAACCTTGCCCCCGACCATATTAACAGGCTTTTCAATGGGGCGATAAGACGGCGTAGCCGCCGAATTGTTCATAGGGGTGCCGACCGGACGCGCCCAAAAGACCGGCCCAACCCCGCCTGTCGGCCGGGTGGTCTTACACCACCGGGGCGCCCGACACTATGCCGCGCTCATTTTCTCGCCCGCGGCGCGCAAGACCTGAAGAATTGCTTCAGTTCAAGGCCTGCGGCTGGGCGGCCATAGTCCATCATACAAATACGGCTTTTGATCCGGATCGGGCGGCGCCGGGGAGGTGCCGAGCGCATCCTGGAGGGTCGGGCGGAATGGCGCGAGCCCGCGCGCGGCTGCATCGCACACCTGCTGGCCAATCTGCTGCGCCTTGGCGTGGCTGTCCCGGACCTGCTGGATGATCTGCGCGCCCGCGCCGCACGCAGCGCCGTCCGTCTCGAGCATCCTGAGCATCTTGGCTTCGGTCGCGATGTAGTTCCTGAACAAGCGGCAGGCGACCTTCACGTCGGCCTTCTTGCTGTTGGCGGCTTCGATGGCCTTGCCGTGTTTCTGCAGGTCGTCGCGAATGCTGAGCAGCGCCTGGCACTTCGGCGGCGGCCCGGCAGGCGGGCCGCCAATGCCTCCGGCGCCCGCGCCGCCCGGCAGCGTCCCGGGCATGCCGCCGAATTGCGCTCCGGCGGGCTGGATCGCTGCCGCAAGGATCGCGATCGCCAACAGAACCCGGCCTGCCATCGCCCCACCGCTCCTTCGAAAGACCCTGCAAGAAGGCCTTTCCATTGGGGCGATAACGCGGCATTGCTGCGCCCATGCCGCGCTACGATTTCAGCTCGCCGCGCCTCTATGTCGATGCTCCGCTGGCCGCCGGGCAGCGCATAGAGCTCGACGGCACGCAGGCGAATTACCTCAAGAACGTCATGCGGCTCAAAGCCGGCGACGGTGTGCTGGTGTTCAACGGCCGCGATGGCGAGTGGCGCGCGAGTCTCGCCGATGGCGGCAAGCGATCGGTTGCGCTGACGGTCGACGCGCAGACGCGGGCGCAGACCACGCCGCGCGACCTGCACTACCTGTTCGCGCCGCTCAAGCATGCGCGCCTCGACTACATGGTGCAGAAGGCGGTCGAGATGGGCGCCTCGCGGCTGCAGCCGGTTTCGATGCAGCATTCGCAGGTGCCGCGCATCAACCTCGAGCGGATGCGCGCCAATGTCTTCGAAGCCGCCGAGCAGTGCGGCATCCTCAGCATCCCCGACGTCGCCGAGCCGATCGCGTTCGAGCGCATGATTGCCGCGCGCGAACCGTCGCGCGTCCTGGTGTTCTGCGATGAGGCCGCCGATGTACGCGACCCGGTCGCGGCGCTCGCGGCGGTACGCAACGCCGCCGAGCCGGTGCCGCTTGCGGTGCTGATCGGCCCCGAAGGCGGGTTCGCCGAGCACGAACGCGCAACGCTGACCAAGCAGCCCAATGTCGTGCGGCTGTCGCTTGGGCCGCGCATCCTGCGGGCCGATACCGCCGCGGTGGCGGCGCTGGCGCTGGTCGGCAGCGTGCTGGGGGACTGGCGGGAAGGTTAACGGTCTGGGGTGGCTGCCTTCGGACCAATCTATTCCATTAAGAGAAACGCGCGATTCAGTCCGTGATGGAGATCACAATTCATCGAAAATTGCGCATGAACCATGTTACATCGCGGCGCAACCAAAGCTTTGCCATGACCGACGCCAAGACCATAGCCGAGACCACGACCGAGCCCGCGCGGGCGCAGGCGCTTGTCGCCGCCTATGCGCGCGCCGGTTATCGGCGGGTGTCGCCGGCGCTGATCCAGCCGGCCGAGCCGTTCCTCGACCTGTCGGGCGAGGAAATCCGCCAGCGCATGTTCCTGACCAGCGACCGGCGCGGCAAGGAACTGTGCCTGCGGCCGGACTTCACCATCGCGGTTTCGCGCGACTACCTGGCCTCGGCGGAAGCCGGCCGTGCGGCCGGCTTCTGCTATCTGGGCCCGGTGTTCCGCCAGGGCGACGACGGCCCCAACGAATTCCTGCAGGCCGGCGTGGAATCCTTCGGCCGCACCGACATCGCGGCGGCCGACGCCGAGATGCTCTCGCTCGGCCTCGAGGCGATCGCCGAATTCGGCATCACCGCGCCGGAAATCCGCATGGGCGACGTCGGCCTGTTCACCGCGCTGGTCGAAAGCCTCGACCTCGCGCCGGCCTGGAAGCGCCGCCTGGTCAAGGATTTCAACCGCGCCGGACGGCTGGAGCGCGACCTCGACGTGCTGGCGGTGAAGCCCGCCGGCGCGCGCTCGGAATACGAAGGCGTGCTCGCCGCGATGGCGCGCTCGGAGCCGAAGGCGGCGCGCGCGCTGGTCACCGACCTGCTCTCGATCGCCGGCATCAACGCGGTCGGCGGTCGTTCGGTCGAAGAGATCGCCGATCGCTTCCTCGAACAGGCCGCACTCGGCTCGCAGACTTCGCTGCCGCAGGAGATGGCGCAGCTGATCGAGCGCTTCTTGTGGATGACCGGCGATCCCGACAAGGTCGCGGCCGAAATGCGCGCGCTCGCGAGCGACGCCAACATCAACATGAATGCGATGCTCGACCTGTTCGAGAGCCGCACCGGATTCCTCGCAGCGCGCGGCGTCGAAGTTTCGCGCATCCGGTTCTCGACGCGGTTCTTCATCGGGCTCGACTACTACACCGGGTTCGAGTTCCGCCTGCACGATCCGTCCGGCCGCATCGAAGCGCCGTTGGTCGCCGGCGGCCGCTACGACAGATTGCTCAGCCGGCTCGGCAGCAAGACCGCGATCCCGGCGGTCGGGCTCGGCGTCTGGATCGAACGCCTGATGGCGTGCGGGAGCGCGTCATGAGCGCCTTCGTCATCGCCGTACCCGCCAAAGGCCGGCTGCAGGAACAGACCGACGCGTTCTTCGCGCGCGCCGGGCTCGAACTCGCCAAGCCCCGCGGCGAGCGCGACTATCGCGGCACCATCAAGGGCCTGCCGGGCGTCGAGGTCGCGTACCTATCCGCCTCGGAGATCACGCTGCTGCTGGCGCAGGGCGCCGTGCACTTCGGCGTCACCGGCGAAGACCTGGTGCGCGAGGAGATGGCCGATCCCGACGCCAAGGTCGTGCTGCTCGAAGCGCTCGGCTTCGGCGACGCCAATGTGATCGTGGCGGTGCCGCAGGCGTGGATCGACGTCAACAGCATGGCCGATCTCGACGATGTCGCGACCGCCTTCCGCGTCAAGCACGACCGTAAGCTGCGGGTCGCGACCAAGTATCTCAATCTCACGCGCGGCTTCTTCTCGCGCCACGGCATCACCGACTATCGGATCGTCGAGAGCTCGGGCGCGACCGAGGCCGCGCCGGCGACCGGCACCGCGGAGCTGATCGTCGACATCACCTCGACCGGTTCGACGCTGGCCGCCAACGGTCTGAAGATCGTCGAGGACGGCGTGATCCTGCGCTCGCAGGCCAATCTGGTGGCGTCGCGCGGCGCCGACTGGAGCGAGGAGAACCGCGACATCGCCCGCGACATCCTCGACCGCATCGCCGCGCAGGCGCGCGCCCGCGCCTTCCGCGAAGTCCGCACCCGCTTCGCCGATTGCAACGACGCACTGCTCGCCGAGGTGCGCGAGCGCTTCGGCGTGGTCTCCCCGCTCGGCGGCCCGACCTCGTCGGGCATGCTGACGCTGCACTGCCCGCCGGCGCGGGTGCATGCGCTGGCCAGCTTCCTGCGCGACAAGGGCGCGGGCGGCGTGACGGTGACCGGGCTCGACTACGTGTTCGTGCGCGACAACCCGCTCTTTGCGAAGCTCGAGGCCGGCCTGAACCGCTGATATTCCGTTCTGAATTCGCCGCCGCCGGATTTGGTACGCATGGACAAAAACTCCGAAGTCGAGAGTTCTCGCTCCACATCGGCAGATCGAGAAATCAAGATCGGCGATGCTGTCGGAGCTTTTTTTCGACATCCGTTCGGCTACTTCTTGCTGCCGCTCGCCACAGTCCTGGCGGCGCTGCTCATCAGCGGTTTTTGCTTTTCTCAGTTTCGCTATTTGACCGACGATGAACTCGTCGCGTCAGCAATCGACGATGTTCTCCGCAGTTCGGTGCACGTCGTCGAAAAGCCCTCCGGTGGATACGCGCAATTCGTTCCGAAGCAGCCGATCCACTATCGCAGCCGTGCCGAATTCCAATCCTTGAATCCGAATTGCTGTAAGATCGTCCCTCATGATCGGGAGTGGATTAGTCTCTGGCACCAACTATACGGCAAGGCCGCCGCAAGCGTCTTCATTCGATATGTCGTCAGGCACGTAGACGATCAGGGTGAAACGGCCACCGAGGCGGTTGCCCGGCGCACGGTCGGCAATTGTGGAGCTGTGCTGAATTTGGGTCACTGATTTGCGCGCTGGACATTGGACTTGGCCACCCTCCCCCGGTAAAGCCGAAAAGCCGCAATATCCGCGGCGGTTCACTGCCGGGACCTGACATTGTCAATTCCAAGCATCGAGACGCGGACCTCCTGGGTGATCGCGACCGTATCGCTCGTGATGCTCGCGGTGGCATTCGGCGCGCTGTGGATCGTGGCGGTTGGCCTCAAGACGATGGCCGCCGATTTCGGTGGCGCACGTTCGGAGCCGGCGCTCGCGAGTTCGCTGGCGTGGTTCGGCAGTTCGCTCGGCGGCCTGATGATGGGACCGCTGGCGGGGCGCTACGGCATCCGCACGACCGTGATCTTCGGCGCGGTGTCGATCGGCATCGGGCTCTGGATCTCGTCGTTCGGCGAAATCTGGCAGCTTTATCTCGGCCACGGCCTGTTCGTCGGGGTGCTCGGCACCGCCGGCCTCAACGCGCCGCTCTATGTCTATGTCAGCCACTGGTTCGACCGCCGCCGCGGCTCGTCGCTGGCACTGCTCTCAAGCGGGCTCTATCTCGCCGGTACGGTCTGGCCGCCGATCTTCGAGCGCGCCATCGCGACGTTCGGATGGAAGGCCACCATGGTGGCCTACGGCATCTTCGCGGTCGTCGTGATCGTCCCGCTGGCGCTGATCTTCCTGAAGCCCGCGCCAGAGACGGCGACGGCCGGCGGCGCGGCCGGCGCAACGGTTACCGCGCAGCCGGTGTTCGGCTGGCCGCCGAACGTGGTGTTCGCGTTGCTGGTCGCGGCCTCGTTCCTGTGCTGCGTGACCATGTCGATGCCACAGAACCACCTGGTCGCACTCTGCACCGACCTCGGCTATTCGGCACAGAGCGGCGCCGCGATGCTGTCGCTCCTGCTCGGCCTCGGCGTGGCCGGCCGCCAGATCTGGGGCGCAATCTCCGACCGCATCGGCGGCCTGTCGACGCTGCTGATCAGCTCGCTCCTGCAGGGTCTCGCCATGGTCGGTTTCGTCGTCACCCAGGATGAATGGGGCTTGTATGGCGTCGCCGCCGCGTTCGGCGTCGGCTTCAGCGCGCTGATCCCCGCCTATGTGCTGGCGGTGCGCGAATATTTCCCGGCGCGGGAAGCGAGCTGGCGCGTGCCTGTCGTGTTGCTGCTCAGCGGCAGCGGCATGGCGACCGGCACCTGGCTCGCGGGCTGGCTCTACGATTATTTCGGCTACTACGCGCCGGCCTTCGCCGCCGGTGTCGCGTTCAACCTCGCGAACTTCATCCTGATTGCGACGCTGGTGCTGCGCCGCCGCTACCACGACGGCATGACAGCGCGCGCTACGGCATAATCCGATCAACTGAACGGATCATGCCTTCGCTTCTTTTCTGAGCATGATCTTTTCCGAAAACCGGTATCCACTTTTCGGGATCATGCCTATTCCGGCTTGATGCCGGCCTTCTTGATGATCGGCCACCACTTGTCGACCTCGGCCTTGTGCCAGACGGCGAGCGCCTGCGGCGTCTGCTGGTCGCGCGCCGGAACTTCGAGGCCGAGATCGTTGAGACGCTTCAGCACCGCGTCGTCGGCCATTGCCTCCACCGCTGCCGCGTTCAGCCGCGCGATGACATCCTTCGGCGTGCCCTTCGGCACCCACAGCCCGCTCCACAGCGTCATGTTGAAACCGGACAGGCCCGCTTCCTCCGCGGTCGGAATCTCCGGCGCTGCCTTGAGCCGCTTCGAGTCGGTGATCGCATAGGCGCGGATGTTGCCGGAGCGGATCTGCTGCATCGAGTTCGACGCCTGGTCGACGATGATGTCGATCTGGCCGCCGACCAGATCATTCAGAGCCGGCGCGGTGCCGCGATAGGGCACGTATTGCAGTTTGAGCCCGGTCAGCGTCTGCAAGTAAACGCCGGCGATATGCGCGCCGGACCCGGCGCCGGCGGTGCCAGCCGTCGCCTTGTCCTGGTTGGCCTTGAGCCAGGCAATCAACTCTTTGAGGTTGGTCGCCGGCAGATTGCCCCGGCTCACCACCACCATCGGATTGCTCGGCAGCAGCACCACGGGTTCGAGATCGGTCAGCATGTCGTAGGCCAGCGGATAGATCGCGCCGTTGGCAACGTGCGTGCCGAGATGCCCGAAGCTGATGGTGTAACCGTCAGGCGCCGACTTCACCGCGCGGCCGACGCCGATCGAACCGGCGGCGCCGGTGACATTCTCCACCACGAACGATTGGCCGAGCGTGGACTTCATGCGATCGCCCATGATGCGCGCCAGCGCGTCGGAGGGACCGCCGGCCGCGAACGGCACGATGATGGTCACCGACTTGCTCGGATAGTTTTGCGCGGCGGCACTGGTGACCGCGGCAATGGAGGCAATTAGCGCGAACAGCAGTCTCATACGTCCTCCTCGATCCTTCGATGAGTCGATTGACGAACGTGCAGCGAACTCGACTATCAATCTTCGCCTATTGATCCGGCTTGATGCCGGCGGCTTTGATGATCGGCCACCACTTCTCCGCCTCGGCGCGACGCAGCGCGGCCAGCGCGTCGGGCGTCTGCTGTTCTCGCGCAGGGATGATCTGCCCAAGCTCGGTGAGCTTGGCGCGCACGCTGTCATCGGTCAGCGCCGCCACCACCGCCGCGTTGAGCCTGTCGACTACGTCCTTGGGCGTGCCCTTCGGCGCCCAGAACGCCTGCCAGAACGACAGATGGAAGCCCGGCAAACCGGCCTCGTCGGCGGTCGGGATCTCCGGCGCCGCGGGCAATCGCGTTGGCGACATGATAGCGTAGGCGCGGACCTTGCCGCTGCGCGCCAGCGGCAATGAACTGCCGCTCGGCGCGAGACACATCAGATCGACCTGCCCGCCGACCAGATCCTGGATCGCCGGCGCGGCGCCGCGATACGGCACGAACGTCCATTTGCTCTTGATCGTCTGCTGCAAATAGAGGCCGCAGAGATGCGACAGGGTGCCGGAACCGATGAAGCCTTGCGACACCTTCTCCTGGTTCGCCTTCAGCCACGCGACCAGTTCGGTCAGTGACGTCGCCGACAGATTGCTCCGCGACAGCACCAGCAGCGGGCTCGCCACCAGCAGCGCGACCGGATCGAAATCGGTCATCACGTCGTAGGGTAGCGGATAGACCGCGCCGTTTAGCACCTGCGTACCGACGTCGCCGATGCCGATGGTGTAACCGTTCGGCGTTGCCCGCGCGACGCGACCGACGCCGATCGAGCCGCCGGCGCCGCTGACGTTCTCGATCACGAACGGCTGGCCGAGCGTGCCGCGCATGTGCTCGGTCATGACGCGCGCGACCTGGTCGAGCGGGCCGCCGGCAGGATATGGCACGATCAGCGAGATCGGTCGCGATGGAAAAGGCTGTGCCGTGGCGCTGGCGATGCCGACTGCAAGGCTACAAATCGCAGCGACGAACAGCCGGACCACCTGACGGCCTATTTTTTCTGCGCTGCGGCAACCGCCTCCGCGACCGGCTTCCAGACCTTCTGCTGCTCCTGGATGAAGGCGGTGAGTTCTTCCGGCGTCATCGGCTGCACATAGGTGCCGACGGTCGCGAGCTTCGCCTGCACGCCTTTGTCTTCAAGCGCGACGCGCAAATCCGCGGCCACCTTACGGATGATCGGGTCCGGCGTGCCGAGCGGCGCCACCAGCACGTTCCAGCCGCCGGCGAAGAACCCGGGCAGGGTTTCCGCGACCGTCGGCAGGTTCGGGAATTCAGGCAGACGTTTGGCGGTGGCGACCGCGATGCCCTTGGTCGAGCCGCCTTCAATGCCCGGCCCCACGCCGGCGTAGCCGTCGAGTACGATCTGCACTCGGCCGGCAATCAGATCACTGAGCGCCTGGGTCGGGCCGCCGGCATACGGAATCATCTGGAGCTTGATGCCGGCGCGAATCTGCAACAGTTCCATCGTCAGGTGCGTGATACGGCCGACACCGGTGGTCGCGTAGGAGATCCCACCCGGCTCTTTCTTGGCGGCCGCGATCAGGTCCGCAATCGAATTGATGCCGGACTTGGGCGAGGCGGCGATGAACATCGGCAATTGCGTGACAAAGCCGATCGGCAGGAAATCGCGCGGCACCTGGATCGGTAGGTTGGCCGGCACGCCCGGCGCGCCCGCGAGCGCGGTGAAGGTCGACGCCGCCGGGAAGTAGAGCGTGTAGCCATCGTTCGGCGACTGCGACGCGGCCCGCGTCGCGATCGAGCCGCCCGCCCCGGGGTTGTTGAGCGCGACGACCTGCTGATTCCAGATCCGGCCCAGACGTTCGGCGACCACGCGCAGGGCCACGTCGGTCGCGCTGCCGGGTGCGGAATCGACGATGATCCGCACCGGCTTGTTGGGATAGTCGCCCTGGGCATGCGCCGGGCCCGTTGCAACGATCGCCGCCAGCGCCGCCCCTGCTACGACCGATGCCGCACCAATTCTCCGCCAACCCATAGCCATCTCCATTGAAAGCACACTCTTACCGCGCATTTTCGACTCAAAAGCTCGCGAAGTCGATGGGCTTATGGCGGTCGAGGGTGCGGCGTATCGGCGGCAGCGGATACTTCAATCCCGTCGCGCAGTTAAACAATAAGGCGCGCTCGTCCTTGCGGATGCGGCCGTCGGCTAGGCCCTGCTTCCAGGCAGCGTAAGTCGCCGCGCCCTCCGGGCACATCAGGAAGCCGTCCTCGCGCGCCACTTCATCGAGTCCGGCGTTGATCGCCTCGTCCGTGACCGCGATGGCGAAGCCATTGCTCTCGCGCACCGCACGCAGGATCAGGAAGTCGCCGACCGCCTGCGGCACGCGGATGCCGGACGCGATGGTATGCGCATTCTCCCAGCGTGGCGCGTGCTCCTCGCCCTGCTCGAAGGCGCGCACCATCGGCGCGCAGCCCGCCGCCTGCACCGCCACCATGCGCGGGCGCTTGCTGCCGATGAAGCCGATCGCTTCGAGTTCCTGGAACGCCTTCCACATCCCGATCAGGCCGGTGCCGCCGCCGGTCGGATAAAGGATGACGTCGGGCACCTCCCAGCCGAACTGTTCGGCGAGTTCGAGGCCCATCGTCTTCTTGCCTTCGATCCGGTACGGCTCCTTCAGCGTCGAGGTGTCGAACCAGCCGACCTTTGCCTTGCCCTCGCCGACGATCTTGCCGCAGTCGTCGATCAACCCGTTGACGCGATAGACCGCGGCGCCTTGCAGCGCGATCTCGCTGACATTCACCTCCGGCGTATCTTCGGGACAGAAGATCGTGGTCTTGATGCCGCAATGGCTGGCATAGGCCGCGAGCGCGGCGCCGGCATTGCCGTTGGTCGGCATCGCCATGTGCTTGATGCCGAGCGCCTTCGCCATCGAGACCGCGAGCGCAAGGCCGCGCGCCTTGAACGAGCCGGTCGGCAAGCGGCCTTCGTCCTTGACGATCAGCTCGCTCGCACCGACGCGCGCCGCCACGCGCGGTAGCGCGACCAACGGCGTCATCGCCTCGCCGAGGCTGACGATGTCGGCGGTGCGGCGCACCGGCAACAGCTCGCGGTAGCGCCAGAAGTCCGGCGGCCGCTTGGCGAGCGCGTCCTTGGTCAGCGCCTTGCGCACGCCGTCGAGATCGTAGCGCACCAGCAGCGGCTTGCCGGCGCGCGAGAGGCCATGCACCTCGTCGGCCGGATAACGCTCGCCGGTGTAGGAGCATTCGAGATGGGTGACGAAGGTCGGATGCTCGATCGTGAGATTGTCGTCGTATTGCAAAGCGGCAGTCTCCTGGCGGGCGGCTAAAAAGGACGGACGCACCACCTGACTAGCAATGCGACACCAGGGGAGTCGACCACAAAGCTCCCGCCGATGGCCAGAACTTTGTCACCGCAAGCCGGATCGCCCGGCTTGCGGTGACGCTGTTTCAATTGCAGGGCTTGTCGCCTGCTCAGTGGGTTCTGGCGGCGAAGGCCCGTTCCAGGGTCCTCTCGCCCACGCGGCGACCGATCTCCTGGCCGGCGTCGATGTCGAAACGGTAGTGGATACCGGCCCAGATCCGCGCCTCGGCGGCTTCCTTGCCGAGCGCCAGCAGACGATCGCGATCGCTCGGGAAGACTGTGGCGAGAACGGTCGCGGCTGCGGTCGAGAAGCAGCCATGCGCCGCCGGGTAGCTCGGATGGTTGGGCGGCGGAAACACCGACTTGAGCTCGGGATCGAGCTGCGTCGGCCGCACGTACCAGAAGGTGTACTTGGCCTCCCAGCAGGCGATGCCGGCATCGATTAGGGCGATGTTGACGGCGGCGAGGACGCGCGACGCCGTCGCGGCGTTTGTGCCATGCTCCAGGAGCTTCATGCGCGCGATTTCGTTCCACAGCGTATGCGCGCGGGCTCCGCCATTGACCTCCCAGAAGACGGCGCGGTGGTTCGACTTCGGCGTCCGCGCAAACGACTTCAGCTCCTTCAAGGCCGACGCGACTTCAGCGGAATCGACCGCCGGCGGTTCGGCGGGGCGGAATTCACTGGGAGACGACAGCACCCACGGCTGCCAGGTTCCGGCCATCGGCGCGATCGGATTGGTGCCCTGCCAGCGGCCAGGGCCCTGTGGCACGCTGCCAGTCCACTTTGCATCGGAGCGGTCGGCCTTGCCGCGCTCGATCGCCAACGCCGCAATGCGTTCGCCGATCATGCGTCCGGCGGCCACGTCGCTCGGATACTCCATGCCGCCGGTGAGCCGCATCTGCATGGCCTCTTCGGCCATGGCGGAGAACTTTTCGGCGCGGGCAGGAAACAGGTAGCCAAGGACTGCGGCAGCGGCGGTTGCTGCCGCAGCATGCTGCGATGGCGACGATGCGCTGCGCGGTGCGGCGCGGAGAGCCATGTCGAGTTCGTCCGAACGATTCGCAGTCCCATTCGAATGCGCCGCAGCCGCCATCGCATCATCGATGGCCGTATGGAACAACGCTAGGTGCCGCGCCGACGTCGGCAAGGTGACGAAGCTCTCCTGCATCTCATCGAGGATAATTTCGTTCCAGCGATAGGCCGGCCCGCCGGTCGCCCACCAGCGAATGCGCGCAATGTCGGCGGCGGTGCGCTTGGCGGCGATGGCCTTGAGGGCCGCCATCTCGTTCCGGCCGTTCGGACGCATCGCTGATGGCTGGACGTCGCGATACGACTTGACGAGCCAACCTTCGCCGCGCGGCGTCGGCGTGCCGTCGGTGGCGGACGCAGGCGAAGCGAGCAGAGCGGTCGTGAATGCGCATATCAACGCGCGAGATCGCATGGTCATGGGGAAGCTCCTTGGGGGTCGGATTGCTTGGGGGCTTGCAAGGCGCACGAATGCTTTGATCCGTATCATTCTCGGCGAAGGCTGGTGATCGACAGGGAGTCCTGCGTCGCACGCGCCAGCCCCCGCCGTGGGTCCGTCACTAAGGACGAATCGTGTAGTTCGCTTGGGGAGAGACATTGGCTGGCCTGAAGATTTCCTGAGGAATTCCTTAGTGCGCGCGGCGGCGACCGGGCGTGCAATGGTCTGCGGCGCATGGAGCGGTTTGCCGACCACGCGCCGTCGAGCACCGGAAGGCAGCAGTTGCTGCCGACCGGCGGTGCACATACCGCGGAAGGGCTTGTTGGCGAATGTCCGCCTTACCGGATTTATTGATCGATCGACCGGATTTGCCGAGACCTTAGTTCCGGAAGTAACGGACGGCCCCTTTAAGGCCGCGGCGCGGCCTCACGCTTCCGAAACACCAGAAGATGCGACAGCGTGAAGTCGACCAGGAAGCTCGCGCCGATCGCGAGCAGCTTTGCGACCAGCACCGGAATGAAGAACGAGAGCGCGAACACCGTGATGGTGTTCGCAATCAGCCCGCCGATCTGCGTCGCGGCAAACGTGAAGTAAGATTTGACGCTCAATCGGCGCCCGGACTCCGCGGCAAACGTGAACATGGAATTGAGCACGTAAGAATTCGTCACCGCCACGCACCACGACATCAGGTTGGCGGGGATGATCGGCAGGCCGAAATAGAGGTGCAAGAGCGAGAATACGGCAAAGTCGACCGCCGAGTTCACGCAGCCGATCAGCCCGAAGCTCAGGACCTTCACGACAAGCGTGCGGTCGAGCCAGGCGGGGGCGAAGCGGACGAACAGGCTTTCAATCTGCGGGGGGAACTGCATGACGGCCCCCGCTTAGCACGGCTGCCCGGGAACGACAGCCCTGACTCGCGCATTTTTCGATACCCGGATCGTCCCGCCCGGCACCGACCGCCGGACGCCGCCCGCAGCGGTAGTAACCACGCCGGCCCCGCGAACATTTGCCTATTTGGCAGCGCGGCCGTGCGGCTATAGGTTGCCCCCAATGGCTACGATCGTAATCCTTGACCTGATGGGTGGCGTCGCGTTGCTGCTCTGGGGCCTGCACATGGTCCAGAGCGGCATCTCGCGCGCGTTCGGCTCCGACCTCCGCTGGCTGCTGTCGCACGCCCTGGGCAATCGCTTTTCGGCGTTCGCCGCCGGGCTCGGGCTGACCGCGCTGTTCCAGAGCAGCACGGCCACCGGGCTGATGGCCGCCTCCTTCGCGGCGGAGCGCACACTGCCGCTGGTCACGGCCTTGGCGATCATGCTGGGGGCGAATGTCGGAACCACGCTCATCGTTCAGGCGCTTTCCTTCAACATCGCGGCGGCGGCGCCGGTGCTGTTCGTGATCGGACTGCTCGCATTCCGATTTGGAACGCAGTCCCGCATCCGGAACGGCGGGCGTATCGCCATTGGCCTCGGCTTGATGCTGCTAGCCTTACACATCCTGCTGGTCAGCCTCGCGCCGGCCGAGGATGCGCCGATCGTGCGCACGATCCTGCAATCCATCACCGGTGACCCGGTGCTGTGCATCCTGATCGCGGCCGCCATGACCTGGGCGGCGCATTCGAGCGTCGCGACGGTGCTGCTGATCGTGTCGCTCGCCTATTCCTACTTCATCACACCGGCGGCGGCGTTGGCGCTGGTGTTGGGCGCGAACCTCGGAAGCGCCATCAACCCGGTCTTGGAAGGCGCCCGTCGCGGCGACCCGGCGAGCTACCGCCTGCCGGTCGGCAACCTCATCAACCGGCTGGTTGGCATCGTCCTGGTCGTTCCGTTCCTGCCGATGCTGACCGAGACGCTTCAGGCGTTTCAGCCCGACTATGGCAAACTGACCGCCCAGTTCCACATCGCATTCAATGTCGCCATGGCCGTGATCTTCATCGGCCTGCTCGACCCGCTGGCCTGGCTGCTGACCAAGTTGTTCCCGACGCAGCCGGCGTCCGAGAGCCAGTTTGCGCCGCGCTACCTCGACGAGTCCGCGCTGGAGACTCCCTCACTCGCATTGACAGACGCAGCACGCGAGACTTTGCGGATGGGCGATTTCGTCGAGAACATGCTGCGCAACGTCATGCTGGCGCTGATGACCGGCAATCGAACCCTCGTCCACAACGTGTCGCGCACCGACAACGTCGTCGACCACCTCAACGAGTGCATCAAGCTCTACGTTACGAAGCTGACCCGCGAGAGCCTCGACGAGCGCGATGGAAAACGCGCGATGGAGATCATCTCCTTTGCGATCAATCTCGAGCATATCGGCGACATCATCGACAAGAACCTGTGCGAACTCGCAACCAAGAAGATCAAGCGCCGGATCGAGTTCTCACCGGATGGCGCGGCAGAGCTGGAGACGTTCCACAAGCGGATCATCGACAGTCTCCGGCTGGGCTTCAGTGTATTCATGTCGGGCGACGTCACCGACGCGCGCAGGCTGATCGCGCAAAAGGCGGAAATCCGCAGCGCGGAACTCGCGGCCGCGGAACGCCACTTCGAACGACTGCGCGAGGGTCTCTCCCAATCGATCGAAACCACCTCGCTCCACCTGGACATCCTGCGTGACCTGAAGCGGATCCACTCCCATATCTGCTCCGTGGCCTACCCGGTGCTGGAGGCGGCAGGAGAGACCGAAGCCTCCGCTCAGGTTGAGGAAAGCGACCCGATCACCCTGTCTTCAGCGAGCCTGACCCCCAGGGGCCGCTAAAGGACCGCTGACGCGCTTTGCGTTCAGGGCCGGGGATATTCCAATGTGAAGGATTTGTGACAGCCGCGGCGGGGCCTACACTCCCGCGAGTCGACAGCCCACAGTGGAGAGTGCCGTGCTTGGTTGGTTCAAGGCGATCATGCCGAAGGAGGACAGCTTCTTTCCGCTGTTCGAGCGGCACGCCGCAATCGTCGTTGCGGGCGCCGAGGCGTTGTGCGGCGTGCTTGCCGGTGGCCCCGAGGTCAATCGCCACTGCAAGGCGATCTCCGATCGCGAGACCGAGGCCGACGCAGTGACGCGGGAGGTGCTGACGGCGGTACGCCGCACCTTCATCACGCCGTTCGACCGCACCGACATCCAGGATCTCGTGTCGTCGATGGACGACGCCATCGACCAGATGAACAAGACCGCCAAGACCATCATGCTGTTCGAAGTGCGCAGTTTCGAGCCGCACATGCAGCAGATGGGCGCCATCATCCTGCAGGCATCGAAGCTGATGGCCGAAGCCATGCCGCTGCTGCAATCGATGGGCAAGAATGCCCCCCGGCTGCAGGCAATCACCGAGGAGATCATCCGCATCGAGGACAAGGCCGACAACCTGCACGACGAGGGCCGCAAGGCGCTCTATCACGCCAACAGCAACGGCCAGGGCAGCGCGATGAACTTCGTTATCGGCACCGAGCTTTACGATCACCTGGAGTCGGTGGTCGACCGCCTGGAGGACGTCTCGAACGAGATCAACGCCCTGATCATCGATCAGCTCTGAGCAAGGTTGCCCCACGGTGGATGCGCTCATCAGCTTGCCGGTCCTGATCGCTCTGATCATCGTTGCCCTGGCGTTCGACTTCCTGAACGGCCTGCACGACGCGGCGAATTCGATCGCGACCATCGTGTCGACCCGGGTGCTGCGGCCTCGCTATGCCGTCGCCTGGGCTGCCTTCTTCAACTTCATCGCCTTCCTGTTTTTCGGCCTGCACGTCGCGCAAACCGTCGGCGTCGGCATCGTCGCCGCCGACGTGATCGACGCACGCGTCATCTTCGGCGCGTTGATGGGCGCGATCGCATGGAACCTGATCACCTGGTGGGGCGGCATCCCGTCGTCGAGCTCGCACGCGCTGATCGGCGGCCTGATTGGCGCGGGCGTCGCCAAGGCGGGCAGCGTCGCCATCGTGTGGGCGGGCGTCCTGAAAACCGGCGCGGCGATCGTGATGTCGCCGATGACCGGATTCTTTCTCGCCTTGTTTCTGATCCTGCTGGTGTCGTGGATTTGTGTCCGGATGAGCCCGCGCGCGGTCGACGGCACCTTTCGCAAATTGCAATTCGTGTCGGCTTCGCTGTATTCGCTGGGCCATGGCGGCAACGACGCCCAGAAGACGATGGGCATCATCGCCGTATTGCTGTTTTCGCAAGGCCACCTCGGCAGCGAGTTCTACGTGCCGTTCTGGGTCATCATCACCTGCCAGGCGGCGATGGGGCTCGGCACACTGTTCGGCGGCTGGCGCATCGTGAAGACCATGGGCTCCAAGATCACCCGATTGACGCCGATGCAGGGCTTCTGCGCCGAGACCGGCGGCGCCATAACGCTGTTCGGCGCGACCTATCTCGGCATCCCGGTATCGACCACGCACACCATCACCGGCTCGATCGTCGGCGTCGGCGCGGCGCGCAAGGTGTCGGCGGTGCGCTGGAACGTGGCGACCAGCATCGTGATGGCGTGGATCGTCACGTTGCCGGCGACCGCGGTGATCGGCGCGATCTTCTACTGGTTGTCGGGGCTGGGGCAGTAGTGTCGTAGCAATGGACAAGGCGATCAACTTCCAGTTCGCGGCCCTGCCCTACCGGCAGCTGCCGGACTCCACGCTCGAAGTCATGCTGATCACGTCGCGCGATACCGGCCGCTGGGTGATCCCCAAAGGCTGGCCGGCGGAGCGCGAAGCCGCCTGGGACAGCGCCGCGCGGGAAGCACGCGAGGAAGCCGGGCTGGTCGGACAGATTCAGCGGCGGCCGATCGGCAGCTACCACTACATGAAGCAGTTCGACGACGGCTTTCCCGTCTGGTGCACGGTCGAGGTGTTCCCGCTCGAAGTCGCTGAGCAACTGGGATCGTGGCCCGAGCGCGGCGAGCGCGCCACCCGCTGGTTCACGCCGGACGATGCCGCCAACGCCGTCGACGAACCGGAATTGGGGACGCTCATTCGCGCGTTGCCGAAGCATCTTTCGGGGTAGCCAATCTATTTGTAGCTTGTTGCCCGCTTCGAGAATGATGCAAGCTGAGCGTGAGTTTCTTTCTCCGCTCAATACACCCGACCGAGGAAAGGATAAATGTTCCCAAGTCATTTTGGCGTCGTGTTTTTTTGTCTTTTCTTTGGTGTCAACGGCATTTGGCTCGCGTATCGCTTCTTGTGGCATCGGAAGCCAGCGTTGTTTTGGCTCGCCTCCGGAGTAATCGTGCTCACGATCGGCTATCTCGTTGTGACGGAGGCGGCCGAGGGAATTGCACGTTCGCTTTGGCCTGTAGAATTTGATCCGGTCAGATCCAAGGAAATTCTAAAGCGCTCAGCGTGCGTGGAGCCAAGACTATTGGCCACGATTATCGCCGTTGCGCCGATCATGATGCCGGTGGCGCTCTTCGTGCTCTTCGTGCTCAAAGAGAAGCGCGTTTGGCTCATAATTCCGATCAACCTGTGCCTTGCAGTGCTCTTTATTGGCGTATTTGTTTCCCCTATCCCCGAGAGGGTGGGCCCCTTGGTGGGCTTAGACAAAGCGCTGCCTGCTCATTGCCAACCGACCTAATCACGCCGGCCATTTGGCCCGCGCGCGCAACGTGGCCGCCGCTTCCTGGGCGTCCTTCACCACCTTGGCGTGATCGAGCGCGGTGAACTTGCCGCTTTGGCGCAGCACCCGGCCATCCACGATCACGGTGTCGACGTTGTTCGGCTGCGCCAGCGAGACCAGCGCCTCGTAGGGATCGCCGACCGGCGTCATGTTGATGTCGGTGGTGCGCACCAGGATGATATCGGCGCGCTTGCCGGGCGTGAGCGAGCCGGTCTTGTCGGCGATGCCGAGATCGACCGCGCCGTCCAGCGTCGCGAGCTGCACCAGCCGCTTCACCGTCAGCGGAATCGCATCGCCGATACGATGCTGATGCAGTGCAAACAGAATGCGCATGGCCACGAACGGGTCGCAGTTGTAGTTGGTGGTGTGGTCGGTCGACAGCGAGATCTTGACGCCGTCCCGCAGCAGCTCGCCGAGCTGGATCACGCCGACCTTGGACGGACGGCGCGCCTCGCCGGTGGGCGCCATCGAATAGCTGACGCCATGCTTGACCAGCAGCGCGCGCTCCTCGGGCGTGGTGAGCAGCGCGTGGATGAGCTGCAGGTCGTTGTTGCCAAGCAGGTCCGCTTGCGCAAGCTGCATGATGGGGCTCGGGCCCGAGGTGTGCAGCGTGATCGGCAGCCCGAGCTTGCGTGCGGCGTCCCAGTCGCGCTTGGTCTGCTCGACGGTGAGCACGCCACGCGCCGCACCGCCGATGCTCATGGCGCCGACGTTGCGCGAGCAGATGCCCAAAGTGAGCATGCCGTCGTTTGGCATCCAGTCTTTCTGTACGCGCGCGATGCCGGCGAAATCCATCGGCTGGTCGTCGGGCATGCCCTGCGCGGGGCCGTAGGCGAGGCGGCCGCGGATGCCGGCGTCGCGCATGGCGGCAAGCTCGCCGTCGGCATGGTCCGGCGAGCGAATGTTGTGCGCCCAGTTGTGCACGGTCGTGCAGCCGGCGCTCAGCGCCTCGGCGGTGCCGAGGATGACGGCGCGATAGCTGTCCTCCGGCGTCATGAGCTGGCCCAGGCGGTTGCTCACCGGGAAATAGCCGAGCTCGTTGACGTCGGCGCGGACGAACGGACGGAACAATCCGGTCCAGAGATGCCAATGGGTGTCGACAAAGCCCGGCATGCAGATCATGCCGCGGCCTTCGATGACCTGCGCCTTCGGCGCATCGACCTTCGCCGCCACCGCGACGATCGCACCGTCGCGCACATGCACGTCGCCGGTCGCGAGGTCGTCGATCTTCGGGTCCATGGTCAGCACGGTGGCGCCGCGGATCACGAACTCGCCACGCGGCGGCAGCGGTGTGGCCGGCCCCTTCGCCGATCGCGCGGGCGCCGTCTGAGCAAGAAGCCGGTGTGGCGCGGCGAGCAGCGCACCCGCCGCGGTGGCACCCTTGAGGATGGATCGCCGGCTCATCGGATGTTGGATCATCGTCAACCTCCCCTATTTTTGGTCGTTGGCATCAGCATAGCAGGCGTAGCCCGGGTTGAGCGCAGCGACACCCGGGAACGGTCTATCCGGCTGAAAGAGCCCTCCCCGGATTTCGCCACAGCGCGTCGAAGACGCGCGTACACGCGCATATGGGCTCAATCCGGGCTACACGCTGGCCGGCGCAACCCCAACATCCATTCATCAACCGTATCGCCATTTATGGTGCCGCAGCCCCTCGGCCGCCCAATTCCATTCACGATCCCAATGATTATGTGTCAGGGCGTCTCGCGACAGCCGCCCGCGGATTGCGCTATATAGATGCGGCCTGGATCGGCGGACGCGGAAAGGCTCGAAAAGAGCGGCCATGAGTTTGAATTCAACGGGTGCCGGCACCACAGCGATGCGTCCGCGCGGGCGCAGCGAGACCGGTCTGTCGATTGTCGTGCCGGTCTTCAATGAGGCCGCGGGACTGCCCGCCTTGCACGTTCGCATCGCCGCGATCGCGGCGCGCCTCAAGGAGCGCTGGCGGCTCGCCACCGAGGTCGTCTATGTCGATGACGGTAGCCGCGACGACACGCTGGCGATCGCAGCCGCGCTTCCGGCCGATGCCCTGGACGTCCAGGTGGTCTCGCTGTCGCGCAATTTCGGCAAGGAAGCCGCGCTGCTCGCCGGCCTCGACCATGCCCGCTTCGGCGCCGTGCTGTTCATGGATGGCGACGGACAGCATCCACCGACGCTGGTCGAGACGCTGGTCGGCCACTGGCTCGATGACGGCTACGACGTCGTTTACACCGCCAAGGCCAACCGCGAGAACGAGTCGTTTCTGCGCCGGCTGTCGGTGCACGGCTTCTACGCGCTGCTCAATTGGGGCGCGCGCCACAAGATTCCCGAGGACGCCGGCGACTTCCGCCTGCTGTCGCCGCGCGCCGCGGCCGCGCTCAAGCAGATGCCGGAGCGCAACCGGTTCTTCAAAGGACTGGCGAGCTGGATCGGCTTCCGCCAGATCCGCGTCGACTACGAACCGGCTGCGCGCAGCCACGGCACCACCAAGTGGAATGTGTTCTCGCTGATCGGCCTGTCGATCGAGGGGCTGACGTCGTTCTCGGTCGCGCCGCTGCGGATCGCGAGCCTGCTCGGCCTGCTGCTGGCAGGCGCCGCGCTGATCTTCGGCGTTCAGATCCTGGTCGAGACGTTCTTCTATGGCCAGTCGGTGCCCGGCTATCCGTCGGTGATCGTCGGCCTGATGGTGCTCGGCGGCGTGCAACTGGTCATGATCGGCATCATGGGCGAGTACATCGGCAAAATCCTCTCGGAGCTTAAGGCGCGGCCGGTGTATTTCGTGGCCGAGCACAGCCTGAAGACCGCCGACGACGCCGACCGCGCCAAGGAACCGCCGGCGCGATCGGCGGCCGAGTAGCGTGACCGAACAACCAGCAACGCCGCGCAAGATCTGGCTGTGCGCCGACGACTACGGCATCTCGCCTGCGGTCAGCGATGCGATCCGCGATCTCATCGGACAAGGCCGGATCAATGCGACATCGGTCATGGTCGTGGCGCCGAGCTTCCATCGTTCCGAAGCGGTCGCGCTCAACGCGCTGCGCGCACACGGCGCGCGCGCGGCGATCGGGCTGCACCTGACCTTGTCGGCGCCGTTCCGGCCGTTGACTGAAGGCTTCGCGCCACTCACCGGCGGCGCGTTCCCCACCTACACGATGATGCTGGTGCGCGGCCTGCTCGGTCAGCTCGACCGCAAGGCCTTGGAAGCGGAGATCGCAGCGCAGATCCGGATGTTCGAGCACGAGTTCGGCCGCGCGCCGGACTACATCGACGGCCATCAGCACGTCCACATTTTCCCGCAGGTGCAGGACGCGCTGTTCGCGGTTGCCCGCAAGATGGCGCCGGCCGCCTGGATCAGGCAATGCGGCCGCGCCGGATCGGTCGCGGCACGGCTCGGCGATCCTAAAGGTTTCGTGCTCGACCTCCTGAGCAAGCGCTTCCGCCAGCGCGCGGTGGCGATGGGTGTGAACACCAATCCCGCGTTCGCCGGAACCTATGCCTTCAATGAAAATGCGAATTTCGCGGCGTTGTTTCCGCGCTTTCTCGTGGGGCTTCCGGACGGCGGACTGGTCATGTGCCATCCCGGCATGGTCGACGCGGAATTGCGGCGCCTCGACCCGCTGACCACGCTGCGCGAGAAGGAATACGCCTATTTCTCCGGCGAGGCCTACCCGAAGCTGTTGGCGACCCAGGGCGTTACCCTGGCGTAATGCGCATGTCCCGGCGAAGTGGGTACCGGTTCGCCGGGACATGCGCCCAAGGACATGCGCTATCGCAAGGACAACGCCACAGGTTCATCGATCAAACGAATAAATAATTGTCGGCGGGGTCATTCCGCCGCCATGTCGCCTGCCTACATGACCGGCGATAATCCCAACCCTGGGAGGAAACGGATATGACTCCAGCCGAACGCCAACTCGTCACCGACCTGTTTGACCGTCTTGCCACCTTGGAGGATGCCCAGCGCGATCCGGACGCCGAGCGGGTGATCCGCGACGGCCTCGCCCAGGCGCCCAACGCCGTCTATGCGCTGGTGCAGACCGCGCTGGTGCAGGACGAAGCGCTGCGGCAAGCCAATGCCCGCATCGAGGAACTCGAGGGCCAGCTCGGCTTCGGCAATGCGCAGCGCCAGGGTGGCGGTGGCTTCCTCGACAATATGCGCGACAGCATCTTCGGCCGCCGCCAGGAATCGCCAGAGCGCGGCTCGGTGCCGAGCATAAGGTCGGGCGGCGGAGGAGCCCCGATGGGAGCGCCTCCCGCATTTGGCGGACCGGGACAGCCGATGGGCGGTCCCGGCTATGGTGCGCCCGGCCAGATGCAGCCCCCGCCGGAACCGCAAGGCGGTCGCGGCGGCTCGTTCCTTGGCACCGCAGCGGCGGCGGCTGTCGGCGTGATCGGCGGCTCGATGCTGATGAACGGCCTGCGAGGCATGACCGGCGGATCGGGTAGCGGTCACGGCATTGCCGACCAGGCGCATGCGGCCGGCGGCTCACCCTGGGGCAATAGCGGCGGTGGCGGCTTGCCGTGGGGCAACAGCGGCGGCAGCGGTGGCGACCTCGCGCGCCAGGCCGGCGTCAATGATATCGGCCGCAGTTCCGGCGCCGACCCGTTCGGCCAGAGCCAGAGCGGCCAGAGCCAGGGCGCGTTCAACGACAGCCGCGGCGGCAAGTCGGGTGAAACCGACATCCACGACGAGGCCGAGCCCGAAGACGACAGCTTCGACGACGACGATGCCGACTATGATGACGGCGGCGACGGCGGTGAGGAATAACGCCCGACCGTTCGATCGCGCACATGGTGCGCAAAAAAATCAAAAGGCCGCCCGGTGACGGGCGGCCTTTCACGTTGAGTTCGACCTGCCGAAATCAGATCACGACGACCCGCGTGCCGACGCGTACGCGTCCGTAGAGATCGATGACGTCTTCGTTGCGCATGCGGATGCAACCCGAGGAGACCTGCGTACCGATGGTCCAGGGCTCGTTGGAGCCATGGATGCGATAGAGCGTCGAGCCGAGATACATCGCGCGGGCGCCGAGCGGATTGTCGGGACCGCCACGCATATAACGAGGCAGATGAGGTTGGCGGCGGATCATCTCCGCCGGCGGACGCCAATCCGGCCACTGCCGCATGTTGCTGATCGTATGCGATCCGGCCCAGGTGAATCCCGGGCGGCCGACACCGATGCCGTAGCGGATGGCGCGGCCGTTACCTTGCACCAGATAGAGCATGCGCTCCCGGGTGTTGATGACAACCGTGCCGGCGGACTCGCGGCCGTCGTAATTCACTTCCTGGCGCAGGAAGCGAGGATTGATCTGTGCCGCCTGCGCGGACGCCGGATCGATCCCGTCGACTTCGTCGCCGGCCTGCGGCCGGCGCGCATTGATGATCGGAGGAACGGAGTCCTCCTGCTGGTACTGAGGTTGGGGCGCCGCACCGCCAGGACCGCGGAACAGCATCTCGAGGAAGCCACCGCCGAGGCTGAGCGGATCGGCCGCAACCTGACGCACGGGCGCCGGCTCTGCCGGCGGCGGCGCCGCGAACACCTGTCCGATCGCCGTCTGCGACGGCCTGGTCTGGGGATTGAGGTTGAGCGGGCCGGCGACGGCCGGACCGCAAGCAAGCAAAGCGGTGACGAGGGTGGGAAACGCGATACGCTGCATTTGCATACTCATACTGGGACGCACGGGGTACACACTGCCGAGACCGCCTCACACAAAGCGGCCCCGCATGCGCCACAGTTAGTCCACAACCAGCGTCGGTTTGGTAAATTTCGCCGCGCGAATTTTAACTAACGCAGCAAGAAAGGGTTGGTTCATCAAGTTATAGTTTCTTTTGAATTAAACCCGACGCGCCATGGTTAATCGATCCTCTCTCGCGCACGCACGACGAGAAACGTCACGTGACGAGGAACCACACGTTAAGCGCCTGCCCGTAGATTGCACCGTCGAGGGGGCGCGCAAGAATGCCGGTCCAACGCAAAGTCTTTCGCATCGAGCAGACGACGCCGGCCAACGTGGCCGTCGGCGCGCTCGAAGGCGTTGGCATTTCGCCGGCCGATCGCCAGGAGATCCTTTCCGAACTCAAGGCGCTGCATGACCTCGTCGAGCGGCGCGGCCCGAAATCCGGCGCGGATGTCGAGGATCGCGTCGCCGAAGAGCTTCGCGCGCTCAAGTCTGAGACCGACGCGATCTATCTCGCGCTCAACCGCACCAAGCAGGAAGTCGCGGCGCTACACATCAACGCGTTCGGGCCGGCGCCCGCGCGCGTCACCCGCGAGCTCGACGCCGTCATGGAAAGCGCGGAGCGCGCGACCGAGCAGATCCTGGGCGCCGCCGAAGACATCGAGGATGCCGCCAACACCTTGTCGGCGAGCCTCAAGCGCGATCAGGAAAAGTCGCTGGCGCTCGACATCCAGGACAATGTGCTGCGCATCTTCGAAGCCTGCAATTTCCAGGACCTCACCGGCCAGCGCATCGTCAAAGTGCTCACGACGCTCAAGTTCGTCGAGGAGCGCATTGCGCATATGATCGAGATCTGGGGCGGCATCGACGCGTTCAGGCCCTATGCCGCGGCCGCCGCCGACATCGATCGCAACGCCCTGTTGCACGGCCCGAAGCTCGACGACGACGAAGACCACGTGACGCAGGAAGACGTCGACCGCATGTTTGCCACCGGCTGAGCCAAGCCTTCAAGCCTTCAAGCCTTCAAGCCTTCAAGCCTTCAAGCCTTCAAGCCTTCGGTGCACGCAACACCACAAGGCAGACAAACGACACCAGCGCCAGCATCGCGGTGAGCGCGAGCACGGCCGGGTCGGACGTGCGCTCCGCGACGAAGGCGAGCACCAGCGGCGCGATCGCCTGCATCACCAGCCACGGCCCGGCGATCCGCCCGATCAGCGCGCCGTAGCCGACCGGGCCGAACAGCACCAGCGGGACCGCGCCGCGCGCAATGGTAATCAGGCCGTTGGCGATCCCGAACAGCACCATGAACACGGCCGCGACCAGCGCCGACACGCCCAGCAAGGCGATCAGCGCGAACGCCGTGAGCAGGATTCCGACCGCAAACCGCGCCACCACCATCGGGTGAACGCCGCGCGCGAACGCCAGCTCGCAAACCCGAGCGAAAACCTGCGAGGGCCCGAACAGCGCACCGATCGTAACCACGGTCGCGGCATCGATGCCGGCGCGCCCAAAGATCGCGAGCAGATGCGCCGACAGGCCGGACGGCACGAAGGCATAGGCCGCGAACGCGGTCGCGACCATGACGAAGGCCCAACCGCGTGGCGGCAACAGCGGCGCCGCCGGCGCCGACGATGCCGCGGCCGCGACCGCCGGTTCGGCACGCGTCCGCGGCAGCGCGAGCGCGAGCAGCGGCGCCGAGACGCACACCAGCACCGCGGCAAAGACCAGGTAGGTGCCGCGCCATCCGACGCTTTGGATCAGGAGATGGGTCGCCGGCCAGCTCACGGTCGAGGCGAAGCCACCGGCCAGGGTGAGGGCCGTGATCGGCGAGCGTGCGTCAGCGCCGAAGATACGGCCGAGGGTGGCGAAGGCCGGATCGTAGAGCGATGCCGCGATAGCGGCACCGAGCACCATCCAGACGCCGAGATAGGCGACGGGGTGTTCGGCATACACCAGGCCGGCCAGACCGAGCGCGGCCAGCAGCGAACCGACCGGCATCACCCGATGGCCGCCGTAGCGATCAATCAGGCGGCCGACGGCGGGCGAGACGATGCCGCCGACCAGCAGCGCCAGCGAGACGCCGGCCATGGCGAACGTCAACGACCAGCCGCGCTCCGATGCGATCAACGGGACGGTGAGCACCGGCGGATAGAACAGCGTTCCCCAGGTGATGATCTGAGTCACGCCGAGCACGACGACGGCGCGCCAGGGACCCGCGATGACGGTGTGAAAGCTCGGCATGCCGGACGGTCGCGCGGAAGGAGTGCGACCCTAACACGGCATCAAGTCGTCACTTCTTCTTTTTGGTCTGCGCGACGCCACCACCCGCCGCGGGCGCGCAGCGCACATAGATGCCGGTGCCGTAGCGGCTGTCGATCTCGGGATTGGTGAACTTCAGCAGCATGATGCGGCCGTCGAAGCTCACGATCTCGCGGTCCTGCGGTCCTCCCGCCGGCTCGCCGGCCGGACCGATGAAGTTGCGATTGTTGGGCCCGCCCTTGAGCCGCAGCTCCTGCAGCTCGGCCTGATCGGCGAGATACATCATCACGCCGCCGCCCGGACCTTGATTGATGACCACCGCCTGGCGGCACTGGCCGCGCGCGGCGGTTTCAGTTCGCGCGCGATCCTCCTGTCGATGGAAGGCGGCATAGCCCCAGCGGCCGACAACCTCCGACGCGCGAATAGTGGCCGGCATCTCTGGGAGCGCCTGCGGCTGGGCCATCGGTTCCGGCTCCGGGCTTCCGCCTCCGAACCAGCTTCCCATGCCGCCGGAGCTCTGGCACCCCGCGAGTGCAAGTGCGGAAATGACCGCAACGACCGGAGGCGAAACGCGCCCGAATGAGCCCATGGATTGCCCCTCCTCTACTCAAACACGGCGGCAGTGGAGGCGATACACAGCGCCAGCCGGCATTAACCTTTCGAATGTCCCTACAGTACCACGGTTAACAGCTTGGTAACCCCCCGGTTGAGCCACCAGTTCCCGTCAGGACACTCCCAGACATGCCAACGCTACCCGCCGGCCAAGGCGGATATTAGGCGATCCCACCGAAGAAGATACGCGTTATGTCTGCCGAAAGATGCAGCGCGAACGACGCGCGCTACTTCGCCTTGTTCCGCGGGTCCTTGAGCGGCGGATCGACCTTGATGTTGAGGCGCTTCGCCGCCTTGGCGTCGAAGTCGGCGTCGGCAAGGAAGCCGCCGGCATGGATGCCGTCGATGGCGCAGAGATCGTCGACCTCGTTGACGTCGCCAGTTACGCCGATCGCACCGACAATCTCGCCGGACGGATCACGGATAAGCTGGCCGCCACCTTCCATGAACAACGGACCGTCGGCGAGTTCGTGCAGGTCGCCCATGAAGTAGGGCTTCTCGCGGAACTTCTGCAAAATCTGTCGCGACGAACGATTGAGCGACAGCGCGCTGAACGCCTTGCCGTAGGCGATCTCGAACCGCATCAGCGACGCGCCATCCTGCTTCTGGAACGCCTTCATGCGGCCGCCGGCATCGAGCACGCACGCCGCCAGGGCGTACGCGCTGCGCTTCTTCGCCGACTTGAAGGTGCCTTCGATGATCTTGTTGGCCTCCGCCAGGCTCAGCGCTCGCATGTTCGTCCTTGGCAAGGTTTTGGATCCGCAGGATTTTGGCAAGGTCAGGCGTCAAGCATCATAGGTGCGGTCGCGCGTCAGCATCTCCGCCGTCGGGATCAGCGGCTTGCTCCATTCGTCCGGCAGCACGCCTTCCGTCACACCCTTGCGGATATAGTAATTCCAGAGCTTTTTGATGTGCCAGTCGCGCATTTCCATCTTCTCGATCTGCTCGATCTCGGCATCGGTCAGCGGCAGCGGCTTGGCCCCCGCCTGCAACGCCTGCATCTGCGCGGTCGCGTTCTCCTTGAAATGCACGGCGTCGACGAACAGTGCCTGCACCGATTCCGCGACCAGCGTCAGCCCGTGCGCGCGCATGAGCACGGCGTGATGCGGGCCGAGCGTCTTGGCGAGCGCCTTGCCCTGCTCCGGGGTCTTGATGTGACTCGGATCGCCATCGATCGGGATACCGCTCTTCCAGCGCGAGGCGCGCGCCCGCATCGGCTGCAGCGTGACCCCCTCCATCATCGTGAAGGCGATCGCCAGTTCCATGTGCGAATGCAATATCGCCTGCACGTCCGGCCGCGCCTTCAGGATCTCAATGTGGATCGGGATTTCGCTCGGCGGCTGTCGTTCACCCTCGAGCACCTTGCCGTCAAAGTCGACGACCAGCATCTGCTCCGGCCCCACCTCGGCGCGGGAATTCGAGCCGATCTGGATTACGAACGCGTCCTTGCCCGGTATCCGGACCGAGATATGGCCGCTGTAATCAAGGATGCGCTCGGCCACCAGCATGCGCGTCGCGGCGGCGGCTTCGAGTGCCCGTGTGTCGTTGGCTTGCGGCGTGATGCCGGTCGTGCGTGCCTGCATGTGGTCCCCAATCTCCCGTTCGCTCTTTCGCGCGCACATCCAGCATGAATCCCGCGCAAGGGAAAGCGGCTCGGAAAGGTTGTGCGCTCCGCTTTGCCTTGACTATGCGCAGCGGAAAACCTATGTCCGCGCAGGCCTTTGGCACTCATGATTGCCGAGTGCTAAGCGCTTTCAAAAACACCCTTGAATCTCAAACAGTTACGTTCGAGTCACCGCGAGGACACCCCAATGGCCAAGACCAAGTTTCGCCCGCTTCACGACCGCGTCGTCGTGCGCCGCATCGATGCCGAAGAGAAGACCAAGGGCGGCATCATTATTCCGGACTCCGCCAAGGAGAAGCCCTCGCAGGGCGAGATCATCGCCGTCGGCCCCGGTGGCCGCGACGAGGCGGGCAAGCTGATCCCGATCGACCTGAAGACTGGCGACAAGGTGCTGTTCGGCAAGTGGTCGGGCACCGAGGTGAAGATCGACGGCGAGGAACTCCTGATCATGAAGGAGTCCGACATCATGGGCGTGATCGCCTAACGAACAGCAGACGCCGCACTTTCCGCAGTCATGCCCGGGCACAGCCCGTCGAAGACGGGCGTAAACGCCCTAGTGACCCGGGCATCCATCCATCTTCGCGAAGAGATGGATTGCCGGGTCGAGCCCGGCAATGACTGGGTGGATGGCGCGCCCCAACAACACCCCTACGGAGCAAAATTCAAATGGCTGCCAAAGACGTAAAATTCTCCACCGACGCGCGCGACCGCATGTTGCGCGGCGTCGACATCCTCGCCAATGCGGTGAAGGTGACGCTCGGCCCGAAGGGCCGCAACGTCGTGATCGAAAAGTCGTTCGGCGCGCCGCGCATCACCAAGGACGGCGTGACGGTCGCGAAGGAGATCGAGCTCGAAGACAAGTTCGAGAACATGGGCGCGCAGATGGTGCGTGAGGTCGCGTCCAAGACCAACGACACCGCTGGCGACGGCACCACCACCGCCACCGTGCTGGCGCAGGCGATCGTGCGCGAAGGCGCCAAGTCGGTCGCCGCCGGCATGAACCCGATGGACCTCAAGCGCGGCATCGACCTCGCGGTCGCGGCGGTCGTGAAGGACATCGAGAAGCGCGCCAAGAAGGTCGAATCGTCTGCCGAGATCGCGCAGGTCGGCACCATCTCGTCGAACGGCGACAACAAGATCGGCAAGATGATCGCCAACGCGATGCAGAAGGTCGGCAACGAGGGCGTCATCACGGTCGAAGAGGCCAAGTCGCTCGAGACCGAAGTCGAGATCGTCGAGGGCATGCAGTTCGACCGCGGCTATCTCTCGCCGTATTTCATCACCAATGCCGAGAAGATGGTGGCCGAGCTCGAGGACGTCTACATCCTCCTGCACGAAAAGAAGCTCGCCAGCCTGCAGGCGATGCTGCCGGTGCTGGAAGCGGTGGTGCAGAGCGGCAAGCCGCTCGTCATCGTCGCCGAGGACATCGAAGGCGAAGCGCTGGCGACCCTGGTCGTCAACAAGCTGCGCGGCGGCCTCAAGGTCGCGGCGGTGAAGGCGCCCGGTTTCGGTGACCGCCGCAAGGCCATGCTCGAGGACATCGCGATCCTCACCAACGGCCAGCTCATCTCGGAAGACCTCGGCATCAAGCTCGAGAGCGTCACGCTCAACATGCTCGGCCGCGCCAAGAAGGTCCTGATCGAGAAGGAGAAGACCACGATCGTCGACGGCGCCGGCAAGAAGAAAGAGATCGAGGCCCGGGTCGGCCAGATCAAGGCGCAGATCGAGGAGACGACCTCGGACTACGACAAGGAGAAGCTCCAGGAACGTCTGGCCAAGCTCGCGGGCGGCGTCGCGGTGATCCGCGTCGGCGGCGCGACCGAGGTCGAGGTGAAGGAGAAGAAGGACCGGGTCGAGGACGCACTCAATGCGACCCGCGCCGCGGTTGAAGAGGGCATCGTGCCGGGCGGCGGCGTCGCGCTGCTGCGCGCCAAGAAGGCGGTCGGCCGCATCACCCACGAAAACTCGGACGTTCAGGCCGGCATCAACATCGTGCTGAAGGCTCTGGAAGCCCCGATCCGTCAGATCGCGGACAACTCCGGCGTCGAAGGCTCGATCGTGGTCGGCAAGATCAGCGAGAACAAGTCGGAGACCTTCGGCTTCGACGCGGCGACCGAGGAATATGTCGACATGGTCGACAAGGGCATCATCGACCCGGCCAAGGTCGTGCGCACGGCGCTGCAGGACGCGGCCTCGGTGGCGGGCCTGCTGGTGACCACGGAAGCGATGGTCGCTGAGACGCCCAGGAAGGACGGCGGCGCTCCCGCGATGCCGGGCGGCGGCATGGGCGGCATGGGCGGCTTCTAAGTCCCAGCCTCACTACCCAAGCGTTTGGAAGGGCCGCCGCGAGGCGGCCCTTCTGCTTTTCGGCTGTAGCGTCGCGGCTGTAGCGTCGCGCCGGCCTCGCGTCACACCACGCCACGATGAGCGGCGGTATCGAGGCCCGATTTCTTTTTACGCAATGGCTATCACGACGTCATCGACATGTCGGAGACGACGGCGTTATCATCGGCGATGAGGTGGGAGGTCCCGATGCGTAGACAATTCGCTGCCGTTGCCGCCGTGCTCGTCGTTGCACTCGCGAGTTCCTCCACTTTCGCCGAGCAGAAGGGCCAGAAGGGCAAGGGCCCCGTGGGCCCGCAGGTCCGTTACTTCGATCTGTCGTCAGGCATCTTCAGCGATCTCAGTTCGGAAGCAATCCTCAAGGAAAATCGCCAGGGCTCGACGCTCGTTTCCGCCGAGCTCGAGGTCTGTCATCAGGCCTCGCCGACGTCCAATCGGCTGGACCGGTTTGTCATCCCGTTGAAGGTCGAGGGCAACCGGCTGACCGGCAGTGGCCAGAGCCAGGAAGGCAAGCAGGCGGTTTCGGTCAATCTCACTCGCAGGGTCGCCGGCGGTAATTTCAACTTCGAGGGCACGGTCACCAGCGGAAGCAATACCGAAAAGGTCCAATCAACCGACAACAACGAGATGACGGAGGAGGAGATCGCCGCACAGTTCTTTGCGGAACCCGCGATCGAGCCTTCGCCCGCCGATTTCGCCGCCGCTTGGCCGCAAGCGCTGCACGTGCGGGTCGGCCGTGCCGCACTCGGCGGTCTGCTGGAGGCGCTTCGCGATCAGAACGTGCGGGTGACCTATAGCGGCCTCGCCTCATCATGCCGCGTTCTGCGATCGGGCAACTATACCGTCCAGATCGACGTCGAGGCTGAACGCGTGGGCGCGGTCCTGGCCAAGGTGAAGTCGGTGACGGGCGTGACCGAGGCCGGCTTTTCCTCCAACACGCCCAACATGGCGCGCGCGGTGCGCTTCCCCTCCGCCGGCTGGCGCGACGGCTCAGGCAAGCTCGAGCGCGCCAAGCTGGCGGCGGCGGTCGGCGCGGCGATGGCCAAGGCGATGTCGGCAACCGTGAGTTCGACATCCTGGGACGCCACCATGGGAGAGTTGTCGGTCGAGTTGAAACGGCCGGACGAGACCGTGCCGGGCCTCAAGCTCACCCAGATGATAACCATCACCGCCGTGATCGCGCCGGAATCGCTGTCGTCCAATCAGCGGTCGATCCTCTGGATCGAAGGCATCACGCCGCGCATTGTCGACGATCGCCCGGAGCCGCGCCTGACGTTTTCGCTTACCCAGCCCGATGAAGGCGGCGAAGGACAGGCGAGCGAGCCCGAAGGCAGCGACGCGCTGCCGGAAGCGGTTGCGGCCGCGCTGAAGGGCGCGCTGTGGGATCCCGACAAGGACCAGTGGCGGCCGTAGCGGCGCTCCCTATCGGCTGGCTCGCTGCCGCTCATTCCCGCGCAAACGGGAATCCAGAATCTCGCTTTGTTTCTGGATCCCCCGCTGGAGTTTACCCCCGACTTGATCGGGGGCGGGGACAAGCGAATATCTGGCGTGCGTCGGCAGGCTCAATGCGTCGAGATGCGGAAGCGGAAGGTCGTGGGACCGACGAACTCCACGATGTCGTTCTTGCGGCGCCAGTGGGTAACTTCCAACAGGTCCTTGGCCATCTTCTGGTCGAGCTCGATCCGTTCCGGCGTGCAGTTCTCGGGATTCGCCGAGACGAATTCGAATTTGACCTCATTGCCGTTCAGCGCCAGCTGGGCCACGGCGCGGTGGCACCACAGGTCGACCGAGGCCCTGCCGTCGGGATGCACTTCCATCATCGGAACGCGCCGCGAACCGGGCAGCGGCCTGGCTTCGAGCAGGATCTCCTGGTCGAACGGAAAATTCTGCGCGCTGGCAGGCACAGGAGCAGCAAACACGATCGCGGCTGCGATCCACGCAGACATGCACCACACACGCAACAATCCTGACATCCGCATTCTGAAGTCCTTCTTTCTTTTTATGATCCGTACCAGATCAGAGCCCGGGATGGCGAGCGCGTTCCGCACGTAATGCGCCGCCCACGAAGCCGACATCGGCGATACCGCGCACAAATACGCGCCAGTAAAGCAGCGTCGTGGTCAAGAGCACGATAGCGGCCGCAATCATGATTGAGCGATCTACGTTCGCGCACGTGCCTGCGACGGCGACCGCGGCTGCGTCGGGGATCTTGAGCCGCGCGGTACATAGCGATGCCAACGCCTGGGCGAGCGCACTGCTCCAGAGCAGCACCAGGCCGGCGTTCGCCAGCGCAAGCGCGGCGACGACAACGGCTAGACCCTTCTTAATCGAGAGGATGAGATCGGTCACTTTGACGGCCGTGAAGCACACAACCACGGCTCCGAGCGCGAGCACCCAGATATTCTGTTGAGATAGTGGAAACAGCGGGTTGTTCCAACAATACGCAGCAACGATGACGAACACGACGAAGCCGTTCATCTTTACGAACTCCGGGAACTTGCAACGTAGTAGCCGCGCAAATACCCGTTCCAGCAGGTCGAGGCATGCACACGCGACCATGCCGGCTAAGAAGCCGCCCAGATGCGCGCCCCAGTCGATTCTGGAAATGCCGATCGCCAACGCAATGTTCAAGCTGATGTTGACAACAAAGAAGCTCCAATCCAGGCGAATCCGTCCGATCAGTTGCAAGGCAAGCAAGGCGCCCAACAAAGCCGAGATCGCGCCGGAGGCCCCAACTGAAAGAAACGGAGTTGCGCCATGACTGATGTGACTGGCGATCGCGCCGCCCACCAGGCCGGCCGCATAGACCACAGTGAAGTAGAGCGATCCCAGGCGCTTTTCGAGCGGGCCGCCCCAGATGATCAGGCACAGCATGTTGCCTAGAATATGAAGCGGGTTCGCATGCAGAAAGCCGGCAGTGATCATCCGCCAGTACTCGCCGCGATTGAATGCGTCGGAATACATGGCGCCGGACCGGAACAGCATGTTCACCGGAATATTTGGCTCCTGCGATTGATAGAACAGCCAAAAAAAGAGGCCGACGTTCACGCTCAGGAGCAGCGGAACCATCACCACGGGGACCGACGAGGTGCGATCGAGACTTGCGACAAAACGCATTCAGAAATCCAAATCACATGGACCAAATATCACATGGCCGAAATTCATGTGCCGAAATCATGTGCCGAAAATTATGGATTGATGGAGCAAGTTTGTCAGCCCGTTAATTCGCGCACCGCGCGCGCCGCCTGGTCGATCGCGAGATGGGCATAGGCATCACCGCCGGCATCGGAGTTGGCAATGGTGACGCTACCGACCGTCTGCCGCGCACGCGCGATAGTTTTCCCATAATCGCCGCCATCGTAAAGCGAATTCTCCACATAGCCGTAGCCATGCGGCCAACGGTTGACAGTGATTGCGGTGATGTCGCGGCCGCTCGCAAATCCGCCAGCGCCGAGCATGCGGTCGAGCTCGTCGCGGATCCGCGCCTCGAATTCCGAGAACGGCATCTGCAAGAGCTTCGCCTGCCCGAGCTTGAATTGCTGGCGCGCCGTGAGACCCTGGTTGGGCGCGTTCGCCACATGCACGAGATGCAGGCACATCGGTTCGCCGGGATCGCGCGAATGCCGATAACCGCCGAGGCTGACCGGAAAATCGAGCGCGACCCGGCTGTGGAATGACATCGGTGCGGTGATCTCGCTGATCTTGAGCTCGACCCACGGCCGCCAGTTCCGTACCAGCACATTGGTGTAGACGATCGGCGTCTTGACGTTCTGCGCCAGCGCGTCGCGCTGCTCGACCGATAGCTCCGGCATCAGATGCGGAATCATCATGTGGAAGCAGGCCAGCACCGCATGCCGAGCGGTGACGCGATGGAGCTTGCCGCCACGGACGTAACCGACATGCACCGCCCCGTCCGCGTTGCGCACGTCGATGCAGGTGGAGTCGAGCCGGATGCGGACAGGGGCGTCGGGGCTGTCAAGCCGTGCATAGTCGAACGGCGCCAGCACGATGTCATCCATGGTGTTGCCAGGCGCCACGCCGGGAACGAGGCCGCGCACCATCAGCCGCGCCAGCGACGCGTTGCCATCGGGGAAATGGTAGATATAGGGCTCCCCACTACCAGCTCCGATTGCCGACGCGCTTTTGTCCGGCAGGTTCAATCCGCGAAATCCCGGGTAGCCGTGGTCGCGGACGTCGAACGCCGGCACCGCGTCGCATCCGAGCCCGAAGAAGCCGAGCGTGCGGCCCTGAAAGACGTTGGCGACCTCCTCGTTGCAGCCGCAGAACTTGATCAAGTAGTCGCGGTAGCTCGTGGTCTTGAGCAGCTTGATCTTCTCGTCGGTGGTCTTACCCGCGAGCGGATCACGGGCGCCTGAATAGAGCTCGATGAGCTGCGCCTTGCTGTCGTCGAAGATCGGCAATCCGGAGACGAATTCGATCAGCGGCTTGGCGTTCGCCAGCCGCCGGCTCTCCTCGCTGCGGGACGAGATCAGCGCATCGCCGCGCGCCAGCAGATCGCGTCCGAACGCCTCGCGGGCAAAGAATATCGCGCGCGACAATCCGAGCGAGGAATAGAGGCTTTGCTCGAACGCAGTCTCGAAGCGCCGCACGTCCACGCCCAGTTCGCGCAGCAATCCCTTGCCGGTCTCGCTCCACCACGCGTTCGGCGAGTCGATCGACTGGCTGCCGCCGTAGCCGATGATCAGCCGCCCATCGAGCATGAATTCGTTGCGCTTGGCGTGGCCGCCGAAGTCGTCGTGATTGTCGAGGATGAGGATGCGCGCGTCCTTGCGCGTGCGGCGATAGAACCACGCGGCGGCGAGCCCGCTGATGCCGCCGCCGATCACGACGAGATCGTATTGTTCCTCCGCCGGCAAATCCGCGACCGAAAAGGCCGTGCGGTCGCGGGCGAAGGCATGCGCCGCCTCGAACGATCCGGCGTGCTGGCCCCGCAGCCCGTGCAGCAGTGGCGGATAGCGCGACGGCTGGGCGGCAATTTGCGCCGCCGGCGTGAGGCCCGCCGCGACGCCCAACGCCACGCCATTGATGAAATCGCGCCGGGTGATGGTTCGCATAGGATTTATCCGCCAAGGTTCCGGCGCGGGCGCCGCCAACCTCGATCACACTCAGGTCATAGGGAATATACAGGCCGTCCGCTATGTTATCGTGATGGTGTGATACCCAGGGAGGATCCCCAATGGACCAGAAAATCATCGATCTTTTTGACAAATATACGCACGGTCATCTGGACCGCCGCAACTTCCTCGAAGGCCTGACCAAGCTCGCCGGATCGACCGCCGCCGCGATGGCCATGCTGCCGTTGCTGCAAAATGATTGGGCGCAGGCCGCCATCATCGATCCGAAGGACGCCCGGCTCAACACCGAGCGCGTCACGTTTGAAACGCCGAAAGGCAAGATCAGCGGCTACCTGGCGCGGCCGAAGGCCGGCGGGAAGCGCCCCACCATCCTGGTGATCCACGAGAACCGCGGCCTCAACCCGCACCTCGAAGACGTCGCCCGCCGACTGGCGGCCGAAGGCTTCCTGGCCTACGCGATCGACCTGCTGTCGCTGGTAGGCGGCACACCGGCCGACGAGCAGGAAGCGCTCAAGCTGCATCCGAAGATGAACGTCGACGACGCGGTCGCGACGCTGGTCGCCGCGGTGTCGTTCCTCAAGAAGCATCCGGAGTCGACCGGCAAGGTCGGCGCGGTCGGCTTCTGCTTCGGCGGGCTGATGGTCAACCGCCTCGCCGCATCGAGCAAGGAGCTGGATGCCGGCGTCGCCTATTACGGCCGTCAGGTTCCGGCCGACCAGGCCAAGAACATCACCGCGGCGCTGCTCCTGCACTACGCTGACAAAGACGACGGCGTGAACGTCGGCATCGCGGATTTCGAAGCCGCGCTCAAGGCCAACAACAAGAAATATACAATCTACAGCTATCCGGGCACGCAACACGCCTTCAACAACGATCTCGGCGCGGCGCGCTACAACAAGGAGGCCGCCGACCTCGCCTGGGGCCGCACTCTCACGTTCTTCAAGGAGACGCTCGGCGTGCCGCCCAGCGCGTCGTAAGCGATCGACGTCAAGACATTGCTGAAATGCCGGAGGGCGCGACGATGATCGTCGCGCCCTCTTCGTTTTCGACAGCCCCTGCGGCAGGCGCCGTGCAGCGCTCAGCGGCCGCCGTAAGCGAATTGCGGCAGCCACAGCGCCAGGCCGGGCCACAGATACAGCAGCACCATGCACAAGATGACGATCAGCATATACGGCATCATGCCGGAGAAAATCTGATTCAGCGTGACGTGCGAAGGCGCTACGCCCTTCAGGTAGTAGGCCGACATCGCCACCGGCGGCGACAGGAACGCGGCCTGGAGATTGATGAACACCAGCACGCCCCACAGGATCGGGTCGATGCCGAAGTGCTGGAGCATCGGCAGGAAGATCGGCACGAAGATGATGATGATCTCCGTCCATTCCAGCGGCCAGCCCAAGAGGAAGATGATCGCCTGCGACAGGATCATGAACTGAACCGGCGTCAGGTTCAGCGACACCACCCATTGCTCGATCATCGCCTGCCCGCCGAGGATCGCGAACACGCCCGAGAACAACGCCGAGCCGACGAACAACCAGCACACCATGGCGGTGGTCTTGGCGGTGAGGAAGACCGCCTCCTTGGTGCGCTTCCAGTTGAGCGTACCGGCCTGCAGCGCCAAGAGGAACGCGCCGGCCGCGCCGACGCCGGCGGATTCCGTCGCGGTGGTGATGCCGAGCAGGATGACGCCGAGGACCACGACCGTCAGGATGCCGAGCGGCATCACCGACGAGGTCAGCATCTTCAAAAGCTCGAAACGCTCGGCCGTCAAATTCCAGTAGTAGCGAACGATATAGATCGCGCCGAAGGCGACCGCGATGCCGTACCAGAGGTAGAAGTTCTCGGGCGCGGCCCTCGCCCCAGATCCCGACGGTTCCTGCACCGGCGCGCCGAGTGGTTGCGGGCCGGCTTCCACGACCTCGGCGCCCACCTGTTGATGGATGATGATGTACCAATACACCAGCCACAGCGTGCCGGAGATCAGTATCAACGGCACCAGCGAGGCCACGAAGTTCTTGAGCAGCGTCACGTAACCGATGGGCTTGCCGTCGGCTTCGATCTCTCTCGCCTTGGCCGGTGCGAGCAGCGCGCGGACCAGCGCGACAAACACGTTGGACGAATAGGCCTCCTTGAACGAGCGGAGCCACGCCGGCACCGGGATGCGGGTCTGCTCTTCCGGGAGCCGCGGCGCGATCTGCGGCCGCAGCATCGCCCAGCCGAGGATGTACAGCAGATACAGGAACGCCAGCAGGAAGCCCGGCAACATCGCGGCAGCGTAGAGCTTGACCACCGACTGGCCTGCCACCGCGGCATAGACGATGATCATCACCGACGGCGGGATCAGGATGCCGAGCGTGCCGCCCGCGGTGATGACGCCGGAAGCGAGCTTGACGTCGTACCCGGCCTTCAGCATCGGGTTCATCGCAATGACGCCCATCAGGACGACCACGGCGCCGACCAGACCGCTGGCGATGCCCCAGAACGTGCAGACGATCAGCGTCGCGACCGCCAGCGAGGCCGGCACGCGCCGGAACGCGAGCTGGATCGAGTAGAACATCTTGTCGACCAGGGCGCCGCGCTCCATCACGTAGCCCATCAGCACGAACAGCGGGATGGCGATCAGGACGTCGTTGGTCATCGCGCCGTAGGTGCGCTGGACCATCAGCTCGAAGACGCGGTTGTCCCACCAGAACTGGCTTGAATCGTAAAACGCGACAAAGCCGAAGACGATCCCGAGGCCCATGAGGGTGAAGGCCGTCGGAAAGCCCATCACGATCACAACCACGATCAAGACGAGCATCGTCAATCCGAGCGCCGGGTCGCTCATGTCTTGACCTCTCCCCCGAGCCCGCGTTGCCGCGCCACCTCCTCGATTTCGTGAGCACGCGCGATCGCCCGCTGGCGGGTTTCCTCGTCGACGTGCTCGCTGGCGGCAAGTTGCTCTTCGACGACGTCGATTTCGGTCACGTCCTTCAGACGGTCAGGCCACACCCCGGTCTGGATGCAGACCACGCAGCGCACGATCTCGGCGAATGCCTGGAGCATCACCAGCGCGCCCGCCACCGGAATGACGAACTTGAAGTGGTAGAGCGGCGGGCCGTTCGCGGTGACGCTCGAATG
>Ga0075430_100000191_pt1 | contig 41367 bp, 32 predicted proteins | sample RhiMetdeltSRZDD4_FD_75294 | JGI IMG/M metagenome (GOLD analysis project Ga0075430, IMG submission 75294) | Populus rhizosphere microbial communities from Tennessee, USA - Rhizosphere MetaG P. deltoides SRZDD4 | ecosystem: Host-associated > Plants > Roots > Rhizosphere > Soil | place: USA... | reverse complement strand
TGACGGAGATGGTCTCGTCACCGCGGAGCCTCGCCGCTCGCAGCCGGTGCATTCCGTCAATGACCCGCATCGTGCTCCGGTGCACAAGGATAGGCGGAAGACCCTGCGCGGCAGCCAGTAGCTGTACGTGCTCGGGGTTCTCCCCGGCCAGTCGAGGCGAGTCACCAGGCAGCAGCGAGGATATCGGTACCGAAACCGGCGCCGCCTGGTCCGGCGCGACCGGACCATCCGCATACGACGCACGCGCAGGGAACACCTGGCTGGATGGGTTGCTGTCTACTTCCAGGGCCTCTACATTGCTCCACATCCGGACACTCACCTATCAGTAGGTAGGAGCTGGTGTACGTACGGCGGTCGGTCCCGCGTAGGTCAAGATGAAAGGTCACCACATCGCTGGCACCGCGTCCAACATTTCGTCAGCCAGAAGGTAGTACGCCTTTCCCGGCATCATCGCCAGAAGGCCGCACCGCGGGCAACACCGGCTAAGGCCCAGGCGTGGGTAGTGTCTACTACTCGGTCGAGTAGTGGACGAGTCGGAGCGTAGCCGCTAGTCTCGTCTCAATCCGCTAACCTCGTTAGCAGAGCGCGGCTGCACTGGTGGTACTTGGTGGCATGCGAGTGGCGGGGTCGACCGGACCGCTCTGGTCAAGATTTCTTATCCACGGAAAAGCCTGGCCCTTTCCGCTGGCGATCGCTTCAAGACTTTGACAGGGCCGACCGAAAGGAGAACTTCCGGTGACGAACTGGAGGCGGCTGCGGGGCTGGCGTCTGGGGTACGCGGTGACATTCGTCGCCGCGATATCCCTGATAGGATCGTTGACCAGTGCCATGCCGGCGTCCTCGCAACAGACGGCGTCCTTCGACCTCGACCACGGGAACGCCCTAATCGAAGTCGTCTATCCCAAGTTCCAGCGGGTGTCGCGCACGGAGAGCTTCGGCCGGCCCGCGACATTGACCGTCGATCACGCAGTGTTGATAGAGATGCCGTGGTTCGATGCCCTGGCGCCGTACCATCCGACGGCGAAGGGCATCTTCTCGGACCTCGGCCGCCGCCCGGTTGCCGAGCACACGACGCGCAACAAGAACATCGCCGTCATCTACTCCGCCTTCACCTCGCTCAACGCGGTCCTCCCGGAGTACAAGCCCAGGTGGCTGGAGATGATGGAAGCGGCGGGCCTCGACCCTAACAACACCGCGGAAGACCCGACCACGCCGAGCGGCATAGGCATCCTCGCCGCCAAGAACACCATTGCAGCGCGGCGGAACGACGGCTCCAACCGATATGGCGACATAGGCGGGCGCAGTTACAACCTGCAACCCTACGCCGACTACACGGGCTACCAGCCGGTCAACAGCGCGTACGAGCTCCGCAACCCGTCCCGCTGGCAGCCGAACACGCACTCAGCGAGGAACGTCTACAAGGACCAGCAGTTCGCGACTCCCCACTACGGCCGCGTGAAGCCGTTCTCGTACGACAGCCCCACCCAGTTCAAGGTCCCTCCGCCGACCAAGCTCAACCACCTCAGCCGCGAGGTATACCGAGGTCAGGTCGACGAGGTCCTGAGGGCATCGGCGAACCTGAACGACCGCCAGAAGATGACCGCCGAGCTCTTCAATGACGGGGTTCTCGCCTTCGGGGCCGTCGCCGGCACTCCGGTGGTCAGAGACTACGACACCGAGACGATGGTCCACTACATCACCACATCCGACGTGGCCTTTGTCGATGTCACCATCGCTACGTGGCACTTCAAGCGCAAGTACGACGCGGTGCGGCCGTTCAGTGCGGTCCGTTACCTGTATGGGGACGAGGAGGTCACGGCGTGGGGCGGCCCTGGGAAGGGTACCGTCAGCGACATCACCGGAGACGAATGGCAGGGCTACCTGAACATGACCCCTGCCGACCACGCCTCGTACCCCTCCGCCCACTCCGCAATCTGCCTCGCCTTCGCCCAGCAGGTACGGCGGTTCACCGGCACTGATGCGATCAACGTCGTCGCTTTCTACGCCAAGGGCTCCTCCCTCGTTGAACCGGGAGTCACCCCGGCCAGTGACCTTATGCTGAACTGGAGCAACTGGACGGACTTCGCCGGCGACTGCGGTAAGAGCAGGGTCTGGGGCGGCCAGAACTTCCCGTCCGCGGTCGAGGCCGCGGCTCTGTACGCACCGCAGATCGGCAACCTGAGCTATGAGTTCGTCCAGCGCAAGCTGAACGGCGGCTGATCCCCCTCGTCGCCGGCCCTGGCCGCCGACGGCACCCGCTGGGAGCCGTCGGCGGCCGGCTGCGGTCTGCGGCTACACGTCCTCGGGGCGCCCAGGTCGCCGTGGCCGCAGCCGATGCTGGGACCGCAGGGCGCAGCGACCGCTCCGCGGTCCCGTGCGTACGGAGCACGGTCACCATATAGGGGCTGCCTGGTGTCGGTACGGTCCAGCTGCACCTGCAAACGACATCGGAGACCGCCGTGGCCGCGCGCCAGCACCCCAAAGGCAAACAAAACAGCCGCAAAATGGCCCAGGGCCAGGCTCGCTGCTGCCACTGTTTGCGATCTAGAAGACTTATGCTGGAATAGTGTGCATAAGTCTTCTAGATCGCAAAATAACCCGGGCTTGGTGAACCGCCAGGGCGGGTGCCGGCGCTCTCGGCGAGCTTGGGATGGCTGCATACCGGAAAGTTCCGGCTCGACTGCGGCATCGAGTCAGCTACTCCTGCCAGCATCGCAGGATCACTACGCGCCTCGGGTACCGGACTGACGTAGGTCCCGGTCAGGAACGACCCGTCGCCGTTCCCTTGACCCATGCCTCAATGAGCTCGGTGGCCTGGCCGGCGTTGAGCCTCGGATCGCACAGCGAGGTGTAGTGACGCTGCAGCTCGTCCTCGCTCTCCACGGATCCTCCGACGCACTCCGTCACGTCGTCCGCCGCGACCTCTATGTGGAGCCCGGCGGCGTGCTGCCGGTTCTCCTCGAGAATGTCGCGGAACCGCAGCGCCTCGGTGACCACGTCGGTGAGGTAGCGCGTCTTCAGGCCGATTGAGGACCTCACCGTGTTGCCGTGCATAGGGTCGCTCAGCCAGACCACCGGATGTCCCGCGTTCACCACACGGCGGACGATGGGCGGCAGGGCCTCCTGGATCCGGTCCCGGCCCATCCGCGGTACCAGCACGAGGCGGCCAGGCTCGCGCCGCGGGTTGAGCGCCTCGCACACCCGGAGTATGTCGTCAGGGTCCGCGGTCGGCCCGATCTTGCACCCCACCGGGTTGACCACACAGGAGAGCAGGGCGACATGCGCCGCGGCCGGCTGACGTGTCCGGTCCCCCACCCATGGCAGGTGCGTCGAGCCCAGGTACAGGTCATCCGTGTCCGGGTCACGGCGGACCAGCCGCGACTCATAGTCGACGACCAGGGCCTCGTGGCTCGACCACGGCCCCTCCATTGTCGCCGTACGACCCTTTCCCTGCCGGTACGTCCGCATCACCCGCTGCACCCTGTCGCTGGCTTCATAGGCCCACACCATGCGCCGGGGGTTGGCCTTCCGGGTCACTGGTGTGGCAATGTCCGAGTTGACCATCTGCCCCCGAAAGGAGGGGAGGTTGACCGCGTCGCGCCACTCGACCGCCTGCGACCTCGGCTTGGCGAACTGTCCACCCATACGACCGACGCGGATGACACTCTGGCCGGTGAGCTCGCTGAACCGGTCTCCCAGCCAGTCGATGATATCCAGCTTCTCCGATATATGCCGAGGCGTGCACTCGTAGAAGCTCTCGGCGCAGTCGCCCAGCTGAAGCAGGAGAGCGTCGGTCGTCATCAGTCTGGACAGCGACCCTCGCAGCTGCCGGATCTCCGCGGCCGTCACCAGGGACGGAGCCGACGCCAAGGACTGGCAGGCCGCGTAGTAGGCGGGGTGGTCCCGCCACTCCGGTTGCTGGGCGGCCGGCATACCCTCCCACGGCCCGGGTTGGACCAGGTCCACCGTAGAGCTGGGCTGCTGCATCTGTCCTCCAGTCGAGAGAGACCAGCGACCGGCCCGACCGTGCCGTAGCCCGCACAGTCGGGTGGTGTGCCGATAGCGTGGCCTAGCCACCGGCGCCTGCACATCACGTCTTTGCGCTGCTGGAAGCGCCGTTGCCGGACGCCTGGGCGCGACGTGGCCGACAGGGCTGAGCAGCTGCATCCCGGGAGGGATATAGCGCGTTCGCGCCATATTTGGTCCCGTGACCACGCTGGCGGGCGGCAGGCCCGCTTCGCCAGGCGCGGGGTGAGGACGGCGCGAACCTCAGGACGCGAGACGGGGACGGCGCGAAAGGATGCGAGGCGGGGACGGCGCGAACCTCAGGACGTGGGACGGGGACGGCGCGGATCAGCTCACAAAGCACCGCGTACGCGCTGGACCACGGCAGCCGGGTGCGGGGCCTCGTTCCCGCGCCAGGCCACGTGATGGTCGGGCCGGAGAAGGACAAGGTCGCGTTCCCACACCTGCCGGGCGCCGGCGTCGGTCACCACAGTGTGGCTGACCGGCACGCCTTGAGCGGCTGCCGCTTCGAGGAGCGGGGCGGCGCTGCCGTCGCCAGCGAAGTCGACGAGGGTGAAGGACGGGGCGAAGCGGTCGTAGATCGGTTCGCCGCAGCTGAGGACAAGGCTGGGCGGGCGGCCGCCGGGCCAGGTCGTCGGGGTGTACCTCTGGGGGCTCCACGGGGGTTCGGGCGAGTCCTCATGGCAGATGACGGGCGAGCCGTGGTAGCGGTAGCCCAGCTCGACTCCCCGGTACTCGTTCTCGCCGCGCTCGGTGTTGAGGAAGGATGCGATGGCATCGAGCGGGGCACCCTCGCGAAGAAGCGCCCCCGCCTTGAGGTGCACACCGAGGTGCCGGTGTGAGGTATGCATGTTGCGCAGGCCCACCGGGCGGCGTTCTGCCTCGTAGCTGTCGAGCAGACCGGGGCCACCGAAGCCCTTGACGAGGGCGGCGACCTTCCAGGCCGCGTCGACCGCGTCGCCGATGCCCGTGTTCATCCCGTAGGCGCCGGTCGGGAACATGCTGTGAGCGGAGTCGCCGGCGAGGAGGACCCGTCCGGCCCGGTAACGGTCGGCGATCGCGAAGCCGGGGCGCCAGCGGGAGGTCAGCAGTACCTTGTCGATCTTCAGGTCTGCCCGCATCGTGTCGAGCAGGAAGGCCACCGGATCGGCTGGCGGGGTGTCGAACTCGTCCGCCGCCACCCCGTTGACGTGCGCGGTCCAGGTGTCCACCTCGTCCTGGGCGATGATGACGTACCTGAAGGCGAAGTAGTGCCAGAACCGCCCGTGCCGGTGCAGGCTGTCCAGGTCGCGGCTCTTGAAGTGCACCATGAAGGCGCCCGGCAGCCCGGGTACGTCGAAGCCCTCCTCGCCGATGCCCACAGCCTTGCGAACCTGGCTCGACGCACCGTCGCAACCGATCACGTACCGGGACCGTAGCCGGATCTGTTCGTCGGTCATCACATCGACCAGGTGGCTGGTCACCCCGGCGTCGTCCTGGGTGAGGGAGTGCAACCGCAGGCCGCAGCGCAGGTCGATGAGCGGGTTGCGCCGGCAGTGGGCACGCAGGACCGGCTCCAGGTCGATCTGGGAGACTCGCTGGCCGGGCTCGGTGGGCTGGGTACCGTCGTTGTGGTCGGCGATAAGCCGCCACTCCTCGGACACCGACGGAAGCCGCCACGTGGTGATCGGCTCACCGGCGAAGCCGGTCGACCAGATCACGTCGGCCCGGTGCTCAGGTGCGACACCGGCGGAACGGACGTCACCCGCGAGGCCGAGCTGCCGGAGCAGCTCCATGCTGCGGGAGTTGACGTAGTCCAGCTTGGGATGGACAGATGTCTCGAAGCCCTGGTCGACGAGGACGCAGGGAACGCCTTGGCGGGCGAGCGCCAGGGCGGCGACCATGCCGACGGGGCCCGCGCCCACGACCAGAACCCGTACCGGATCCACGGTTGACCTCCTGAAGAGGTGTGGGGCGGCAGTGCGACCGCCCCACACCATTCGCGGTTGCTCAGTGCGGGGCGGTACGGCCGCCCCCACGCGGTTGTTCAGTGCGCTCCGCTGAGCGTCCGGCTCTCCCGGTCGCGCTCGTCCGTGCCGCCGGTGGCGGGCAGCTCCTCCCGAGCGGGAATGACGGCGCCCGTGAGCGCCCGGACCTGCATCTCGGCAAAGGCGGCGTCGTTGCGCTCGCGGCTGGTGACCGTGCCGATGAAGCCGAGCAGGAAGCCGACCGGCACCCCGACCAGCCCGGGCTCGAAGTCGACGAGCTTGAAGTCAGCGTCAGGGAACAGGGCGGTGGGGTCGCCCGACACTCCGTTGGAGAACACGACCATGAGCAGGGTCACGGCGAGCCCGCCGTAGACCGTCCACATCAGACCCGCGGTGTTGAAGCGCCGCCAGAACAGCGAGTAGACGACCGCCGGCAGGACACAGGCGCCACCCAGGTCGATCGATGTCGGGATGAGGATGTGGGTGAGCTGGCCCAGCATCGCCATGCCGACGATGAGCGAGGCGACTCCGATGACCAGCACGTTGCGCCGGATGTCCTTGAGCTCGGCGGCCGGTTCCAGCCTGCGGCCACGCGCCGCGTTGACGTCCTTGGTGAACGACTGCACCGCGTTGAGCAGCAGGACCGCGAATATCGCGCCGACCGACAGCAGGGCGATCCCGCCGAGCATGCCGGACGCCCACGGACCGCCGAGGTCGTCCGCGAGCTTGGGCAGGGTGGTGTCGCGGTGGGCGGGGACCAGGCCGATGTTGTTCCCGCCCAGTATCGCGACGGCGCCCAGGCCGAGGATGATCATGCAGAGCCAGAACCCGACGCTGATCATCGACGCCCAGCCGGCCGACCGCCGCGCGTCCCGTCCGCTGGTCGCCACGAAGTACCGCATGAAGAGGAACGGGATCCCCAAGGCCCCGACGGCGATGGAGAAGGCCTTCGACAGGTGGACCCACGGGTCCTGGTCCGATGCGTGCGTGGAGCCCTCACCGAACAGGCGGCCGGTGGTCAGCAGCTCGTAGCCGCGCCTGTCCGGTGCCGCATTGGCCTCGGCGTCGTTGAGCAGGTCGACGAGGTTCAGCTTGTACTTTGCCAGCACCACCGCGGTCAGCACCGCCACGAAGCCGACCATCAGCGCCACCTTGAGCACCAGGATCCGGGTGACCCCCGACATGCCGCCCAGGTATACCCACAGGATGGCCATCAGGCCGACGACGGCGACCATGCCGGCCACGAGGGGTATGTCCACCGTGGACCTGGTGGAGAACATCCGGGTGGCGACCAGGCCGATCGACGCCAACGCGATGATCATGAACATGGCGTAGATCAGCAGGGTGATGACTGCCGACGCGATCCGGGCCGGCCGCTCGCGGGCGCGCAGCGCGAACAGGTCACCCAGCGTGTGCCCGCCCACGTTGCGCATCGGCGCGGCGTAGATCAGCACCGCGAGCACCGTGGACATCGTGAAGGCCGTCAGCAGGAGAATGGCGTCGAAGCCGTTCAGCGCGATGTGCCCGGTGATAATGATCACGGTCGAGTACATGATGCCCCCGCCGACCATCGCGAGGGCGTTCTGACCGGTGCCGATCCTCCGGTCGGCGAGGAGGAAGTCGTCCGGGTTGCGTATGCCGCGGCGCGCCGCCCGGACGAGGGCGAACACGACAACCCCGAGGACGAGGGCGACCGCGGTGGCGATCGCGGGCGCCGCCCATGTGTTGTCTACGGGGGGCGGCGGGTCAGCCGCGAGAACACTGATCATCGGGGGTCTCCCTCCAGGTCCGCCCGGATCTGCTCACTGAGGGGATCCAGCCGGGTACGGGCAAACCGCAGGGCCGCCACGGAGATCGCCACGACGAGGGCGAGTGACAGGAGGATGCAGAGCAGGCCCACGTTCATGGGGCCGCCGAGCCCCTGCCGGAGGAGGTCCGGCACGAAGGCGGCGAGCACGATGACGAGGAGCCACCACCCGTAGAAGGCGACGCTTGCCCAGATGATGAAGGTGTTCGACCGGCGCCGCAAAGCCTTGAACTGTGCGCTGTCATATACCGCGACATAGCGGTCACCGGCCGCTGCCGAGCCCGTCGTGCCCATGACACCTCCTCTACTCAGGACGTGGTGGTGGCGACGTCCTGACGTGGCGGCCAGTACTGCGGCAGTATCGGCCGCCGCCATGATATCGAGCATCGCCTATTTACGCGATATCCACGCGCCATGGACAGATGGCGTGCCGCCCTTGGCCGAACCGCGTGAACGTGCGATGTCCGCAGCCGGTGGCGGGGCCGACGTTGTCTGCATGACGTCGGCACTGAGGACCAACGCGTGGACGTACGACGACTTCACGAGCGAAGAGATTGATCTCGATCGCTGGACGGTCATGTCGATAGCGGGGGCCGACGGCGAGACGCACCACTACCAGGATCGCAATGCACAGGTGCGTACCGGTGACGGGCGGCTGGAGCTGACCGTCCACCCGTTCACCCGCTTCCACGACACGGACCCGAGGCAGAACAACGCCAAGCAGATGTACCGGTCCGTACGCCGCTTCGCCGTGCCGGCGGCGGGCCGGCTGACGTTCGAGGTCGAGATGGCGGTGCGTACCTATGGCCAGGTCCCCTACGACCTGCTCGACGCCTTCGGCACGGTGAGCCTCTTCGACCTGCAGACCGGCGTCGTGCTCAACGCCGCCGCAACCAACGACACCGTCTACGCGGTTGTCGAGCGGCTGGTGCTGCCTGGCGTGACCCGACCGGACGAGCACTACATCCACCGGGTGGTGCTGGACGTGCCGACTGAGCCGGGGCGTGCGCACGGCTACGCCATCACCTACCGGGCGCAGACGTCGGAGGTGGAGTTCCACGTCGACGGCCGGATCGCCTACTGGACGCGGCTTCCGGTGCCGGTGGCGGGCCTCACCGCCGGCATGGCCCTGTTCTCGGCCCGGGACCTGACCCGCTACCCGCGCGCGCAGCGGGAGCACGGGCAGGGCGCGACCGGCTGGTGGGGGCCCTGGCGGGTCACGACAGGCGTCAGATGAGCACCTCACCGCCGTCGATGCTCAGGTTGACCCCGTTGACCGAGCGGTTCGTCAGCAGGAAGGTGATCGCCTCGGTGCAGTCCTGCATCGTCACCGGCCGCCTGGTGAGCGCACGCGCCACGGCGGCCTCGCGCGCGGCCGGCTTGTCACTCCAGAAGGGCGTGTCCGAGACGATGCTCGGGTGCAGGGCGTTGACCCGGATCGGCGAGAGCTCTACCGCCAGCGTCCGGACCAGCGCGCTGACGCCGCCGTTGGCGGTCGTCACGGTCGTGGAGCCCGGGTACGGCCGGTGGCTGGCGAGACCGCCGACCAGTACGGCGGCGCTCGCTTCGGTCATCCGCGGGGCGAGCGCGTGCAGGACCGCCGTGTAGCCGACGAGCTTCACCGTCAGCAGCCGCGTCGCGGCGGCCGTGTGGTACTCGCGGACCGTGTTGTAGTCCCGGTCGAGCGCCGCGAGCACCAGGTGGTCGACGCGTCCCACGTCGGCCAGCGCGGCCACGACCCGCTCCGGCTCGGCCAGGTCCAGGACCAGCCCGCGGGCCCGCCCGCCGATCTCGTCGGCGACGCCTTTGGTCCGCTCCTCCGAACGGCCGGTGATGACCACGTCGTCTCCCCGTTCGGCGCATGACTGGGCGAAGTGCCGCCCGATCCCCGACGTTCCGCCGATGACGACGACCTGCGTGCGCTCGGACATTGACGTGCTCCTCCCAGGGATGGGTGACGGTCTCGCGGGACGTGACCGACCCCGGCCGGCTAGCTCTCCAGCTCGGCCAGCACGCTGGCCGTTGACAGCGGCACCGCACAGCGGTCCGCGGCGTAGCGAAGCGCCATGAGATGCTCGTCGAGCGACAGGTCGGCCAGCGCGTCCGCCACGAGGAACGGCTGGATGTCGCGGTTGAACGCGTCGCACGCGGTGATGAGGCACCCCATGTGTGCGTAGACGCCGCAGACGACGAGCTGGTCCCGTCCCGACCGCCGCAGTCGTTCCTCCAGGTCGCTGCGGAAGAACGCGCTGTAGCGCCACTTGGTGAGCACCGTGTCGCCCGGCTCAGGGGCGATATCGTCGGCGATGCCGCGGTCGGCCTCATCGACGCTCATGCCGGGACCCCAGAAGTCGTACACCAGGCCGCGGTCCTGGCGGCTCATGCCGCCCGGCTGCGCCGTGTACAGCACCGGCATCCGGGCCGCGCGCGCCGCCGCGAGCAGCTTCATGACGTTGGCGACCAGCTCGGTCAGCGGAGACTGCCCGGCCGGAAACGCGCGCAGGAAGTACCGCTGCATGTCGTGGACCAGCACGGCGGCCCGGTCCGCACGCAGGCGCCAGGGCACCGCCGCGGGCGGCAGGTCGCCGTCACCGGGCATGCGGTACGGCGCGATCGGGGCCATGGCCATGGTTCGCCTCCTGTTCCCGTCCGACGGCTTCCCGTCCGACAGCTTCCGTTCGACGGCCTCCCGTGCGGCGGCGTCATACGTGCAGGGCGGCGCCGCCATCCACGTACAGGTCGTGCATTGTGACGTGGCCGGCCTGGTCGGACACGAGGTACGCGACCGCCTCGGCCACGTCCCTCGGCTGGGCCAGCTTCCGCAGCGGAATGCCGACGCGGTACGCGGCCGGCGAGCCCTCGACCGCCTGCCTCGGGTCGGTGCCCTCGCCGAGCATCGCGCGGAGCATGGGCGTGTCGGTCGAGCCGGGCGAGACGATGTTGCACCGTATGCCGTAGCCGGAGAGCTCCAGCCCCAGGCACCGGGTGAACTGGGCGGACGCGGCCTTCGAGGCGGCGTACGCGGCCATCTCCGTGCGCGGCACCCCGGCGGCGTTGGACGCCACGGTCACGATCGTGCCGCGGCGGCGGCGGATCATCCGCCGGGCCACCGCACGGGACATGTGGAACACCCCGCCCGCGTTGACCGAGAAGGTCTCGCTCCACTGCCGGTCTGACAGCTCGACCACCCTGCCGGTATACAGCACGCCGGCCGCGTTGACGAGGATGCCGATGGGCCCCAGCTCGTCCTCGACGCGCCGCACGAGCGCGTCCACGGCCTCGCTGTCGCACACGTCGACACAGTAACCGCGGGCCGACCCGCCATCGGCCTCGAGCTTGGTGACGACGGTGGCGAGCGCCTCGGCGTTGCGGTCCACGGCCGCGACGTGCGCTCCCGCGCTGGCCAGGACGCCCGCCACGGCGGCGCCGATGCCCTGCGCCGCACCGGTGACCAGTGCGACCGTCGACTCGATCCCGGTCAGTTCCATCATGTACTCCTGCTGGTCGTGGTGGCCTGCTCGGCGTCGTACCCGAAGAGCCACTCATGCCGGTCCAGGCCCGATGAGGCCTGGGCGGAGGTGTCGCGGCGGCGCTGCGCGTCCCCGTCGACCAGGTGGAAGGTCTCCGCGTTGGCACGGGACTGGTGCTGGATCCGCGTGGTGCGGGGAAGGCGGATCCGTTCGTAGCGGCGCAGTGCCGCGTTCAGGCCGCCCGGGCCCGCGCCGGCCAGACAGGCCGCGAGCACGACGGCGTCCTCGATCGCCTGGTTCGCGCCCTGCGCCTGGAACGGCAGCATCGGGTGCGCGGCATCGCCGATGAGCGCGACCCGTCCCGAGCCGAGCCGGTCGATGCTCTCCCGGTCGTGCAGCGCCCACCTGCTCACCGTCTCCGCCACACCGACCAGCCTCACCACGTCCGGGTGCCAGCCCGCGTACGCCGCCGCGAGCTGGGCGGCGTCACCCCGCGCCGCCCACGACTCCTCCCGCCAGTCCGATGCGGACACGGTCGCGCCGAAGCTCACCTGCCGGCCGGACGACACCGGGTAGCACACGCAGTGCTGGTCCGGTCCGAGCCACAGCAGCACTCGGGGCTCAGCGAGCAGGAAGGGCACCCGCTCGGCCGGCACCAGCCCCCGGTAGATCGTCTGCCCGGAGTACCGCGGCCGGTCGGCCACGATCTGCTCGCGTACGACCGAGTGGATGCCGTCGGCTCCGACGACCAGGTCGGCCGCGACCGTCGTACCGTCGGACAGGTGCAGCCGCGCCTCGTCGGTGCCCTGCGTCACGGTGACGAGGCGGGCACCGAGGTGCACCCGGTCGGGCGGCGTGAGCGAGAGCAGTGCGCTGTGCAGGTCCGCCCGGTGCACGGCGTAGTAGGGCGCCCCGAAGCGGCGACGGCACAGGCTGCCCAGCGGGGTGCGCTGCAGCAGCCGGCCGTCGTCCCAGCGGCGCATCTCGATCGCCTGTGGTGCGACCGCGACGGCGCGCAGGCGGTCGCGCAGGCCGAGCCGGTGCAGCAGCCGGGTGGCGTTGGGCGCCACCTGTACGCCCGCCCCCACCTCGGTCAGGTGCTCCGCCTGCTCGTAGACGTGGCAGTCGGTTCCCGCCCGGTGCAGGGCGGCGGCGAAGGTGAGGCCGGCGACTCCGGCTCCGGCCACGGCCACCGCCACCCGTGTCTGCGCCATGTCGTCCCCGTCGGTAGTAGAGGAGTGCCCCGTCGGTGGTAGCGGAGGGCCCCGTCAGTAGTAGAGGAGCGCTTTGCCCCAGTCCTCGTCGGGCCCGAACAGGCTGCGCGGCTTGACCACGTCGGGCATGTTGGTCAGCGCGTCACGCGGGACCAGGGTCCCCGGCGCCAACCCGATGACCTCGCTGTCGGCACCGAACGCGGCCCGTACCGAGGCGCTCAGCTCCGCCTGGGCGGCCGCTCGGTGCTCCTCGGGCACCTCGATCTCGATACGCAGCACCGCCGGTTCCGCCTTCGCCCGCCAGAACACCACCTCGTAGGACTCCGGGAGGGAGAAGACGACCTCCTCCAGCCGGTGCTGGGTGATCGTCGCGGTGCCGACCCGGTAGCCGAACGCCGCCCTGCCGAGCACCCGGACCGTGGGTAGGCGCCACCCGCATGGGCAGTCGTCGTAGGAGACCGACACATCGTCCTCGAGGTTGTAGCGCAGCAGGGGCATCGCCTCGCGGAACAGCGGGGTGACCACGAGCTGGCCGTCCCCCTCCGCGCTGACGGTGCCGGTCTGCGGGTCGTACACCTCGAACAGCGCCCGGTCGGCCCACAGGTGCATCCGGCCGTGCTGGCACTCGCCGGCGAGGCTGCCGGTCTCCGTGGAGCCGTACTCCTCGACCACCGGCACCCCCCACAGCCGGCTGATCCGGCGGCGGCGGGCGTCGGTGAGCGGCTCGCCGCCGACGAACAGCGCCCGCAGTGCGGGGAAGTCGGCGTCGGGCCGGTGCCCGGCCGCGACCGCCGCGGCGGCCCAGATGAGGCACTCGGTCGGCACCGACCAGGTCAGCGTGACACCCAGGTCATGCAGGACCCGGACCACGCGGGCGTACGGCATGGCCAGCGACCGGTTGTCGCCGGGCACCACGGTAGCCCCGCGCAGCTGGCCGGCGGCGTGCGCGAGGTGCCCCGTCAGCAGCAGCGCGTACGGCGTGCGCACCAGGAAGACGTCCGCGGCGGACATGCCAACCCACTTGCGGGCGAAGCGCTCGGCCAGGTCGGTCCAGTCCTCCGCCGTGTAGTAGGAGGGCGTGGGCTGGCCTGCGGTCCCGCTCGACTCGTGGTAGGTGGCCAGCCGCTCCTTCGGGACGGCGAGCATGCCGAAGGGGTAGTTGTCCCGCAGGTCCTGCTTTGTGGTCAGCGGCAGGTCGGCGAGGTCGGCGGCGGTCGCGGGCAGGGCCGCCGAGCCCAGCCGCTCGCGGTAGAACGGCGAGCGGGCCGCCCAGGTGACGGTCTGCGACAGCTGCTTCTCCTGGAGGCGTTGCAGGTCCTCCGGCCCGTGCCACTGGCCGAGCTGAGGCAGGCCCGACTCGGCGAGCTGTCCCGCTGGCAAGTCGCGCGAAACTGGGTCGTTCACCGCTTCTCCTCTCCTAGCAGTCGATGCGCGTTGTCCCAGGCGACCTGCTGCCACTGCTCGGGCGGTATCCGCAGCGCCTGGAACTTGGCCAGCTCCACGGCCGGGTGCTGGAGCGGATACTCGGAGCCGAACACCACCCGCCCGGCGCCGAGGCGGTCCAGCGCCGCCTGAGCCACGCACGTGTAGCCGCCCGAGGTCTCCAGCAGGATGTTGGGCTCGTCCCGGACCAGGGTGAGGGCGTAGAGGTCGATGTTGCCGATGCCGCTGTGTCCGAGCACGAAGCTCACCTGCGGGAACCCGCGGGCCAGGCCGACCAGGTCGGCCACCTCCGCGCCCGGGCGGTCCAGGCAGACCGCGTACACCGGGTGGTCGTGCTCCGCCGCCACGCCGACGAGCTCGGCGACCCGGGGGTCGGTCAGGCCGACACCGTGCACCGCAGGCGAGACCTCCAGGCCGCGGAACTCGGCGGCCCTGGCCCGGTACGCCTCAGCTGAGCGGTGCGGGTTGGCGAAGAAGAACGGCACCAGGCGGCCGTCGGTGCCCGCGCAGGCGTCCAGCACCGCGTCGTTGCCGGCGTCGGTCTCCACGTGCCCGCCCTTGATGAGCTGCCGGGACAGGCGGTCCAGGTCGATGGTGCCGCCCGCGCACACCACCGCCCGGGAAAGCCCCCAGTCGTCCATTGTGGACAGAAGCCGCTCCCGGGCCCCCGGCCGGGGCGCCAGGCGTACGTGGAAGTCCAGCACCGGCTGTGTGGTCATCGCCCGTTCCCCATCGCGCCCGTCGCTCACTTCTCGATGCAGAACTCGTCGATCGGGTAGCCGACGTGCCGCTGCTCGACCGGCAGGTAGCCGAGCACCTTCGTGCCCTCCGCCAGCTCCGTGACGTTGAGCACGGTGCCGCCCGGCCCGAGCACCCGTACGTGCCAGTCGTCCTGGACGATGAGGTTGACCCGTACCCCCGAGGGCGCGACCGCGTCGATCGCGAGCAGCGGGCGCGTCTCGATCTTGACCCGCCCCACCGTGACGACCCGGGACCTGCCCTGCGCGTCGACGGCGAGCGCCCGGCCGCCGGAGCCGAGCTCGCTGAGGTAGTTGGTGCGCCCGTTGGCCGACAGCGTGTACGAGTGCAGCGCACCGGCGTTGACCCGGAACGGCCGGGTCGGCATGTACGGCAGGGGGTGGGTCTCGCTGCAGCACAGGATCATGCCGGTGGAGTGCGAGCCGACCAGGATGCCCTCGTCGAGCCGGAAGTTGGTGCAGGTGTCGACGCAGGCCCGTTCGCCCATCCCCACCCGCCGGATCCCGGTGACCGTAAGCTCCACCAGCGACAGGTCCGCGGCCTTGCTGACCGCGGCGGCCTTCAGCTCGGTGGCCTCCCCCGGGACACGGGGGGCGAGCATCACGCCGTCGGAGCCGTGCTCGAGGACACCGAAGACGATCACCGCCTCCTCGACGTCGGCCACCTGGGTGATGACGCTGCCGTCCGCACCGGCCGCGGCGGCCAGCACGATCTCCAGCGGGATCTTGGTGGGGTCCCGGAAGTACAGCAGGCTCCACCGGTCGCGGCGCGCGGCGCGGCAGGCGTCGTCGAGGCTGTCCGCGTCGATGATCTCCACGAACCGGCCGAACTCCACATCGGGGTACTGCTGCGCCAGCGCGGCTGGCTCCCCATGCCGGGCCGGCTCGACAATGACCAGGTCGGCGGGTTCCAGCTTCTCCGGCAGCGGCTGGTGCTGCGGGAACAGGACCTTCTTCACCGTCGGGGGGATCGGCTCCAGGTCGGCCGGATCGGCCGCCACGATGGCGTCGATCCTCTGGTGGACGGCCTCCTCGACGATGGCCTCCTTGGCCCTGTTGACGTTACGGATGTCCAGCCAGCACAGCTTCACGGGTGGCTCCTTGGCGGAAGGTCGGGGGAGTCTCAGTACGCAAGGGCGAGCCGGTTGTCGACGCCGTCGGGGTCGGGGACGTGCCGTGGCTCATGCACCAGCCGGGCGAGGGTGGCTGCCATCCAGCCGGGCTGGTCGGCCTGGAAGACGTTGCGCCCCATGGCCACTCCGGCCGCACCGCCGCGCAGCGCCTCTGCCACGAAGGCCAGCACGGTGTCGGTGTCGGCCGAGCGCGGCCCGCCGGCCACGATGACCGGGATCGGGCAGGTACGGACCACGTCAGCCATCTGCTCAGGAGTGCCCGCGTAGTCGGTCTTGACGATGTCCGCGCCGAGGTCGGCGGCGAGGGTCGCGGCGTGCGCCACGAGCTCCGGCGCCCGCGGGTCACTGATCTGCGGTCCGCGGGCGTACACCATGGCGAGCAGCGGGACGTTCCAGCGGTCGCACTCCCCGGCCACGGCCGCCAGGTCGGCGATCTGCCGGGCCTCCTGGGGCGACCCCAGGTTGACGTGCACGCTGACCGCGTCGGCACCCAGCCGCAGCGCCTCCGCCACATGGGCGACCAGATACTTCGCGTCCGGGTCCGGCGCGTGCCTCGTGCTCACGCTCAGGTGCACGATCAGCGACATCTCGCCGAACCAGCCGTGGTCGACGTGGCGGAGGCTGCCCTTGTGCAGCACCACGGCGTCGACGCCGGTGCCGGCGAGCTCACCGAGCAGGGAGTTCAGGTCGCCCCGGCGCAGCGGCCCGTCGGTGACGGAGTGGTCGAGCGGCACCACGAGCAGGCGCCCGTCGTCATGCCGGAACAGGCGCCGCAGGCGCAGGCCTCGGGCGAACGAAGCGTTGAGCACGGCCACTGTGTCCTGCCTCTCTCAAACGGTGGCGGATCTCAGACGGTGGCGGGACTGCCGGAGCCCGCGGGCGTGACGGCTGCCGGCTCATGCCGGTCGAGGTGGAACTCGCGGTGCAGGGTCTCGACGGCGTCGACGGTGCGTTCCCGCGGCACGATCACGGACAGCCGCATCTGGGAGGTGGAGATCCAGCTCGTCGGGATCCCGGCCACGGCCAGTGCCGCCATCAGCCTGGCTGGGTACTCCGGACGGCTGAGCAGGCCCATCCCGACCACCGACACCTTGCCGACGTTCTCGTCGAAGTGCACGCCCCCGCCGAAGGCGGCCGTCAGCTCGTGCAGTGCGGCCCGCACGGAGTGGACCTGGCTACGGCGGATCGTGAACCCCATCCGGAACTCGCTCTCGTAGGGCCCGGACCTGGCCACCAGGTCCACCACCGTCCCCTGGGCGGCCAGCACCTCGAACACGTCGGGAGCCAGGTCCCGGCGGATGTCCCGGCAGTGCACCAGCACGCGCGCGACGTCGGTGTCGTGGGTCACCGCCACGACGGCCCGCCGGGTCTCCAGCGGCCGGCTGTCCTGCCGGTCCACGACGGTCGTTCCAGGCGCCTGCGATGACGCGTTACGGACGCGCACTTCGACCCCTTCCATGGCGGCCAGCTCGACGCAGCGGGTGTGCAGGATCCTCGCGCCGGCGAACGCCATCTCCGCCATGACGCCAGGCTGGACCCACGGCAGGCAGCGGGCCGCGGGCAGGATGCGGGGGTCGGCGCTGAAGACGCCGTCCACGTCGGTGTAGATCTCGCAGGCCGCTGCGCGAAGCCGCGCCGCCAGCGCGACCGCGGTCGTGTCGGAGCCGCCACGTCCGAGCGTGGCGATGTCCCCGGCGCGGTCGACCCCCTGGAACCCGGTGACCACGGCGACCTGGCCACCGTCCAGCGCCGCCTGCACCCGTGCGGCCCCGATCCGGGAGATGAGCGCGTCGCCGTGCCGGTCGGTGGTCCGGATCCCGGCCTGGGGTCCGGTAAGCGAGATAGCCGGTACCCCCAGCCCGGTCAGGGCGAGGGCCATCAGCGCCGCCGACTCGCACTCGCCCACCGCCAGCAGCTGGTCCAGCTCCCGGGACGGGTCCGCAGCACCGACGTCGGCCGCCAGCCGCAGCAGGTCATCGGTTCTGCTGCCGCGCGCCGAGACGACCACGGCCACGGCCGATCCGCGCCGCCGCGCCGCCGCGATACGCAGGGCGGCATGCCGGACGCGGTCGAGAGTCTGTAGCGAGGTACCGCCGTATTTCTGGACCAGCACATCCACAGTCGTTTCCACCGCCCTCGTCGAACGGGTGTGCCGTCGACCGTAACGGCGGCGTACCTTCCCGGCTACGACCTATGTGAGTAGTGGCCCTTCATTCAGGTATTTACGCCATACCGCCGGGGCGTTACCGGAAATACGGGATGGTGCCTCACGTCATGTGCGACGTCCTACCACGCCGCAGTATCGAGATGGGTGATCCGGCCTTCAGGTAAAGGGAGCGATATGGACGGGACGCATTCGGACATGGCCCGCCCCCTGGACGCTCTGGCCGGCCTCGGCGCGGACGGGCGCGCCTTTGCCCTGCTGTACCGGCCCGGATCGGTCCGCGACGCGTCCGTGGAGGTCCTGACCGGCGAGGTCTGCGGCGTGGACAGCCTCGCCGAGCTGCCCCTGCCCGGCGAGCCGGCGCACGGCGCGCGGCACGACCTGCTCGTGGCGGTCCCGTACCGGCAGCTCACCGAGCGCGGGTTCAGCTGCCACGACGACCACGCGCCCCTGCTCGCCATGCGCGTCCACGGGCAGGCCGGGCTCAGCCGCGGCCAGGCCCTTGCCGGCCTGCCCGAGCAGGACGTGCCCGTGTCCGGCGCCGGGTTCGACATCAGCGATGAGGACTACGCGGCGGTCGTCAAGCGGGTGCTGGTGGATGAGATCGGACAGGGCGCCGGATCCAACTTCGTCATCCGGCGTTCCTTCGCCGCACGGTTGGACGACTACTCGGTTCGCGCGGAGCTCGCCATCTTCCGGCGGCTGCTTACCGGTGAGCTCGGGTCGTACTGGACGTTCCTGTTCCACACCGGCGCTGGGACGTTCCTCGGCGCATCGCCGGAACGGCACGTCAGTATGGCCGACGGCACCGTCTCGATGAACCCCATCAGCGGGACCTACCGGCACCCGTCGACCGGCCCGGAAGTCTCCGGGCTACTGCAGTTCCTGAACGACCCGAAAGAGGCGAACGAGCTCTATATGGTCGTCGACGAGGAACTGAAGATGATGGCCCGTATGTGCACCACCGGCGGCCGGGTGCACGGCCCGTTCCTCAAGGAGATGGCACGCCTGACCCACTCCGAGTACATCCTCACCGGCCAGAGCGACCTCGACGTCCGCGACGTGCTGCGGGAGACCCTGCTCGCACCGACCGTCACCGGCAGCCCGATCGAGAACGCCTTCCGGGTCATCACCCGCCATGAGACGACCGGGCGCGGCTACTACGGTGGCGTCCTCGCGCTGGTCGGCCGTGATGCGGCGGGCCGGCGCACGCTCGACTCAGCGATCATGATCCGGACCGCCGAGATCGGCGCTGACGGCAGGCTGCGCCTGGGCGTAGGCGCCACCCTGGTCCGTGACTCCAACCCCGAGTCCGAGGTGGCCGAGACGCAGGCTAAGGCCGCGGGCATGCTCGAGGCGCTCGGCCTCGCACCCGATGGTCGCGGCGGGCCCGCCTTCGGGGGGACGCACGCCGCGCCAGCCACCCAGCCCCGGGTACGGACGCGCACGTCGCCGGCCACCCATCCCCGGGTGCGCCTGGCCCTGCAGAACCGCAACACCACGCTGTCGCGGTTCTGGCTCGACGCGGCCCACCGGGCAGCCCCGGACCCGGCGCTCTCCGGGCGGCGCGTGCTGGTCGTCGACAACGAGGACGCCTTCATGGGGATGCTCGGCCATCAGCTGCGAGCCCTCGGCCTGCGGACCACGATCACGCGGTTCGACAGCCCGCTGCATCCGCAGGGGTACGACCTCGTCATCGTCGGTCCCGGCCCCGGCGACCCCGGTGACGCGACAGACCCGCGCCTGGACACGCTCCGCGCGCTCACCCGTGACCTGCTCGCCGGCACCGTCCCGTTCCTGTCCATCTGCCTGGGCCACCAGATACTCGCCGCCGAGCTCGGCTTCGCCGTCGTGCGGCGTACGGTGCCCAACCAGGGCGTCCAGAAGCGGGTCAACCTGTTCGGCCGGTCTGAGCTCGTGGGCTTCTACAACACCTACACCGCCCGCTCCGAACACGACCTCGTCCCCTGTGGACGGCGCAGGCCCATCCAGGTCAGCCGGGACCCCGAGACAGGCGAGGTGCACGCCTTGCGCGGCCCGGGGTTTCGGTCCGTGCAGTTCCATCTCGAGTCCATCCTCACCCAGCACGGCCCGCAGATCCTCAGCGACCTGCTCGTCTCGCTGCTCACGGATGCGCAAGGCGCCGGCTGACCCGCGCCGCCAGCAACGCCTCCCCAGCGGCGACGACTGTGACGAACACCGCAACCGGCCAGCGGCAGTGCCCGGTCACGCGGTCAGCGCCGGACCCGCCGCGCCAGAACGCGTAGACATCCCCCATCCGTCGATGGAAGACTCACCCGAACCGTCGGTGCGAGGACCGCTTCCTCGGCGTCACCGGCGAAAGGCACCCGTGGCTGTATCGCGTCGACGGACCGGACACCCATGCGACCCGACCGACCTGAAGGGGCTCTCCCATGCGTAAGGCGTTCGTCGGACTGGCGGCGTTGTTGATGCTCGCCGTCCTAGTGCAGATCTTCCTGGCCGGCAGCGGCGCGTTCGACACCGCACCCAACGATGAGGCATTCGGGCTTCACCGAACCCTGGGGTACGCGACCGTCCTCCTCACCGCGGTAATGGCGTTGGTCGCCGCGCTGGCCCGGCTGCCCGGTCGGCTCATCGGCATGTCCGGCCTGGTCACGGGGCTCGGAATCCTACAGCCGGTGATCTCGATGATCGCCAAGGCGTTCGGGGACCCGGGAGACACCACCACAACCGCCGGGCAGCTCGTGTTCGGCCTGCACGCGGTCAACGGGCTGATCATGGTGTACCTGGCCCGCCTCATCCTCCAGCAGGCGCGTGAGCGGACGGACACGGCGCACACCACGCGGGCCGCTGCGGGCGACGGCTCGCTGGCTGCCGAGCCGGCGGCAGGATCGACGCGATCGGCGTCATGACCACGGTCCACTGGATCGTCCTGGACCACGTCGTAGCACTGCTGGGTGTCGCCTCCTGGTTTGCGGCCGGCGTCACGGCGGCACTCGGGCGCTACCGGCTCGCATACGGCCTTCTCATCGGCGCAGTCCTGGCGACGTCCACCCGGCTGGTCACCGTGGCGGCGCTGTCCGGTCGAGGCTGGTGGTTCGTGCAGGAGAAGGTGCTGCTAGGGCTCCCTATGCTCGCAGCGGCGGGGCTGGCCGCCCTGCTCATCGCCGGGCCCCGGCTGCGCGCAGCAGGGCGCACGCCCGGCTCGGTGGGCCTGCCGGCCGGCGGCATCGTCTCGCTGCTCACCGCCGCATACGCCGCGCTGGCCGGCCTGGTGGTGACGTTCCTCGCCGGATACCCCCTAACCTGGAGCACCGCCCTGGTCGCCGTCTCGTTCGTCTGCGCCGGCGCTCTCCTTACCGCGCGGGTGGTCACAGCACCGGCCGTCGAGCGCACCGATGCCGGCTCCCCGGACAGCACGCAGGCACCGGACAGCACGCAGGCACCGGCACCGCGAGGTCGCTCCGGGCTCTCCCGCCGTGGGCTCATCGGCGCGGCCGGCGGAGCGGTCGCGGCGGGAGCCGGGATCACCGGTGCCGGCCTGCTGTTCCGGGCCCCCGAGTCGGTGGTCACCGGAGGCGGGCCGCCGCGCGTCCTCGGGCCCCGCGCGACGGTGTCAGTGGCGGACCTGCGCGGTCCCCGGGTACCGGCCCCGGGCGGCACCAGCCGGCGGCACACGCTCACCGCCAGCACCGCCACCGTGGGCCTCGCGTCCGGGCGCGCCGTCGACGCGTGGACCTACGGCGGCCAGCTGCCCGGTCCGGCGATCACCGCGACAGAAGGTGACCTGGTCGAGGTAACGCTCCGCAACACCGACATCGAGGACGGCGTCACCCTGCACTGGCACGGGTACGACGTGCCGTGTGGTGAGGACGGTGCGCCGGGCGCCACCCAGCACGCGGTGGCGCCGGGCGGCGAGTTCGTCTACCGGTTCCACGCCGACCAGGTGGGGACGTACTGGTACCACACCCACCAGGCATCGCACCCGGGCGTGCGCAAAGGGCTGTACGGGACGCTCGTCGTGAGCCCGCGAGAAGGGCGGGCGGAAGAGCCGGAGCTGGACCTGACGCTGCCCGTGCACACCTTCGACAACACCGTGGTGATCGGCGACCAGGACCGACGCACCGTCCACCCGGCCCCGCCCGGCACGCCCGTGCGGCTGCGGCTGGTCAACACCGACTCGGACCCGCACTGGTTCGCGCTGGCCGGCGCGGCGTTCCGGGTCGCGGCCGTCGACGGACGCGACCTCAACCAGCCGGGCGAGGTGCGTGAGGTCGGGCTTCGCCTACCCGCGGGCGGACGGTACGACGTGGTCCTGTCCATGCCGGACACACCGGTGGCGCTCGTGGTCGACAACGACCACGGCAGCGGCGTGCTGCTGCGCCCGACCGGCAGGGCCGGGAACGACCCGGCCCTGCCGGACACCTCCAGCTGGCCAGAGCTCGACCTGCTGCACTACGGCGAGCCCGCGGCCGTACCGTTCGACACCGACAACGCCGACCGGCACTTCACGATCGTCCTGGACCGGGCGCTGGCCATGGTCGACGGCCGCCCGGCCTATGCCCAGGCCGTTGACGGTCGCGGACATCCGTCCATCCCCGACCAGCTCGTCGCCGAGGGAGACCTGGTCCGCTTCACCGTGGTCAACCGCAGCCTCGAGACCCACCCCTGGCACCTGCACGGCCACCCCGTGCTGGTCCTCGCACGGGACGGGACGCGCCCCTCCGGCAGTCCGGTGTGGATGGACACCTTCGACGTGCGGCCGGGAGAGGTCTGGGAGGTGGTGTGCCAGGCCGACAACCCGGGGATCTGGATGAACCACTGCCACAACCTGCCGCACCAGGACCAGGGCATGATGCTGCGGCTCGTCTACGACGGCGTCAGCACACCCTTCGAGGGCACGAGCCATGCCCACCGCAGAAAGGATCCCGCACCATGACCGAGGCATCTCGCGACATTCCCGAGACCTGGCGCAGCCTGGCGAGCGTTCGCTACATCGTCGACGACGTACGAGAGGCGGTCGAGTTCTACACCACCCACCTCGGCTTCACCGTGCTCAACGCGTTTCCACCCGCCTTCGCCGATGTCGCACGTGGACCGCTACGGCTGCTTCTGTCCGGGCCGTCCAGCTCGGGAGCCCAAGCCACACCGGCGGACGCAGCCGGGTGCGGGCGGAACCGCATCCACCTCATCGTCGACGACCTCGACGCCGAGCGGGAACGGCTGCACCGCGCCGGGGTGGTCTTCCGCAGCGACATCGTCACCGGACCCGGCGGACGCCAGGTCCTGCTCGCCGACCCAGCCGGCAACCTCATCGAGCTGTTCGCTCCGGCGGCCTTCAACTGACCGGACGGCCTGCCTCACGTGCAGAGAGCCGTCTCGCCAGGACGGGGATGGTCACAGCGGCGGCCACCACATGCGTCGCGGCCAGGACGACCTGGGACGCATCCACGCAGTGCCTCCTGTCGGCGGCCGGGGTGATGTGTCTTTTGTAGAGTAGGCGGCGCGGCCCGGCTAAAGTGCGGGCATGAGGGCAGGGCTGTCCGGTTTCTGGGCCCGGGTCAGAAGCTGGGTCATCGCGGTCGGTGTGGCAGGGGCGCTGATGGTCATCGCGCTAGCCGGGGACCATCCAACCACGGATCTCGATGTGCTCGGCTACGCGCTGGTGGTGACGAGCGGTTTGGCGCTGGCCGCCAGCCGCTGGGCTCCCGTTCCCGTCCTGATCGTCACAGGGCTGTGCGCGGTGGGTTACAACGCGGTCGGTTTCGACGTGCCCGCCGTCGCGTACCTGTTCGCGGTGTACGCCGCCGTACGGTCGGGGCACCGGATCGTCACGCTGGTGGCGAGCCTGGCCCTGCTGGCCACTCTTCCGCTCGCGATCATGGTCTCCCCCGCGGACGGGGCCGCGAAGGAAGCGTTCGCACAGGCCCGCGGCGTCCTCGAGCTGGCCTGGCTGATCGCTGCCGCTGCCGCGGGCGAGGCGCTGCGCCAGGCCGAGCGGCGGGCGGACGAAGCCGAGCGCACCCGCGAGGAGACCGCGCGGCTGCGCGCGGTCCAGGAACGGCTGCACATCGCGCGGGAGCTGCACGACTCGCTCACCCACCAGATCTCGATCATCAAGGTGCAGGCCGAGGTCGCGGTCCACCTGGCCCGCAAGCGTGGCGAGCAGGTGTCGGAGTCCCTGCTGGCGATCCAGAAGGCCGGCCGTGAGGCGACCCGAGAGCTGCGGGCGACCCTGGAGACGCTGCGCGACGTCACCAAGTCCCCGTCGCATGGGCTCGACCACCTCCCGGAGCTGCTGGCAGGGGCCCATGGGATAGGCCTGACCACGACGCTGACGATCGAAGGCGAACGACAGGACGTCCCGGACGCGGTGGACCGGACCGCCTACCGGATCGTCCAGGAGTCGCTCACCAACGCCGCCCGCCACGCCGCCGCTGCCACCGCGTCGATCCAGATCAACTACCTTCCGGACGCCCTCGCCATCCGGATCGATGACGACGGGACGGCCAAGCCGGGCTCCGTCCCGGTGCCCGGCGTCGGGCTGCTGGGGATGCGCGAACGCGTCACCGCCCTGGGCGGCCGCCTACGGGCGGAACCGCGTAACGAGGGCGGGTTCACCGTCCAGGCCGAGCTCCCGGTGGCGCGAATTTCATGATCCGCGTCATGCTGCTCGACGACCAGCCGCTCCTTCGCAGCGGGTTCCGCGCGCTTCTCAACGCCGAGGACGACATCGAGGTGGTGGCCGAGGGCGCCAACGGCAGGGAGGGCCTGGCCCTCGCCAGGAAGCACCTGCCCGACCTCGCTCTCGTCGACATCCAGATGCCGGTCATGGACGGCATCGAGACGACCAGGCAGATCGCCGCAGACCCGGACCTGGCCGGGGTGCGCGTCGTCATCCTGACCAACTACGGCCTCGACGAGTACGTCTTCAACGCGCTGCGCGCCGGCGCCGCCGGGTTCCTGGTCAAGGACATCGAGCCAGAAGACCTTCTGCACTCCGTGCGCGTCGCCGCGCGCGGCGACGCGCTGCTCGCGCCGTCGATCACCAGGATGCTGATCAGCCGGTACGTCGCACAGCCCCTCGGCGCAGAGGCCAGCCCAGGGATGGAGGAGCTGACCAACCGTGAACGCGAGGCCGTCGCCCTGGCCGCGCAGGGCCTGTCCAACGACGAGATCGCCGGCCGTATGGTGATCAGCCCGCTGACCGCGAAGACCCATGTCAACCGGGCCATGACCAAGCTCCAGGCCCGTGACCGCGCCCAGCTCGTGGTCTTCGCCTACGAGTCCGGCCTGGTAACCCCCAGAAACCGCTGACCGGCCAGGAGCCGGGGCGAGCCGGGTCCGGGTTACTGCGGCTGCGGTATACGGCTGCTTCAAAAGTAGGCAGTGTCGCGAACGCGTACCGTCCCGGCGGTGGACCCATGGCCGACTTCGGCATGACGACCAGAACCGTTCCGGCTACATAGGCTGGCGCCGTATCCGTCGTGCAGCCGAAAGGGATCCCGATGTCCGTCCGTCGTTTGCTCACCGCCGCCGCAGCGGGCCTGCTCGGCGCGTTCGCGCTTGCCGCACCGGCAGCCGCGCAAGTCTCGGCCGCCGACGGGGACAGCGGCTCCGGACGAGCCGGGTCGATGGTGGCCATGGTGCTGGCTCTGGTCGGTGTGGTCGCCGGCGGGTGGGCTCTGCGCTCCGCCGGTCGTGCCGCCGGCAACGGTCGAAGCAGCGCCATCGCGGCCCTGGTGCTGGCACTGGCCGGCCTGGTCGCCGGCGTGCTGGCGCTGGCCAGCTCCGACGGTGGCGTCGGCTCCGGCAACGGTCGCGGCGGCGCCATCGTGGCCGTGGTGTTGGCGCTGGTCGGCCTGGTCATCGGCGGGCTGGCTCTCGCCCGCTCCCGCCGCACCGCCTGACCTTCCAGCCTGCTGGACTTCTCTCGCGGCGGTTCCCGACCCGCGCCGGGTCAGGGACCGCCGCCGTCCGCTCCTGTTTGTACAGACGTAGGTACGCGGCTCCCGCAGACATAGGTACGCGGATCCCCCAGCCCATGGCGGCGGGTCGGCGTGACCGGCGACAGCAGGCAGGATGCGAGTCGTTACGAAAGACCAAGGTCAGATGTAGTTCAACGACCCGGACCGCCACTTGTAGTGCGACTCGAGCTTGTAGTACTCCCCTTGGGGGGCCAACGCGACACCGTAGACGAACTTACGGTCTTCGCCACCGTACGGAACACTTCGCACGAACTTCTCGATCTCCGGCTCGACTGGGACGGGAAGTGTCGACAGGTCCGTGGTTGCCGCGGCATAGCAGATCCGCTCGATCTTCAAAGAGTCCCAGCCCAGGGTGACATACAGCCCGAACGCCTGCTCGCCGAGCTTGAGCATCCGCTCACTCGGTTCGGCCATTCCCGTCTCGCGGAGCGTCGACAGGATGGTCCTCGACGTGAAGGACTCGGCGGGTACGTTGTTGAAGTACACATTCACCGTTCGGTTCGGATAGTCGATCCCGAGCACGCCGACCCGGTCGTCCAGGCCATGGCGGGCGAAGAACCCGACGTTCTCGGCCAGGCTGCGCGGCATGGATGGGATGTCGGCGAGCTTCGCCGCCGCCTGCAGGTCATCCGGCGCGAAGGCCGCGTAGGTCTTCTTGAAGCCGCCGACGACCCCGAAGTCGATACCGCGGCTCTCCACCGGGCAGCGTCCCTGGATATCTGCGAACAGGGCGCCGATGGGATGGTCCGTCGCCGTGGTGAGGCCCTTTGACAGAGCGAGGCTATAGGGATCCCGGTCGTCCGGGTGCGCCCTGAACCGGCAGTCAAGCTCGCCCACGTGCCGCAGCGCAGTCGCCACCCGGAAAGCGACCACGGCCTCGGGGTGGGCGAACGCGTCTTCGTACGCGGAGAGGATGGGCCAGACCCTCTCCCGCGAGCAGGCCACATCCAGCAGTCGGGCCGACTCCTCGATGATGGAGTAGAGCTCTGCCACCTCAGAAGTTCCGGACATTGGTCCTCCAGGTGCGGGTTTGTCCGACAGCTGTCAGAACATGCTGTGTCGTCACGGCCGAAGGTCGTGAACTCCGATGGCGAAATCCTGAGGCATCGCTAGCCTCCAATGTTCGCTGTCTTGTCACTGCGTTCCAACCGGACATGCGCCCGCATCAGCTCGCCCGGGTTCGTCTGCGCCGCAAGGAGCGAGAGCTCGCCGCACAGCACCGTCGCGGCCGCGATGACCGCGAGCCGGCGTGCGTTCTCGCCAGGGTCGCGTTCGGTCCGGCAGCCGAGCCGGGTCAGGTTCTCCTCGACGAAGTCGAGCCCCTTTCCGTTGCCGACAGTTCCCACGATCAGGTTCGGCAGGGTGCAGGAGAAGTAGAGGTCGCCGTCGCGGTCATCGGCCACGGTCACGCCCTGCGAGCCTTCGACGATATTGGCCGCATCCTGGCCCGTCGCCAGATAGAACCCGAGCAGCATGTTCGCGTAGTGCGCGTTGGCCGAGCGGATGCCGCCGGCGAGCAGGGTGCCGATCATGTTCTTGTGCACGTTCAGCTCGGCTATCGCGGCGGCCGAGGTGCGCAGCACCTTATGGACGATGTCGCGCGGGACGAGCAGCTCAGTGACCACGTTCTTGCCGCGACCGAGGATACCGTTGATCGCGGTCGCCTTCTTGTCGGTGCAGTAGTTTCCCGAGATCGAGCCGTACGAGATCCCTGGAATGGTCTGCAGGATGTGCGCCAGCAGCGCATCGGCGGCCAGCGTGGCCATGTTGTGCCCGGAGGCGTCGCCGGTGGTGAAGTCGAACCGGAGGAACAGCAGGTTGGCGGTGATCTCGTGGTGGAACCCGATCAGCTCGACGAACCTGCCGCAGGTACGCACGATCTCGCGCAGCTCGTCAAGCCGCGCATCGACCTCCAGCGAGGCCAGGTACGCGGTCTGCGCGTCCCTGGCCCGGACGAACACCGAGCGCGTCATACGCTCGTCGACATGCGTGGCGACGATGCCCGGCTCCACCATCATGGAGATCTTCGCGCCACGGCTGACGGAGGGCCACAGCGGCGACTCGTACGTGGCGAGTGGGACCTCCGTCTCGGTCGCCACCACGTTTCCCGAGATCCGCAGGGGACCCACCCATTTCATGGGGACGGCGGCGATCGCGGTCGTGTCGTTCATCGGGTGCCTCCAATCATCTCGTGGGTGGTGCCGTAGAACCTGGAACGTGTGGCTGGCCGGCGGTTCTCGGTTCCCCGTCCGGCGTAGAACGCGCGCAGGCCGCCTTGGGCCAGCAGATCGGCGCTCATCCTGCGCTCCCATGCGTGGGCTGGACACGGACCGGCATGGGGTGTACCCCAGCGGCGGCCCACTCCTCCCGCAGCTTCGAGATCTCCCTCTCCGCAGCAGCGTCCAGCAACGCGATGCCGCAGTCGCCGCCCCCGGCGCCGGAGGGTTTGGCCGCGCCGCCGACGGCCTCGGCGGCGTCGCACAGCGCCGTCAGCCTGGTGGTGAAGATGCCCAGACGGACCTCGTCGTCCAGCTCGGCGAGCACGCGCCGGGCGCCTCGGACCTGTTGCAGCAGCTCGTGGTCGTCGCCCCGCTCGAGTGCGCGGATCGAGGCGCGCACGCACTCGTCGCTGCGCGCCACGAAGCTCCGTTGTGCGCTGCTGCCCCGCCACTCCCGTGTTCCCAGCCGCCCGGTCAGCGAGGAGGTGCTGGCCGGTTGCCCCGTCCAGCCCACCTGAAGCGCGAGCCCGCGGGGCGGCGGCAGCCGTCGCAGCGCGAAACCCGGCCACGGCGCGCGCAGCGTCTCCTCGATGCCTCGACGCTGCGCCATCTCGAGCACAGCGGCCCGGTCGGGCGCCTGGTAAGCGACCCACCCACCCCAGACGCTCGCGGCGAGGTCGCCGCCGGAGAAACCGGTACCGTGCCGCGCCGTCGCCAGCATCGCCAGCCGGAACCGCGCGTCGGGCGACAGCTCCACGCCGCAGTACGCGGCCACAGCGGACACCGTGGCGACCGTCACGGCACCGCTCGACCCCAGGCCGAACTTGGTTCCGTTGTCGTGCAGGCGGCTGGAGACCGAGACGTGTACGGAGGGCGGACGCAGCCCGCGCTCGGTCAGCAGCCCATCGACCACCTCGATGGCCGACACCACATGGCTGGGGCCGTCGACCGCCGGTTGGTCGTCGTCCGCACCCAGCCCGACGAGCCCGCCGCTCCGCCGCCGCAGTCGGGTCTCTCCCGGGAAGAGATCGGAGTCGATCACCACCGCGGCGCCGTCAGACCCCGACACGGTCACGCTGACCTGCCGATCGACCGCTACCAGGAGCGCCGGGTGGCCCGGCTCCAGCACCGCGTACTCGCCGGCGATGAACAGCTTGCCCGGCGCATGCCGGCGGACCGTTGCCTGACCGGTCACTGCCCGGCCTCCGCCCGCAGGCGAGCCCCTGGCCCCCGCCGGGCGGTGACCACCGAGCATCCCGGCGCGGCACCGCGGACCGCCTCGGCCACCCGCGCGGCATCGCAGCGGTGGCAGAGCACCTTGACGTTTGGCCCGGCGTCCATGGTCGCGTAGGCCGGTACCCCGTCCGCCCGTAGCTGCAGGACGCTGTCGAGCACGGCCACAGTGGCCGGCGACAGGTAGCGCACCGCCGGCCGCGCGGCCAGCATCGTCGCGTGCATGCCGAGGGCGTTCCGCTCGGCGATCTCCCCCACCGCGTCGAGATCGCCACGGTGCAGCGCCGCCCGCATCTCAGACAGGTCGACCTTGCTCGATGTCGCCCACGCCTGGTAGAGCGGGGAGGTCTCGACGGTTCGCCGCATGGCGGCGCGGCTGGACACGGCCTTGGGGCCAGCGTTCACCAGGGCGACCACCAGGGCGGGGTCGAAGTCGGGGACAGCCACCGGCTCGGCGTATGAGCTGAGGTCCGCGGCCGCGCCGGTACCCCGGCCCGCGTGGCATATCGCGAAGCCGCCGAATATCGACCGGGAGGCCGACGCGGACCCGCGCCGGGCCAGGCGCGACAGCGCGGTGGGGTCGAGGTCGAGGCCGTATGCGGCGGCACCGGCCAGGGCAAGGGCGGCGAACCCACTCGCCGAGGACGCCAGACCCGCCCCGGTGGGGACGGAGTTGCGGGTGTCGACGGCGGCCGGTTCGGTACGCCCGGCCATCTCCCGTACCAGGTCCAGGAAGTCGACGACGCGCTGGCGTTGTTCGCCCTCCGCGGGCGAGCCGTCGAGCGTGACGCTGTCGGCCTGCGCCGTGGGGCTGACCCGGACGGTGGTGGTCGTCGGAAAGACGTCCAACGTCATCGACAGGCTGTCGACGTACGGGATCACGAGTCGCTCGTCGCGCTTGCCCCAGTACTTGATCAGCGCGATGTTCGGATGGGCGACGGCGGTCGCCCCGCGGTCGAGGATCTTCTCCGCCGGCCCGGCCGGCTCCAGCTGGTGGTCAACGGACATGGCTCGCGAACCTCCCCACCGGTATGACCCAGGTCTGGACGGCGCCGGCTTCGTGGAGGCGCCGCACGACCGCCTCCGCCCGGTCAGGGTCCCCGGCCAGCGCGACCATGCAGCCTCCCAACCCACCGCCAGTGATCTTGGCGCCCAGGCCGCCGGCCGCGAGCGCAGCATCGACCAGCGCGTCAATCCGGTCCGTGCTGATCCCGACCTCATGGAGCAGCCTGTGGTTCTCGGTCAACCGTGCGCCGAAGTCGCTCTGCCGGCCATGAGCCAGATCACGCATTGCCGCGTGCGTCAGGCTCGACACCCGGCGTACGAATGTCTCCTGCGCCTTCGCGTCGCGCTCGAACCTGCGCCGCACCAGCTCTACCGCGTCCTTGGTGCTGCCACCGACACCGCTGTCCGCGATGACGAACAGCCCGCCGAAGCCGGACGGCCGGCTTGCGCCGGCGCGACGATCGGTCCGTTCCGGAGAGGGCGCGCAGCCGTCCCTCGACATGGCGACGGGCAGCTCCCGGGCGGTGCCGTCAAGGAAGAAAAGGGGAGACGTCGCGCCGGTGCCGAGCGCGTCGATGCCGCTCGCCCTGCCGTGCGCAACCTTCTCCGAGACCTGCACAAGGTCGAAGACCACCCTGGCGTCGAGGCGGCGGTCGAAGACGTCCGCGAGTGCCAGCACGACCGCCCGGGCGCATGCGGCACTGGAGCCGAGCCCACGGCCCTGCGGGATCGCGCAGTCGATGAGCACGTCGACGCAGACGCGCTCGACGATGGCGGTCCTCTCCTTGAGCTCCGCCACCAGGCGCTGCAGGCCGTCCGCGGCGAGTGGGGTCACCGACGCGGTCCCCGGTCCCGCCAGCGCGAAGGAGATCTTGTCCGCACCGCCGCCCGGGTCCGGCAGTCGCGTCGCGGTCGCTGTGGCCGTCAGCTGCGGAACCGGAATGACCAGCGCCGGAGCGCCGTACACGACGGCGTGCTCGCCGAGCAGAATGGCCTTGCCGTGAGCGCGTCCGACACCGCGGCGACCATGCTCGGTGCCCGGGGCGGAGCTTCCGCGGTCGGCGGAGGTAAACGAGTTCGTCGGGGACATCACTGGGCCCGCTGCGTCGCCTTGATCGCCATCTCGGCTAGCTTATGCTTCGCGGCGCTGGTGGCGTTGCTCGCCTCTAGTACAGCGATGGCCTGGTCGGCGCGGAGCGCGATCTGCCTCTCAACGTGCTCCACGGCACCGACATCGACGAGTATCGCGCGGATGCGGGCCAGATCGTCACTGGAGAGATCGGTGCCGATCTTCGCCCTGAGGAAGCCCGCCGCGTCCGGATCGTGCTCGTCCGCCCGCTTGAGCGCCGTCGCGAGCAGAACCGTCCGCTTGCCCTCACGAAGGTCATCACCCGCGGGCTTGCCCGTCACCATCGGGTCGCCGAACACGCCCAGCAGGTCGTCGCGGAGCTGGAACGCGATCCCGACGTCGGCGCCGAAGGCCCGGTAGGCCGCGACGAGGTCGGTGTCCGCGCCGGCGATCGCGGCACCGAACTGCAGCGGGCGTTCCACCGTGTACGAGGCGGTCTTGTACTGGTTGATGCGTAGCGCCGCATCGACGTCTTCGTCGTCGCTCGCCTGGCTGATCAGGTCGAGCAGCTGCCCGTACATGACCTCCGAGCGCACCGCGGACCACACCGGGGAGACCCGGGCGTGCGCGTCCGCCGGCAGCCCGGACGCTCGGACCAGGACGTCGGCCCAGATCATGGCCAGGTCCCCGATCAGGATGGCGGTACCCGTGCCGAAGGCGTCGGGGTCACCGGAGAAACGCCGCGCCCGGTGCCACTCGGCGTACGTCACGTGCGCGGCGGGATGGCCGCGGCGGGTCCGGGACGCGTCGATAATGTCGTCGTGGATCAGGCCCGACGCGTGCAGCAGCTCAAACCCCACGCAGGCGTTGAGCACCGCCGTGGCGACCGAGTCGTGCGGGTCACCGCCGGCACCGATCCAGCCCAGCCAGGCGAAGGCCGGCCGGATGCGCTTGCCGCCGCGCAGAACGTAGCTCTCAAGCTCGGCGACCATGGCCGCGAAGTCCTGACCGAGCGCGTCGGCCTCGGCTCGGCGCTCGGTGAAGAAGTCCCTGATCGCGGCGTCGACAGCAGCCGTGTCCGCGGCTGCCCCGAGATAGCTGACCGTCATGCTCTCATCTCCCGGTCGAGGCGACGGTCACTCGCACGCTCATGCATCTTGGGCTCCCATGAGTTCGCTGAGATCATGTCACTTCGGGCGCGGGATTCCTGACCTGCTCCGAATGCGCGCATCGCCAGGGAAAGCAACGCCAGTCCGGAACCGGCACGGCAGCGGCACTCGCTGCCTAACATTGATGATGGTAATTATCAAATACCGCCCTGCCCACTACTCACGTGAGTAGTGCAAGCCGGTACGGACATTCACGCCCAACCGCCTCGGGTCCGTGCAGCTGTGTGCGATCTTTCACTGTGCTGCCACCCGAGCCCCCAGCTCGACGCCGGGTGTTCAACTGACCAGCCCGAACAGTTGAACCTAACTCTATATCACTGCGCCGAGAGTCGGCTGGGTGTAGGGCCTGACCTGCGGATCTGGTCTGGTCGGTGGGCACTGGGCCGTGGCCTCCAGGCGGTCCGCCGGAGGATCGCGTCGGTTGTGCCACCGCACGAGCGCACCGCGCAGACGGCTCCGAGGCGAGAGCGGTGCAGGTCGGGCACTCCTTGCGGCGGGGTCCAGCTACCGCTACAGACGTGAGCCGACCAAGCCACGTCCTCAAGGCGCCCCACCCGCCGCGTACGCATTAGTTTGATAAGACTCAGGACAACAGTAGTCGCGATATGCCGCCCGGCCCACTACTCACGTGAGTAGGGCGAGCTGGTACCGGCATTCACGCCACACCGCCGCGGATCCCGTATAACTGAGTGAGATCGTTCACTGTGGCGGTCAACCGTGCCACGGCTCAGTGCTGGTGCTCAACTGACGGGGTGGTAGCCATGAGTCCACTGATAGGGCGTGCGGACATGCTGTCCTCGCTGGGCGGCTATTTGGCTGCCACCCGGCAGGGATCCAGCGGCTGCGTCATCGTCGACGGACCGTTCGGCATAGGCAAGACGCACCTGTTGAAGGCCACCGCCCTGGAGGGGGCCGAACGCGGCCTGATCGTGGTCGCCGGGCGCGCAGGTATAACGGATCAGCCGGTCCCCATCCACCTGTTGATCAACTTCTTGCGGCGCGTGGCGTCCGGTGCGGCCGACCTCGATGACCTGGTGCGCCCGGACAGAAACCCCTTCTGGCTGATGGACCGTGTTGGTGAGCTGGTCGAGGGCGCAGCACGCAGGCACCCCCTCGTGGTCGTCCTGGACGATGCCCAGCGGATCGATGACGTCAGTGCGCTGGCCCTCCGGGGCCTCGTCCAGTCGCTGGCCTCGTCACCGGTGCTGTGGCTGCTCGCCCGCCGGCCGGTTCCCACCCAGTCGCTCGCTCAGCACGCCGTCGACTGGTTGGTCGACCACGCCGCGGTGCGGCTCCATCTGGGGGCGCTGGACAGTGCGGCAGTAGCCGAGCTGTGCACCAGCATCCTCGGCGCCAGACCGGATGCGTCTGTGCTCAGCTGGGCGGCCCGCTGTGGCGGTAACCCGTGGCTGATGGAGAACGTCTTCAGCGCACTCATCAAAGCCGGACAGATGATCATCGCAGGTGGTACGGCTTCGGTGATGAACGAGCGGCTGCCCGACGGCGTCATGGCCGCTGTTCTCAGCCTGCTGGACGAGGTGTCGCCCGCGGTTCGACGTCTGCTCGTGGACGGCGGGAGGATCGGCCGTACGTTCACCGTCGAGGAGGCGGCAGCCTTGTTCGGCGCGTCGACCCTCGAGCTGTCCTCCGGCATCGACGAGGCGGTGCAGATGGGCTTGATGCGCCGGGACGGCATGGAGCTGACGTTCACCCACCAGGTGGTCGGGGAGGCCCTCCAGCACGTCGCGTCCCGGGAGTGGGAGCCCACCACCGCCGTACCTGCCGTGCCCGTGGCCCTGCCTTCGGCCGCGCCCGCGACCAGCACAGGGTCGGCCGGTGGGGATCCTCAGGAACAGCCCGGCGGCCGGCGGTCGCCCGCTCCTGGGGTGCGCCATTCCCGTACCAGGGTGGCGGACGCCCGTCCCAGCCGGCCAAGCCCCGTCCCACCGGTCGTGGCACCCTCCGCCTCGCCGACGTCGCAACCGCCCGGATGCGGTTGCGACGATATGGCGGCTCGGGCCATCTCGAACCTGGAGAGTCCTTTCGACGAGGTACCGCGAACGCTGGCAGGTGCCCTGCGTCTGCTCGCCGGAGCGGGGCGGGGCGCCGAGGCCTGCCGCCTCGCCGACGTCGCCCTGCGCCCCGGTACCGGGGCGGCGGCAGCGGCGCAGCTGGTGCTCGAGCTGGAGCAGGGACTGCGGGACGCCGACAGCTACGGCATGGCGGCCGAGCTTCTTCAGCGGACGCTCGCGCGGCAGGACATCAGTGAGCTGGAACGCGCCAAGCTGAGCCGGGCGCTCGCGGACACCGCGAAGCGCGTGCGCGACGTGCCCGGCGCGGCCACGGGACCGTGGCGCGGACAGCCGGCGGTCCCGCAGTACTGCGAAGCCTGCGAACACCCGCTGTGGACGTGGTTGGTCCGGGCCCTCGTCGCGGCCGACCAGTTCGGGGACGCGAGGGCCGTCCTCGCCGCCGTCAGGCAGGAGGCGGAGAAGCTCGGCGAGGCCTCGTCGGAGCCCCTGTGGTACGGCCACCGGGCCGAGCTCCTGGCAGCGGCGGGCCGGCTCGAGGAAGCGCGGGTCGAGGCCGAGACCGCGCTTCGTCTGGCGGAACGGTCAGCGCCAGAAGGCGCCATACCCGCGCGTCTGGTGCTGGCCCGCATCAGCATGCACCGTAGCGATCTCGCCACCGCCAGCGACCATCTGCGGATGACCGAACGGCTGATGACCGGTGACGCGACAGCCGACAAGGCCCGCCTGGACTGGGCGCTCGCGCAGTTCCATGCAGCCAGTGGGCGTCCGGCGATGATGGTCCACACACTGATCAACATCGAAGGGCAGCTCCTACCCGACCCGCTCCTCTTCGTTGAGGTTCCGACAGCAGCGGCGGCGCTCATCCGCCAGGCCAGGCAGGTGGGGCTCGGCGCGGAGGCCGAGCGAGCGGCCGAGCTCGCCCGGCGAGCCGCTGAGCGCAACCCGATCGTGCAGTCGTTGATGGGTGGCGCCGAACACGCCGAGGGCGTCCTGCGCAACGACCCCGCTGCGCTGCACCGCGCCGCGGATCTCCATCGGCTCGCCGGACGCCCGCTGGCGGCGGGTAGCGCACTCGAGGATGCGGCACGGGTAGAACAGAGCACACGGGACAAGACCCGAGCAGTCCGGCTCCTCGCGTCCGCCATGGACCTCTATCTGGAGTGCGGTGCACAGTGCGACCTGGACCGGGTGCAGCGGAAGCTGCGTCGTCTCGACGCGCACAACGTAAGCCGACTGGGTGCTGAGCGGCCCAGGTCAGGCTGGGAGAGCCTGACGAGCGCGGAGCTCCGCGTCGTGCGGGCGGTCGTCGAAGGCAGGACCAACAGGGAAGCGGCGAGCGTACTGTTCCTGTCACCGCACACCGTCGACAGCCATCTCCGGCGTGTGTTCTCGAAGCTCGATATCAGCAGCCGCGTCGAGCTGACCAAGCTCTTCATCGCGCACGAGGCACTCCCACCGGTGCTGGCCGGTCAGACGACCGCACCGTCGACATATCCGGAGCCCCACCTCTCCTCTTCTCGCATCGAGTAGATCGCCGCCCTGCTCGAGTAGGTTGCGGCTCCGTGCGCCAGCTCGACCCGGGTGTTGATGCCTAGCTTCCGGTAGACCTTTCTGAGATGGTAGTTCACGGTATGTGCCGACAGGTGTACCTGTTTGGCTATCTGGCGGTTCGTCAGGCCCACGCTCACCAGGTAGGCGATACGTCGCTCCATCTCGGAGAGGGTGGCCCAGCAGGCGGCATGCCGCGGGCCGGCTTCTTCGGAGCAGGTTGAGGCGGTCTGCCGTCCTCCTACTGGAGCTTTGGCAGCATAAAGCTTGGCGAGCTCCTCGGTCGCCAGTGCAACTGAGATCGGATCTGGTGACTGCATAATGATTAGCGTCAGCGCAGCCGGGGCGCTGTTCGCCAACGCGTTCGCATGCATGGCGGTAAGACCGACGACCGGGATGCCAGGGTTGTCCTTCGCGAGACCGTCCACTGTGTCGAGGACGCTGCGCTCAAGGTTGCTGTCACCTACGTCGCGCGCGAGACGTACCAGGAATGCAGCGGCACTCGGGTTCTCGATGTACAGGCTCCGTCGCGTCGGGAGATGGCTGTACTTGTCGGACAACAGCCGGGCAGCCGCCCGAGGCCCTTCCTTCTTGACAGTAATAAGCATCTCCGTCCAGGCGTACTGCGCGGAGTCAAGCACCACCTGGCTCGCCATGTCAGTCTGCGTCCGCTCCAGGTACTCAACGGCTGCGGGCAGGTCTCCCATGTAGAAAGAGGCGATGCTGAGCACGGAGTACGCAAGGGGTCGGAGCAGGGGAACGGCATCCCGTCCCACTGCGGCGGTCGCCAGCTCTGCCTCTCGGCGTGCGTCTCCGATCCGTCCGGACTGGAGGAACAACCGCGATCGCATTGCCGCCGGCGCAGCCGCCCAGACCGGCGTGGGCAGCTCACGCAGACCGGCCTCCGCGTCGATGACCAGCTGTTCGGCCTTGTCGAACTCACGAAGGTTTGCGAGCTTCCCGGCCAGCGCGAGCTGGAAATGAAGGCGCCAGACCGGGTCGACATTTTCGCTGCGGCGCACCGCGGTACAGCCCAGGCTGAGCCCTTCCGCCAGCTCTCCCGCATGCCAGAGCACATTGGATCGAGCTGTTAATGCCATCGATGTAGCAATATCTCCTGGACCAGTCCCTCGTTCCCGCAGGATCCTCTCGGAAACCCTCACGGCCTCGTCCTCGCCAAGCAGGAAGTAACCCAGAATTACAGATGCCTCCGCATCGAGCCGAGCAGAAGGCGACACGCTCGGGCTGGCGAGAGTATGCTCCGCGAGACGTACACCAGCTGCCGCATCTCCATTAATTATCAGGCTGTGCGCCCTTGAGAGTGATCCGCCGAGCCCCTCCTTGACCGCACCGTACGGTTCAGTCGGACGCTCGGTCACCCAGAGCCCCTGGCCGTATGCCTGGGTACGTCTCCCGGAGAGGCTCATCGCCTCACGCCACAAGGCGCCATGTGCGGGAGCGGGGATGGACTCGATGATCCCTTGCCGGAGAAAGTCGCTCTGGAACGCAAGTTGATGGTCGGCGACAACGATGAACCCTGACGCCATCGCCTCATCCAACGGAGACAGCAAGGTAGCCGAGGACCGGTCCAGCATCCTGGACACGTCCTCCAGCATGAAGGATCTCCCTAATGCCGCGGCGACCTTCAGGAACTGCTGACAGTCCGCGCTCAGATCGCGCAGCTGGCACATCACAAACTTCAGGATGCGGCGCGGGACCTGCCGTGCAACCAGCTGCACCGTACCATTGTTCTCCCTTACCAGTCCTTCCTCCACAAGCCCGTGCGCAAGCTCAGCAAGCAGGCGCGGGCTCCCGCCGGCGCCGGCTGCGAAGCCGACCAGCTCATGGTCTAGGTCGGCCCCGAGGATGTCCCGCAGGACCCGCTCGTTGGCGTCCCCGTCCGGCACCGGCCCCTTGGCGACACATACAGCGGCCGGTATGGCGTCCGGCTCCCGGTCCCCTAGCATTGGTCCCGTTGTCATAATCCCCCCGAGATTATGCGCAGCACCTAAGGAAGGAGCAATGGCGTTGCATTATCCAGTGCCGTCGCCGTAGCCGGCGCCCGAAATTGGACCATCTTACCATATGCAATGTCGTCCATCGATATGATGGTCATACATCCTCGCGACATTGACGACCTTAACCGTTGAAGTCGTAAATATCGGGAATCTTCCTGCCAGCCGCGGCGCCCAAATCGTTCTTCCCATCCCGTCTGCCGTCGACCCGCACGGTGGTGGAGCGGCCGTCGCCTGGGGCGCCACGTCAAGCGGACCTTGACAGCCGTACGGCGGCTGGCGCCCCGGGCGACGGCCTGCTCGGCCGGGCTTAGGGAGGGGCAGCGCACCCACGCAGCACCGATGGACTTTCACAACGAGGTCCGCCGTGCCTTGGGCCCCGCTGACGGCCCGCTGGCCTAGAAGATCAACCCATACCGCCAGGGAGGGCAGGGCTTCCGAACTACAAATATTGATGGTGGGCGATACTGGGATTGAACCAGTGGCCTCTACCGTGTCAAGGTAGCGCTCTCCCACTGAGCTAATCGCCCGTGCCTTTCGAGGCGGGTGCGGGAATCGAACCCGCGTACAGGGCTTTGCAGGCCCTTGCCTAAGCCACTCGGCCAACCCGCCGATGATCCCGTTGGGGCGGGACCCCGGCTTGCGGCTCGACGTGGCCGCCGCTCCGAGCGGACGACGGGATTCGAACCCGCGACCCTCACCTTGGCAAGGTGATGCGCTACCAGCTGCGCTACGTCCGCAAACCGCCCGGGAGCGTATCCCGGCGACGGATGAGAACTCTAGCCGAGTACGGCGCCAAGTGCCAACCGGAATGCCCGCACGTCGCGCCCAATGCAAGCGACCAGCCAACGCGGGCGACCAGCGAGGCGGCGCGCCGGCTCATGGGCGGGTGCGCGACAGCCCGGTGCACCGCTGGGCACGGGCGACCCTGTCGCGCACCCGCTCGGCCGCCGCCCCAGAGAGCAGCACCGGCTGGCCGGTCTCGGACACGACCGCCGGTAGAAACTCGTTGCGGACCACGGTCCGCCCGCGCACGGTCAGCCGCAGCACGCCTGAGTCGACGCTGTGCGACGAGCCGTACCAGAGGAAGTTTCCCAGGCCGTAGTGCACGTACGTACGGCCGAGCCAGCCATCCGCCAGCAGGGTGTGTGCGTGCGTGCCGACGACCACGTCCGCACCCGCGCCGGCCATCCGGGCCGCGAACGAGCGCATCTCGCCGGATGGGCAGGAGCTGCCCTCCACGCCCCAGTGCATGAACACGACCACCACGTCGGCCCGCTGCCGCGCGGCGCGCACGGCAGCGACGGCCCGCTCGGCGTCGTACGCCATCGCCACCCCGGGCCGGCTGTCCGTCGCCGCCCAGGCCTGCGCCAGCTCCCGTACCTGGGACAGGCCGACCATGGCCACCCGTACGCCCCGAACGGTGGTGACCCAGGCGGCGTACGCCTCCCCGGCGTTGCGGCCGGCACCGAACACCGGCATGCCCGCGGCCCGCGCCGAGCCGAGCGTGTCGAGCAGGCCCACGTGGCCGTAGTCGAGCGTGTGGTTGTTCGCGACCGACGCGCCGTCCACGCCGGCCGCTCGCAGCGCCGTGTAGGCGCTGGCCGGTGCCCGGAAGAGGTACTGCTTCGGCTGCGGCGCCCCGCGCGTGGTCACCGCGGTCTCCAGGTTGACCACGGCCAGGTCCGCGCCGCGCAGCACGCTCGCCACCTCGCCGAACGCCGTATCCGGGTGGTCCAGCAGCCGCAGCGTGCGCCCGGTGAAGTGCACGTCCCCCGCCAACGCCAGGGTGATCTCGGTGGGCACCGGAGCGGCGGTGGCGGCCGGGGTGGGTGAGGCTGCCTGCGGCGCCCGCCAGGCGGGTGCCGACCCGGACCTTGGCGCGCAGGCCAGCGGCGCGACGGAGCCGACGACTGCGGCCACAGCGACCGCCCGCGCCAGGACCGCCCGCCACCCGCGCTGCGACGTGCTGCTCATCGCGTCGAGCGTACGGCGTGCCACCCGCCCGGCACCCTCGCGCAACGGACCGGAACCGCCGGACCGGAACCGCCGGACCGAGCCGGGACGGGTCGGGCCTCAGCCGCCGGAGAAGTACCGCTGCGCACCGGGGTGCAGGGGCACCACACCAGTCTCCGATGCCAGGTCGCGCTGCACGTTGGCCCACTCCGGGTGCGCCTCCGCCAGCTCCCGCTGGTGCGCGAAGATCACGCTGGTCAGCGAGTACGCGAGCGCCTCCGGCATCGACTCGTCAACCACGATGAGGTTGCTCACCACGATCGTGGGGATGTCCGAGGTCCACTTGTACACCGACTGCGGGATCGTGGCCGAGCGGTACGTACCGGGGTACCTGTCCTCCAGGGCCGGCAGGAGGCCGTCCAGGGACAGGAAGCGCACCTCGCCCCGGGCACCGGCGAGCAGCTCGACGATGCCGGTGGTGGGCAGCCCGGCCGAGTAGAAGATGGCGTCCAGCGAGCCGCTCTGGATGCCTCGGGTGCTCGCGGACAGGGACAGCTTGCTGCGGACGATGTCCCGGTCGACGCTGAGACCAGCCGCCTCGATGATCCGCACCGCAAGCGTCTCCGTGCCCGAGTTGACCGGACCGGTGGAGACCCGCTTGCCCTTCAGGTCGGCGATCGTGCGGATCCCGGCGTCCGCGCGTACCACCAGGTGGGTGTAGTTGCGGTAGAGCGCGGCCAGCGCCAGCAGCGGCCGGGGCGAGTTGGTGAAGGCCCCGGCGCCCCGTACCGCGTCGGCGGCCACGTCGGCGAAGGTGAACGCGATGTCCACGTCGCCGGCGGTCAGCCGCAGGATGTTGTCGGCGGAGCCCCCGGTGGCCGCGGTGGTCGCGTCGTACCCGTTGACGTAGGCGCTGATCACGTCGGCGTAGCCGCCGCCGACCTGGTAGAAGACTCCGGTGGTGTTGCCGGTGCCGATGGTGAGCTGGCCGCCGCGCCAGTAGCCGCGCCCGTCGGCGGGAGGCTCGGCACACCCCGCGAGCCCGGCCAGCGAGCTGGCGAGCAGGACCGGGCCGAGCATGGCCGCCAGGGCCGGGCCACGCAGGGCCGCCAGGCTCCGGCGCAGGCTCACAGCTGCCCCATCGGCCGGGCGCTGGGCTCCAGCGCGC
>Ga0075430_100000188_pt1 | contig 41506 bp, 38 predicted proteins | sample RhiMetdeltSRZDD4_FD_75294 | JGI IMG/M metagenome (GOLD analysis project Ga0075430, IMG submission 75294) | Populus rhizosphere microbial communities from Tennessee, USA - Rhizosphere MetaG P. deltoides SRZDD4 | ecosystem: Host-associated > Plants > Roots > Rhizosphere > Soil | place: USA... | reverse complement strand
CTATCCCGACAAGCGCGGCGCGCTGCTGCCCGTGCTGCACATGGCGCAGGAGACGTTCGGCTACGTCTCGCTCGAGACGGAAGAGTACGTGGCCGGGCTCTTCGATCTGTCGCCCGCGCACGTGCACGAGGTCGTCACGTTCTACACACTCTTTCACCAGGCACCGACGGGCCGCCACGTCGTCGCGGTCTGCCACAACCTGTCCTGTCACCTGGCGGGCGCCCAGGACATCCTGGCCCACCTCAGGCGCCGGCTCGGCGTCGAGGTCGGCGAGACGACCGCGGACGGCCGCGTCACCCTGCAGGCCGTCGAGTGCCTGTGCGCGTGCGAGGCGGCGCCCATGGCCCAGGTGGACGACCGGTACGAGCTGAACCTCACGCCGGACAAGGTCGACCGCATCCTCGAGGGGCTCCGCTGATGGCCGAGACGGTGTTGATGCGGAACTTCGATCGCGCCAACTCACACACGCTGGCGGTGTACCGGGGGGCCGGGGGCTACGCGGCCTGGGACCGGGCCCGGACGATGGAGCCGGGCGCGATCACGGAGGCGGTCAAGGCCTCCAACCTGCGCGGGCTCGGCGGCGCCGGCTTCCCCACCGGCATGAAATGGTCGTTCATCCCGAAGAGCCACACCGGTCCGGTCTACCTCGTCGTGAACGCGGACGAGGGCGAGCCGGGCACGTTCAAGGACCGCTACCTGCTGGAGCGCGACCCGCACGCCCTGATCGAGGGGATGCTGATCGCGGCGCGGGCCATCCGCTCGGCGCTCGGCTTCGTGTACATCCGCGGCGAGTACGTGCAGCCCGGGCGGCGGTTCAGCGCAGCCGTGAAGGAGGCGTACGACGCCGGCCTGCTCGGCAGCGGGTTCGATCTCGTCGTTCACCGGGGGGCCGGGGCCTACATCTGCGGGGAAGAGACGGGGCTGCTCTCGTCGCTGGAGGGCAAGAAGGGCTGGCCCAAGATCAAGCCGCCGTTTCCCGCCATCAAGGGCGCCTTCGGTCAGCCGACGATCGTCAACAACGTCGAGACGCTCTGCTGCGTGCCGCCCATCGTGGAGCGGGGGGCGGCCTGGTTCGCCGGGCTCGGCACCAAGACCCAGGGTGGCACCCGGATGTACTCGGTGTCGGGCCGCGTGAAGCGCCCCGGCGTGTACGAGGCGCCCGTGTCCATCACGCTGCGCCAGCTCATCGAGCGCGCCGGCGGTGTGAGCGGGACGGGCCGGCTGAAGGGGGTGGTGCCGGGCGGGGGGTCGGCGGCGATCCTCCGCGCCGACGAGATCGACGTCGCGATGGACGTCGACGGCCTCAAGGCGGCCGGCTCCATGATCGGCTCGGCCGGGGTGGTCGTGATGGACGAGAGCGTCTCGATCCCGGAGGCGCTCCTGGTCCTGGCCCGCTTCTACGCCCACGAGTCCTGCGGGCAGTGCACGCCCTGCCGGGAATCGACGGGCTGGATCTACAAGATGGTCCACCGCATCGTCGACGGCCACGGGCGCAAGGACGACCTCGACACGATCCTGGACGTGGCCCGCCGCGGCGGGGGCACCACGATCTGCGCCTTCTACGACGGCGCCATCGGCCCCTACATCTCCTACATCGAGAAGTTCCGCGACGAGTTCGAGGGGCTATGCCGAAGCTGACGATCGACGGCAAGGAGATCGAGGTCGAGGCGGGGACGAACCTCATCGAGGCGGCGCGGCGGCTCGGGATCGAGGTGCCGCACTACTGCTATCACCCTGGGCTCTCCATCGCCGGGCAGTGCCGGCTGTGCATGGTCGACATCGAGAAGACGCCCCGGCCGACGATCGCGTGCAACACGCAGGCGGCCGACGGCATGGTCGTGCGGACCGACACCGAGCGGGTGAAGCAGACCCGACAGTCGATGATGGAGTTCCACCTGGTCAACCATCCCCTGGACTGTCCGGTGTGCGACCAGGCGGGGGAGTGCTGGCTGCAGATCTACTACATGAAGCACGGCCTCTACGATCCCCGGATGACCGACGAGAAGGTGCACAAGCCCAAGGCGGTGCCGCTGGGCCCGCACGTGATGCTCGACGCCGAGCGCTGCATCCTGTGCTCGCGGTGCGTGCGCTTCTGCGACGAGATCACGGCCACCGGCGAGCTGGGCATCTTCAACCGCGGCGACCACTCGGAGATCGGCCTGTTCCCGGGTCGCGACCTGACGAACAACTACTCGGGCAACGTGGTGGACATCTGCCCGGTGGGCGCGCTCACCGACCGCGACTTCCGCTTCCAGGTGCGGGTGTGGTACCTCGACACGGCCCGCTCGATCTGTACCGGGTGCGCGCGCGGCTGCAACGTGGAGGTCCACGTCAACCGGCGGCGCCCGCACCACGCCGACGGACGACGGGTGGCGCGGCTCAAGCCCCGCTACAACGGCGAGGTCAACGCGTGGTGGCTGTGCGACGTCGGCCGGTACCACTACGGCTTCGTCGACGCACCGGGCCGGCTGACGATGCCCGCGCGGCGCGGCCCGAACGGGGTGGCCGAGGTCGGCTGGGACGAGGCGATCGCCGCCATCGCCGAGGCGCTGCAGCGCCACGCTCCCGAGCAGGTGGCCGTGCTGGCCTCGCCGCTGATGGCCAACGAGGACCTCGCGGCGCTGCGGCGGCTGCTCGAGCTGCGCGGAGTCCGGCAGGTCGCCTTCGACGTGCCGCCGGCGGCGCCGGCCGAGGGTGACGACTTCCTGCTGCGCGCCGACCGCACCCCGAACCGGCGCGGCGCCGAGCTGCTCGGCCTCGGTGGTGACGCCGCCGGCATCCTGGCCGCCGCGCGGGAGGGACGCCTGCGCTGCCTGTGGGTGTTCCATCACGATCTGCTCGCGGCGGGGTGGCCGGCCAGCGAGGCCGCCGAGGCGCTCGCGCGGGTGGAGACGGTCATCTTCACGGGCACCGGCGCCAATGCCACCAGCGATCGCGCTCACTGGGTGCTGCCGGCCGCCGCCTGGGTCGAGCGGGAGGGCACGTTCACGAACTTCGAGGGGCGGGTCCAGCGCTTCCGCACCGCGGTGGAGCCGCTCGGTGCCGCGCTGCCCGAGTGGGACGCGGTGGGCCGGGTGCTGGCCGCCCTGGGCGAGCCGGCCACGGCCGGCCGGGCCGAGCACTGGTTCCGCGCGCTGGCCGCCATCGTCCCCGCCTTCGCCGGCCTCACCTATCAGAGCATCGGCGACGCCGGCCAGATGATCGCGGGCGCGTCGTCCGCCGGGGCGCCCGCGCCACCCGGTCGCCGCCCGCAGGTCCCGGCGTGATCGGGCCCCGGCTCCGGCGGAGGCCGGCCGCGCGCCCATGATCCTGGACGTCGGCATCGTCTTCGGGCGCGTGCTGTTCGTGATGCTCTTCGTGCTCAACATGGGCGGGCTGCTCGGCTGGGTCGAGCGCAAGCAGTCGGCGATCATGCAGGACCGAATCGGCGCCAACCGCGCGTCGATCTTCGGCCTGCGCGTCATGGGCCTGTTCCATCCCATCGCCGACGCCATCAAGCTGCTCACCAAGGAGGATTTCCGCCCCGCCCGGGCCGACCGCTTCCTGTTCTGGCTGGCCCCGTTCGTCTCCGTGTTCTTCGGCCTGGTCGCGTTCGCCTCGATCCCGTTCGGCGACACCCTGCGGCTGTGGGACCGGGAGATCCCGTTGCAGGCGGTGACGCTGAACGTCGGCGTGCTGTACGTGTTCGCGATGCTCTCGCTGGGCGTCTACGGCGTGATGATGGCCGGCTGGTCGTCGGCCAACAACTACGCGCTGCTGGGCGGACAGCGGGCCGCGGCCCTGATGATCTCCTCGGAGATCGCCATCGGCGCCTCGATCATGGGCGTGATCATGGTCTACGGCTCGCTCAACATGCAGGACATCGTGCGCGGCCAGGGCCAGTACTTCCTGGGCGGCTGGGTTCCAGCCTGGGGGCTGCTGACGCAGCCGCTGGCCTTCGTCGTCTTCCTCACGGCCGGCATCGCCGCCACCAAGCGGGCGCCGTTCGACATGCCGGAAGGCGAATCGGAGATCATCGGCTACTTCGTGGAGTACAGCGGGATGAAGGCGGGCATGTTCATGATGTCGGACTTCCTGGAGACGGTCGTCATCGCCGGCATGACGACCGCGCTGTTCCTGGGGGGCTGGCAGATTCCCTGGCTGGCCGCCGACGGGTTTCACTTCCCCTGGGGCGCGACGGCGACGCTGCCGCACCTGCTGGTCGTCGTCCTGCAGGTGGGGGCCTTCGTCGTCAAGGTGTCGATCATGATCTTCGTGATGATGCTGGTGCGGTGGACGCTCCCGCGCTTCCGGTACGATCAGGCCATGCGTCTGGGATGGCTCGGCCTGTTCCCCCTGTCCATCCTCAACATCGTGCTGACGGGGGCGGTCCTGCTCCTGTTCGGAGAGCCGGCATGAGGCTCGAGCAGCGCTTCTACCTGGTCGAGGCGGTCCAGGGCGTCGTGCTCACGGCCGGGCACTTCTTCCGGAACATGGGCAAGCACGTCGCCCACGCGCTCGGTCGCAAGGACGCGCGGGGGGCCGTCACGATCCAGTATCCCGAGGAGCGCCGGCCCTACTCGCCGCGGCTGCGCACGCTGCACCGCCTGGTTCGCCGCGAGGATGGCTCGCCGCGGTGCGTGGCCTGCATGATGTGCGAGACCGTCTGTCCGGCCCGCTGCATCTACATCGTCGCCACCGAGCACCCAAATCCCGAGATCGAGAAGCTGCCGGAGCGCTTCGACATCGACCTCGGCAAGTGCGTGTTCTGTGGCTACTGCGTGGAGGCGTGCCCGGAGGACGCCATCCGCATGGACACCGGGATCCTGGAGTTCTCGTCGTACAGCCGCCGCGGCATGGTCTACACGAAGGAGACGCTGCTGTCCCTGGAGCCGGCCGGCGCCGACGGTCGCCCCGCGTCGCCGGTGCCGATCCCGGCCAACCGGACGGTCTGATGGCCCTGGTCGCGTTCATCCTGGTCGCGCTGGTGGCGGTGGGCTCGGCCCTCGGCCTGGTGCTCCGGCGCAATCCGATCCACGGGGCCCTCTTCCTGGTGGTGAACCTGGGCTGCGTCGCAGTGTTCTACCTGATGCTGGGCGCCGAGTTTCTGGCGGCGGCGCAGGTGATCGTCTACGCCGGAGCCATCATGGTGCTGTTCGTCTTCGCGATCATGGTGTTGATCCCGGGCAAGGAGGAGACGGGCCCGGATCCGCGCCGGACGCTGCGGACGTGGGCCGCCCCGGCCGCCGGCTTGCTGTTCGTGCAGGTGCTCACCTGGCTGCTGGTGTCCCGGGGCCCGGCCCCGAGCGGTCCGCCCCCCACCGGCGGGGTGGAGGCCATCGGCCGGCTGCTGTTCAGCGACTACCTGTTCCCGTTCGAGCTGACTTCCGTCCTGCTGCTGGCCGCGATGGTGGGCGTGCTGCTGCTGGCGCGCCGCCGGGCATGACGCTGGCGCGCGCGGCGGCACCCAGCGCCGACGGTCCCCGGGCAAGCCGGTAGATGGTGTCCGAGTCCTACTACCTGGCGCTGTCCGCGCTGCTGTTCTCGATCGGCGTCGTGGGCGTCATCATCCGCCGCAACCCGCTCGTCATCTTCATGTCCATCGAGCTGATGCTCAACGCCGTCAACCTCTCGTTCGTCGCCTTCGGCCACCGCCTGGGCAGCTACGAGGGCCAGGCCGTCGTCTTCTTCGTCATGGCCGTGGCCGCCGCCGAGGTCGCCGTCGGCCTCGCCATCATCGTCGCCATCTTCCGCGTCCGCCGCCGCCTCTCCATCGACGACCTGAGCTTGATGAAGTGGTAGTGCGAGCCGAACCGACGGCCGTCTCGGCCGTCGGTGAGGCGAGCCTGTAAACGAAGAAGGGTCGGTCGCGGGGGCGCTGCGGCGGGCGATGCCCCGCGGCGGCGGGCTGCTGGGGCCGGCGGGGGCCTGGATGGGCCGGGGTGGCGAGTGTCGGGCGTATTGGTAAGCTAGCTTGAGGTCGGGGTCGTGCAGGGGGAGGTTCATGGCGCAGAAGACCGTGGCTCAACCGAGGACGCCCGGGGTCGATGCCGGGCTCGCCCGCCGGCTCTACAACGGCATGGTGCTCATCCGCCGGTTCGAGGAGAAGGCGGCGGAGGCCTATGCGCTCGGCAAGATCGGCGGCTTCCTCCATCTCTACATCGGCGAGGAGGCCGTCGCGGTCGGCGCGACCTCCGTGCTGCGGCCGGACGACTACGCGATCGCCGCGTATCGCGAGCACGGGCACTGCCTGGCCAAGGGCGCGGATCCCCGCCGGGCGATGGCCGAGCTGTACGGCCGCAGCGACGGGCTCTGCAAGGGCAAGGGCGGGTCGATGCACCTGTTCGACCGATCGGTGAACTTTCTCGGTGGCCACGCGATCGTCGGCGCCCATCTGCCGCTGGCGACCGGGGTGGGGTTCGCCATCAAGTACCGCGGCGGCGACCAGGTCATCACGTGCTACTTCGGCGACGGCGCCGTGCCCGAGGGCGAGTTCCACGAGGCCATGAACCTGGCGATGCTGTGGAAGCTCCCCGTGATCTTCGTCTGCGAGAACAACCGCTACGCGATGGGCACCGCGCTGGAGCGGGCCCTGGCCGAGACGGAGATCTGGAAGTTCGGGCGGTCGTACAACATGCCCTGCGAGCCGGTGGACGGCATGGACGTGCTGGCGGTGCGCGACGTCGTGGCCCGCGCCGTGGCCCGCGCCCGCGCCGACGGCACGCCCAGCCTCATCGAGGCCCGCACCTACCGGTTCCGCGGCCACTCCATGCGGGACCCGGCCGGGGCGGTGTACCGCACCAAGGAAGAGGTCGAGCGCGAGAAGCTGCGGGACCCGATCGTGCTGTTCCGCGAGCGCGCGCTGGAGGCCGGCTGGCTGAGCGCCGACGACACGCGCGAGATCGACAAGGCCGTCAGCGACCTGATCGACGAGGCGGTGGCGTTCGCCGACGCCTCGCCGGAGCCGGCCCTGTCGGAGCTGCTGACCGACATCTTCAAGGACGACGGGGACGCCGGCGAGAGGACGGGCCGCTGACGATGTCGGTCATGACCTATCGCGAAGCGCTGAACCACGCCCTGCGCGAGGAGCTGGCGCGGGACGAGCGGGTGTTCGTGATCGGCGAGGAGGTCGGACTGTACGAGGGCGCCTACAAGGTGACCCAGGGGCTGCTCAAGGAGTTCGGCCCGCGGCGCATCGTCGACACGCCGATCGCCGAGTCCGGATTCACCGGCGTCGGCATCGGCGCCGCCATGGTGGGGCTGCGTCCGGTCGTGGAGATGATGACGTTCAACTTCGCGCTGCTCGCGCTCGACCAGATCGTGAACTCGGCGGCCAAGCTGAACTACATGTCGGGCGGACAGTTCAACGTGCCGATCGTGATCCGCGGTCCCGGCGGCCCCGCCCACCAGCTGGCCGCCCAGCACTCGCAGTCGATGGAGGTGTACTTCTACCACGTGCCGGGGCTGAAGGTCGTCCGACCGTCGACCCCCGCCGACGCCAAGGGCCTGCTGAAGTCGGCGATCCGCGACGACAACCCGGTGATCTTCATCGAGTCCGAGACGCTCTACAACGTCAAGGGCGAGGTGCCCGACGACGCCGACTTCACGATCCCCCTCGGCCAGGCCGCCGTCCGCCGCGAGGGGAGCGACGTCACCGTCATCGCGTACATGGGCATGATGTACCGCGCGATGGAGGCCGCCGAGGACCTGGCCAAGGACGGGATCTCGGTGGAGATCGTGGACCCTCGCACCCTGCAGCCGCTCGACTCCCCGACCATCCTCGCCTCGGTCCGCAAGACACACCGGGCGGTGGTCGTGGAGGCGGGAGCGGGGTTCGCCGGGATGGGCTCCGAGCTGTCGGCCGTCATCACCGAGCAGGCCTTCGACGACCTCGACGCGCCGGTCGAGCGGGTGACCGGGGTGCCGGCCCCGATGCCGTACGCGCGCAACCTCGAGAAGGCCAAGACACCGTCGAAGGAGCGCATCGTCGAGGCCGTCCGTCGTGTGTGTTACGCGAACGGGACCGGGAGCCGCTGATGGCGGTCACCCGGGTCGTGATGCCCAAGCTGTCCGAGCAGATGGAGACCGGCAAGATCATCAAGTGGCTCAAGCAGGAGGGCGACCGGGTCCAGTCGGGCGACATCCTGGCCGAGGTCGAGACGGACAAGGCCGACGTCGAGATGGAGGCCTTCGGGACCGGGCAGCTGCGCAAGATCCTGGTGCCGGCCGGCAACGCCGCGCCCGTCGGGACGCTCATCGGCGTGATCGCCGAGCCCGGCGAGGACATCGCGTCGGTGGTGGGCCAGGCGGGGGGCGACGCCGCCGCGCCGGCCCCGAAGGCGGTGGCGGCCGAGATGGCGAGCCGGCCTGCCGAGGTGCCGCCCCAGCCGCGCCGGGAAGACCCGGCGGCCCGCACGCCCTCACCTTCCGCCGGTCCTGCCGCGCCGGATCGACCCGTCGTGGCTCCGCCGCCGGCCGCTCCGGCTCCGCGACCGTCCACGGCGGCGCCGACCGTCGGGCCCGGGCCGTCGCCCGGCGCTGAGCGGGTGAAGGCGTCGCCGCTCGCGCGCAAGATCGCGGCCCAGTCCGGCGTGGACCTCCGGCTGGTGCAGGGCAGCGGGCCCGGAGGGCGCGTGGTGCGTCGCGACGTCGAGGCGGCGTCGGCGACCCCGGCGGACCGGTCCGCGGCGAGCGCGGCGCCGGTCGGCGCCGAGTTCGAGGACCGGCCGCTCAGCCAGATGCGCGCGGTCATCGCCAGGCGGATGCCGCTCAGCAAGGCCCCGGTCCCGCACTTCTACGTGTCCTCGGAGATCGCGATGGACCGGGCGTGGACGCTGCGCGAGGAGCTCAACGGGCTCGAGGGCCAGCCGAAGATCTCCGTCAACGACTTCGTCGTTCGCGCCTGCGCGCTGGCCCTCCTGCAGCACCCGGGCGTCAACGCCTCGTTCCAGGGCGAGTCGATCCGGGTGTTCCACCGGGCCCACATCGGCATCGCGGTCGCGCTGGAGGACGGCCTGATCACGCCGGTGCTGCGCGACGCCGACACGAAGTCGATCGCCCGCATCGCCGCGGAGGCCCGCGACCTTGCCGAGCGCGCTCGCGTCCGCAAGCTGCGCGTGCCCGAGCTGAGCGGCGCCACCTTCTCGATCTCCAACCTCGGCATGCTCGACGTCACCGAGTTCTCGGCGATCATCAACCCGCCCGAGGGCGCGATCCTGGCCGTCGGCGCCGTGCGCACGGTCCCGGTCGTGACCGCGGACGGCCTCGGCGTGGGCCGCCGGATGATGGTTACCCTGTCGTGCGATCACCGCGTGATGGACGGCGCGATGGGTGCGCGGTTCCTGCAGGACGTCAAGCGGCTGCTCGAAGAGCCGCTGCGCCTGCTGGTGTAGCCTCGTCGTGGCGGCCAGGAAGTTCGACGTGGTCGTCGTCGGCAGCGGCCCCGGTGGCTACGTCGCCGCGATCCGGGCCGCCCAGCTCGGCCTGACCGTCGCCGCGGTGGAGGACGACCGGCCGGGGGGGGTGTGCCTGAACTGGGGCTGCATCCCGACCAAGGCGCTCCTGCGCAACGCCGAGGTGGCGCACCTCGTCCAGACCTCGGAGCGCTTCGGGATCAAGGTCGACAACGTGCGGCTCGACTACGCCGAGGCGGTGAAGCGCAGCCGCGGCGTGGCCGACCGGATGGCCAAGGGCGTGGAGTTCCTCTTCCGCAAGAACAAGATCGCGCTCGTTCCCGGCACGGGGACGCTGACCTCCAGGACCACCGTCGAGGTGAAGGGCGCCTCCGGCGTCGAAACGCTGGAGGCCGGCGCCGTCATCCTGGCCACCGGCTCGCAACCCCGGTCGCTGCCCGGTGTCGCCATCGACGAGAAGACGGTCATCTCGTCCAACGGCGCCGTCCGCAACGAGGCGCGGCCGGCCTCGATCGTCGTCATCGGCGCCGGGGCCGTCGGCATGGAGTTCGCCGACGTCTACGCCGCCTACGGCACCCAGGTGACCGTCCTCGAAGCCCTCGAGCGCGCGCTGCCCGTCGAGGATGCCGAGGCCTCCGCGCTGATCGCGCGCCTGTTCGGACGGCGCGGCATCACCGTCAAGACAGGCGTGAAGGTCTCCGCGGTCACGGCCGGCGGGGCCGGCGCCATCGTCGAGACCACGGACGGCAAGGTCGAGGCCGAGCAGGTCCTCATGGCCGTCGGCCGCGGTGCCCGCACGGCCGGGCTGGGGCTGGAGGCGCTCGGCGTCCAGATCGAGCGCGGGTTCGTGAAGGTGTCACCCACCATGGAGACGTCGGTGAAGGGGCTGTACGCCGTCGGTGACGTGGCGGGACCGCCGCTGCTCGCCCACAAGGCGATGGCCGAGGGGGTGGTGGCCGCCGAGGCGATCGCCGGCCGCACCCCGCGTCCCGTCGACTACACCAACGTCCCCTCGTGCACGTACTGCCGACCCCAGGTGGCGTCGATCGGCCTCACCGAGGCCCGGGCCCGGGACAACGGGCGCGAGGTCATGGTCGGCAAGTTCCCGTTCACCGCCAGCGGCAAGGCGGTCGCGCTGGGCGAGACCGACGGCTTCGTCAAGGTCGTCGCCGACAAGGCGAGCGGTGAGATCCTCGGCGTGCACATCGTCGGGCCCGAGGCGACCGAGATCATCCACGAGTTCGCGGTGGGGCGCACGCTGGAGGCCACGGTCGAGGAGATCATGCACACCATCCACGCGCATCCCACGCTGTCCGAGGCGGCGCTCGAGGCGACCCTGGCCGCGCTCGGCCAGGCGATCCACATCTAGGCATCGGCGCGCGCGACAGGGCGCCGATCGCGCCGCCGTGCCGCCGCCGTCCGCGGGACCCGTGAGAGGAGGTCGAATGACATTTCCGCTGAGCAGGGAGCAGGAAGCGCTGCGGGAGAAGGCGCGGGAGCTCGCCGACGGGGTGTTCGCGGGCAGGGCAGCGCGGTGGGATGCGAGCGAGGAGTATCCCTGGGACAACGTCAAGGACCTGGCGGCGGCCGGGTTCATGGGCATGACGATCCCGGCGGCGTTCGGGGGTGGCGAGCGGCCGCTGCTCGACGTCGTCCTGGTCATCGAGGAGATCGCGCGCGCGTGCGGGATCACGGGCCGCATCGTCGTCGAGGGCAACCTCGGGGTGGTCGGCGCCTTGACGGCGTACGGCACCGAGGCCCAGAAGCGGCGCTACTTCCCCTGGGTGCTGGAGGGGGAGAAGCCGGCGATCGCCATCTCCGAGCCGGCCGCGGGCTCGGCCGCGACCGACATGACCACTCGTGCGGAGGAGACGGCCACCGGGTACCGCCTCACGGGTCACAAGTGCTGGATCACCGGCGCCGGGACGTCCCGCCTCTACCTGGTCTACGCGCGCTTCGGGAACAGGCCGGGCGCCGACGGCATCGGGGGTCTGTTCGTCGAGCGCGAGGCGCCGGGCTTCCGCATCGGCCGGCGCGAGCTCATGATGGGCCTGCGCGGCATCCCCGAGGGCGAGCTGCACTTCGAGGGCTGCGAGGTGCCGCGCGAGAGCCTGCTGGTCGGTCCCGGCGACGGCTTCAAGAAGCTGATGAGCGCGTACAACGGCCAGCGACTCGGGGCGGCCACGGTGGCGCTGGGGATCGCCCAGGGCGCGTACGAGCGGGCGCTGGCCTACGCCGCGGAGCGCCGCCAGTTCGGCCGGCCGATCGGCGACTTCCAGGGCATTCGCTGGAAGGTGGCCGACATGGCGATCAAGCTGGACGCCGCCCGCCTGCTGATCCATCGCGCGGCGGCCCGGGCCGGACGCGGCGTTCCGGACGCGCTCGACGCCGCCAAGGCCAAGACGTTCGCGGCGGAGACCGCGCAGGACGTCACCAGCCAGGCGCTGCAGATCCACGGCGCCGCCGGCTACGGCCGCACCCTGCCGCTGGAGCGGATGGCGCGCGACGCCCGCATGTTCGCGATCGGCGGCGGCACGCTCGAGATGATGCGCAACCTCATCGCTGACCGGCTGCTGCCCACGCGCGCGAACTGGCGGGCTTGACGTGGACCTCGGCTTCGGGCTGCCCGTCGCGGGCGCCTGGGCCACGCCCGAGGCGCTCCTCGCCGTCGCTCGCCAGGCTGAAGCGCTCGGGTACCGGGCGGTGTGGACGTTCCAGCGCCTCCTCTATCCCACCGCTCCGCGCGAGGAGTACTACGGCGCTCCGGGCGCCTGGCCCGCCGCGTTCGCCTCGGTCATGGATCCGCTGGCAGTGCTCGCGTTCGTGGCGGCGGGGACGCGGACGATCCGGCTCGGCGTGTCGGTGCTCGTGATGCCGCTCTACCAGCCGGTCGTGCTCGCCAAGCAGCTGGCCACGCTCGACGTGCTGTCGGGCGGCCGGCTCGACGTCGGGCTCGGCCTCGGCTGGTCGAGCGACGAGTGGGAGGCCAGCGGCGCACCGACGGCGCGCCGCGGCGCCCGCGCCGAGGAGTTCCTGCGCTGCCTCAAGGCCGTGTGGACCGAGGATCCCGTGGAGTTCGCCGGCGAGTTCTACCGCGTGCCGCGCGCCAGCGTGGCGCCGCGGCCGGTCCAGCGGCCGCATCCGCCCCTGCTGCTGGGTGGTTACCACCCGAGCGTCCTGCGCCGCGCCGCCACGCTGTGCGACGGCTACACCGGTGGCAACATCCCGCTGGCCGGGCTGACGGCCACGGTGGCGCGCGTGCGCGCCGCCGCCGCCGCGGCGGGCCGCGATCCCGCGCGCTTCCCGATCGTCTGTCGCGGCTCGTTCAACCTCACACCCGAGCCGCTGGAGGCCGACCGGCGGGCCCTCTCGGGCTCGGTCGCGCAGATCCGCGACGACCTGGCCCGGTACGCCGCCGCCGGCGTGACCCAGACGTTCCTGGAGCCGAACTTCCAGCCGGGCGGCGCCGTCCTGGAGCGCGTGCTGGCCCAGATGGAAGCGCTGGCACCGCGCTGAGCGTGCGCGAGGAAGTCCGGCCGCTTGCGCGCCCGGCACCGTTGATGTAACCGTAGTGCTCGCGATGGGTCGCCCCCGCACACGCCACCCCGCTCCCGGCCGCCTGCTGGGGGTGGTCCTGCTCGTCGCTCTGGCGTCCCTCGTCCTGCAAGGCGCCCTGCTTCCCCACACGCACGCACGGGTCGGCCCGGGCCTCTACAACCAGGACCACGATCTCGCGCTGCTGGCGACCCTGCACGGGGCGGCCGTGCTGCACGATGCGCAGCCGGTGCCCCCCCTGGTCTCGCTCGTCGCCGCGCTCGCCGCGCTGGGCAGTCGGGCGCCCTCGTCGCCGCCGCGTTCGACCGCCGACAGTCGCGCCCCGCCGCTCGCCTAGAGCTCTCTCCCGCAACGAACCGGTCGCGCCGGCCGCCGCCGGCCGGTGGCCCTCGACACCGCAGGGGAGGACTGTATGCAGGCACTCGTCATCGTGGTGGTGTGGCTCGCGCTGGCCGTGGTCGCGAGGCCGGCCCACGGGCAAGAGGCCGAGGCGCTGCGACGCGAGCTCGAGCAGCTCAGGCGGCAACAGGAGCAGTACCAGAAGGCGATCGAGGCGCTGAGCGAGCGGCTGAAGCGGCTCGAATCGCAATCGGCGCCCGTGGCGGCGCCGCCGGGTGGGCCAGCCCCGGGCGACGACGCGCCGATCGCGGCCCCGGCCCCGGCGCCGTCGGCGCCCACTCTGACCGACCTCGCTCGTCCGCGCGAGCCCTTCGCCCTCTCGGGCCAGCGCGGCGGCGGCCAGCTGCTGTTCGACGTCGGCATCGCCGGCGACTTCGTCGGCACCATCACCCAGCGCAACGTCGACAAGGCCGAGGCCGGCACGTTCGCCGGCCGTGAGAACCGGTTCTTCCCGCGCGAGGTCGAGCTGAGCCTGTTCGGGCAGGTCGATCCCTACGCGCGGGCGGAGGTGCGTATCGAGGCCGGCGAGGAGGAGCCGGGCTCGGAGACCGACGTCTCCCTGGCCGAGGCCACCCTCACGCTCCTCGCCCTGCCGTGGGGCACGCAGGTCAAGCTGGGGCAGATGCGAACCCGCTTCGGCTACTCCAACCAGATCCACGAGCACGACCTGCCCTGGATCGACCGGCCGAATGCCTTCCGCAACTTCCTGGGCGAGGAGGGGCTCAGCGAGAAGGGATTCGAGGTGACGGTGGTCCCCGACCTGCCGTTCTACCTCGAAGGCCTCGTCGGCGTCTTCGACGGGGACAACGACGTCGCCTTCGGATACGGCAAGCTCAGCCAGCCGCTCGTCACCGGGCGGCTGCGGACCTTCGTCGAGCTGACCGACGAGCACGCGGTCCAGCTCGGCGTCTCCGGCGCCAGCGGGCAGACGCCGGATCGCCTGCGCAGCCACCTGGCCGCCGCCGACGTGAAGTACAAGTTCCGGCCCGACGGATGGCAGCATCCGCTGCTCACGGTCGGGGCCGAGGGCATCTACTCCGTTCGCCGGGTCGAGGACGAACTCGGCGAGAAGACCTCGCGCGACCGCCTCGGCGGGTACGCGTACGGCGAGGTCCAGCCATGGCGCCGGTGGGCGGCCGGGGTGCGCTACGACTGGTCGCAGTTCCCCGTCGTGCCGGGCCGCGAGTGGGCCGTCGAGCCGTACCTGACGTTCTGGCCCTCGGAGTTCCTGCGGTTCCGCCTCGCCTACAAGCACACCGAGCGCTCGCGGCGCGAGGAGTTCTCCGACAACGGCGGCAGCGGCCGGCTCGTCGACGAGCTGCTGTTCCAGGCCTCGTTCATCCTCGGCGCCCACCCGGCGCACCCGTTCTGAGGAGGTGTCCATGACCCCCATCGTCCGCCTGAGCCTCGGGCTCCTCGCCGCCGGCATCGGGCTGGCCGGATACGCCGAAGGCGCCGACAAGGTCCGCGTGGTCGCCACCATTCCCGACCTCAAGTCCCTCACCGAGGCCGTCGGCGGCGACCTGGTCGAGGTCGAGTCGCTGACGCGCGGGACCCAGAACATTCACGAGGCCGAGGTGCGTCCGAGCATGATGCTCAAGCTGCGCCGGGCGGACCTGCTCGTGGAGAACGGGGCCGACCTCGACGCCTGGGTCGAGGTGGCCGTGCAGAGCGCGAACAACGCCGGCATCGTTCGCGGCGGTCGCGGCCGTGTCGAGATCTCCCGGGGCATCCCCCTGCTCGACGTGCCGTCCACCCGGGTCGACCGCTCCATGGGCGACGTCCATCCGCTCGGCAACCCCCACTTCTCGCTCGACCCCGGTCTGGCCCCGGTCATCACGCAGAACATCCTCGGCGCCCTCGTGCGGGTGGCGCCGCAGCATCGCGCCGACTTCGAGCGGAACCGGGCGGCGTTCCTGGCGCGGGTCGACGAGCAGATGGCGCGGTGGACGAAGCTGATGGAGCCCGTCAAGGGCGCCAAGGTCGTGGTGTTCCACCCGGTCTACGTCTATCTCCTGACGCGATTCGGCCTGGTCCAGGCCGGCGCCCTCGAGGACCGGCCCGGCATCCCGCCCTCGCCCCAGCATCTCGCCAGCGTGGTCCGGCAGATGCGAGCAGAGGGCATCAAGGCCATCCTGGTCGAGCCCTGGAACGACGTGAAGCTGGCCAATCGCGTGGCGGAGGAGGCCGGCGCCAGGGCGTACGTGATGGCGTCGGCGGTCGGGGCCGTGAAGGGGGCCGACAACTACCTGGCGGCGATCGACTACAACGTCACCACGCTGGCGAAGGCGCTCCGCTCGCCATGATCGCGGACCTGATCGCCATCCTGTGGGCGCCGTTCCTGATGTGTCTGGTCCTCACGGGCATCCACGCCTACCTCGGCGTGCACGTGCTCGCCCGCGAGGTGGTGTTCGTCGACATCGCGATGGCGCAGATCGCCGCGCTCGGCGCCACGGTGGCGTACCTGGTCGGCCACGATCCCGAGAGCTGGCAGTCCTACGCGTCCGCGCTCGCCGCCACGCTGATGGGGTCGGTCGTCCTGGCCCTCACGCGGAGCCGGCAGCGGCGGGTGTCGCAGGAAGCGGTGATCGGCGTCGTGTATGCCGTGTCCTCGGCGGCGGCGGTGCTGGTCGCCGACCGCGCCGCTCACGGCGCCGAGCAGGTGCGCGGAATGCTCGTCGGCAACCTGCTCGCCGTGGGCCCGCTGGAGGTCGCCAGGGTGGCGGCCCTGTACTCGGTCGTCGGCGTGGTGCACTGGCTCTGCCGGCGCCCGTTCTTCCTGATCTCCACCGACCCGGACGCGGCCTACGCAGCCGGCTGGCGGGTCAGGCTGTGGGACTTCCTCTTCTACGCCTCGTTCGGCGTCGTGGTCGCCAGCTCGGTCCGCATCGCCGGCGTGCTGCTCGTCTTCTCGTACCTGATCGTGCCGGCCCTGGCCGGGGTGGTGCTGGGTGGCCCGGTGCTGTCTCGCCTGCTGGTCGGCTGGACCTTCGGGACCCTCGTCAGCGTGCTGGGCATGGCGGCCTCGGCCGCGCTGGATCTCCCGACCGGGGCGACCGTCGTCTGCGCGTTCGGGCTGACGCTCTGCGCCTTTGGTCTGGGACGCCGCCTGGGCTGGCTCGGAGCGCCGCCGGGCCCGGCCGGGCGGACCCCGCGGCGGCTCAGTGGCCGTGCAGGAACGGCAGGCGGAACAGCAGCAGGAAGCCGTTGACGGTGGACACCGTGCCGAGCACGGCCAGCACCGAGGAGAACCAGAACATCGGCCGCGAGGTCGACAGGATCGAGACCGAGGCGCAGACGATCGCGATCTGCAGCAGCACCTCGGCGTAGTCGAAGTACGGGTCCTTGAGCTGGTTGCGGTCGCGCTCGGCCTCGGCGGCCTTGGCCTTCGGCTCGATCTCCTTCTTGTCGGCGTTCATGCGCCTCTCTTCGTCAGCGAACTTCCGGGCCAGCCCGTCGAACTTCTCGCGGTCGGGCCCCCGCAGCGAGGAGGGCTCGGCGAGCTGCGTCTCGAGCATCAGCTTGTTCCCCCGGTTCAGGTGCTCGCGGATCACCTTGGACTGGTAGTAGGCCCACTGGTTGGAGGCCTCCTGCTGGGCCAGGAGCATCTCCTTCATCGCGTTGTTGCCGCCCAGGGAGGCGATGGCCAGGATGACCGCGTAGACGGCGGTGACGAGGGCGACGCGCCGGCTGAAGGCCTTGTCGCGCCGCTCCTCCAGCTCCTCGGGGTCGGGGAGCTCGACCTCAGCCACGCGGGGGTGTCGGCCCCTTGCGCATCTCCTCGCGCATCGCGTCGCGGCCGGCCTCGAAGGCCGTCATGAGACGCTGGGTCTGCTCCTCGAACAGCTCCCGGCTCTTGTCGAGCCACTCGCCGGCGCGACCCTGAGCGTCGTCGGCCAGCTCCTGGGCGCGCCGGGCGAACTGGCCCCCGTGCTCGGCCAGGAAGTCGCGCGTCTCGCGTCCGGTCCGCGGCGTCAGCAGCAACGCCGCCGCCGCCCCGACGACGGAGCCCAGGAAGAACCAGCCCAGATAGCCCGCCACGTCGTGCCGCTCAGTCGTCATGATCCTCTCCTCGCTTCCGGCGGAGCCGCTCGACGAACACGTCCACGCCGCGCCGCAGACCTCCGGCCAGGCCGACGATCTGACCGACGCGCGCGAGGCCGGAGAGGCCGGACACGAGACGTCCCAGCCCCTCGGCGGCCGCCTGCACGCTCTCGGTCACGTCGCCGACCCGCTTGACCTCGAGACGCAGCTCGTGCGTGAGCTCGCGAGCTTCCTCGGTCATCCCGTGCACCTGCGCGATGAGCGGCCGCAGCTCCTGCTCGACGATGCCGAGGACCGCGCTGGCCCGGCGGAGGGTTGCCCGCAGGGCCAGGACCGCCGCGACGGCAGCGGCGGTGAGCGCCACGGCGCAGGCGATCAGCACGAGCTGGGACCACGGCTGCATGGGCGAGAATTATCGCTGGAAAGCGCGCTGAAAATCAATAAATCCGTTGACTTTGCGGCGCCTCGCGACGACAGTTGACCCATGTCCGGTCCCGACCGTTTCGAGGAGCTCCGGCGACGGCACGCCCAGGCCGAGCTGGGCGGCGGCGAGGAGCGCATCCGCCGCCAGCACAAGGCCGGCAAGAAGACGGCGCGCGAGCGCCTGGAGCTGCTGCTGGACCCCGGCTCGTTCCTCGAGATCGACCGCTTCGTCGTGCACCAGAGCCACGACTTCGGGATGGAGGAGCAGAAGATCCTCGGCGACGGCGTGGTGACCGGCTCCGGGCGGGTCCACGGCCGGCCGGTGTTCGTGTTCGCCCAGGACTTCACCGTCTTTGGCGGCTCGCTCTCGGAGGCATACGCCCGCAAGATCTGCAAGGTGATGGACCTGGCCATGAAGACGGGAGCGCCAATCATCGGCCTCAACGACTCCGGCGGCGCCCGGATCCAGGAAGGTGTCGTCTCGCTGGCCGGGTACGCCGACATCTTCCTGCGCAACACGCTGGCCTCGGGCGTGGTGCCCCAGATCTCGGCCGTCATGGGGCCGTGCGCCGGCGGCGCCGTGTACTCGCCGGCCATCACCGATTTCGTGTTCATGGTGAAGAACACCTCGTACATGTTCGTGACCGGGCCGGACGTCATCCGCGCGGTGACGCACGAGGAGGTCTCGGCCGACGACCTGGGCGGGGCCACCACCCACGCCGCCACCTCCGGCGTCGCCCACTTCGCGGCCGACAGCGAGGAGGAGTGCCTGGCGCTGATCCGCGAGCTGCTGACGTTCGTGCCGTCCAACAACCTGGACGACCCGCCCCGCCGGCCGAGCCGCGACCCCGTCGACCGCCGCGACGAGTCGCTGCAGACGCTGGTGCCGGACCAGCCGAACAAGCCCTACGACATGAAGGACGTGATCCGCACCGTCCTCGACGATCAGTACTTCTTCGAGGTGCACGCGGCGTTCGCGCCCAACATCGTGGTCGGCTTCGGCCGCCTGGGCGGCCGTCCGGTCGGGATCGTCGCCAACCAGCCCGCACACCTGGCCGGCTGCCTGGACATCAACGCCTCGCTCAAGGGCGCCCGCTTCGTCCGGTTCTGCGACTGCTTCAACATTCCGCTGGTGACGTTCGAGGACGTGCCCGGCTTCCTCCCGGGCACCGCGCAGGAGTACGGCGGTATCATCAAGCACGGCGCCAAGCTGCTCTACGCCTATTGCGAGGCGACGGTGCCGAAGCTGACGGTGATCACGCGCAAGGCGTACGGCGGCGCCTACGACGTGATGTCGTCCAAGCACATCCGCGGCGACGCCAACTTCGCCTGGCCGACGGCAGAGATCGCCGTGATGGGCCCGGAGGGGGCCGTCAACATCCTCTACCGGCGCGAGATGGACGCGGCGGCCGACCCGGCGGCCTTCCGGGAGGCGAAGATCCGCGAGTACCGCGAGAAATTCGCCAATCCCTACATCGCCGCCGAGCGGGGCTACGTCGACGAGGTGATCGAGCCGCGCGACACCCGGGGGCGCCTCTGCGCGCTGCTGGAGGTCCTGAGCGGCAAGCGGGACACCAACCCGCCGCGCAAGCACGGGAACATCCCGCTGTGAGGAGCACGGCGTGAGCGGCCCGGAGCGCAGGCGCTTCACCACCTCCTGGGGCGCGCCCCGGTCGCGCGTGTACGGCCCCGCCGATCTGCAGGAAGGACCCTCGTCCGAGGCGCCGGGGCAGTATCCGTTCACCCGCGGGGTCCACGAGGCCATGTACCGCGCGCGACTGTGGACCATGCGGCAGTACGCGGGCTTCGGCTCGGCCGCCGAGACCAACAAGCGGTACCGCTTCCTGCTGGAGCAGGGCCAGACCGGCCTGTCGGTGGCCTTCGACCTGCCGACGCAGATGGGGCACGACCCCGACGCCGCCATCGCGCAGGGCGAGGTCGGCAAGGTGGGCGTGTCCATCGCGGCGCTGGAGGACATGGCCGACCTGTTCGAGGGGATCCCGCTCGACCGCGTGTCGACCTCGATGACGATCAACGCCACCGCCGCCATCCTGCTCGCCCTGTACGTCGCGGTCGGCCGTCGCCAGGGGGTGGCGCCCGACAAGCTGGCCGGAACCACGCAGAACGACATCCTGAAGGAGTACATCGCGCGCGGCACCTACATCTTTCCGCCGACGCCGTCGATGCGCCTGATCACCGACGTGTTCGCCTGGTGCCGCCATCACGTGCCGCGCTGGAACACGATCTCCATCTCCGGGTACCACATGCGGGAGGCCGGCTGCACGGCGGTGCAGGAGGTCGCCTTCACCCTGGCCAACGCCATCGCCTACGTGCAGGCCGCGGTCGAGGCCGGGCTCGACGTCGACAGCTTCGCGCCGCAGCTGTCCTTCTTCTTCAACGCCCACAACGACCTGATCGAGGAGGTGGCCAAGTTCCGCGCGGCCCGGCGCCTGTGGGCCCGGCTGATGCGGGAGCGTTTCGGGGCCCGCGACCACCGCTCGCTGACCCTCCGCTTCCACGCTCAGACGGCCGGCAGCATGCTCACCGCCCAGCAGCCCGAGAACAACATCGTGCGGGTGACCGTGCAGGCGCTGGCCGCGATCCTCGGCGGCTGTCAGTCGCTGCACACCAACTCCATGGACGAGGCGCTGGCCCTGCCCACCGAGCGCGCCGTGCGGATCGCCCTGCGCACCCAGCAGGTGCTGGCCTTCGAGTCGGGCGTGGCCGACACCGTCGATCCGCTCGGCGGGTCCTTCGCGGTGGAGCGCCTGACGCGTGACATCGAGGAGCAGTCCGAGGTCTACATCGGCAAGATCGACGCGCTCGGCGGCTCGGTGGCGGCCATCGGCTACATGCAGCGCGAGATCCAGGACGCGGCATTCCAGTGGCAGCGCGAGGTCGAGGACCGGACCCGCACCGTGGTCGGCGTCAACGAGTTCGTCACCGACGACGCGCCGCCCGCCAATCTCTTCCAGATCGACCCCGGCGTCGGCGAGTCGCTGGTGGAGCGGCTGGGGCGGCTGCGGCGGACCCGCGACGCCGGACGGACCGCCCGGGCGCTCGACGCCCTCGAAGCGGCCGCGCGCGGCCGCGACAACCTGGTGCCGCTGATCATCGACGCGGTGGAGGCGTCCGCCACGCTCGGCGAGATCTGCGAGCGCCTGCGGGCGGTCTTCGGAGTCCACCAGCCGTCGGTGACGTTTTGAGACGATCGCGCGGGCTGGCCCTGGCAGTCCTCGTGGGCGCCCTGGTCGCGGCCGGGCCGGCCCGGGCGGGCATCGCCGACCGGCTGGCGGCCACCTTCGCGCTGATGGCCGCCGATTTCGTCAAGGCCTTCCAGCCGATCGAGGCGCTCGTCGTCTCGCTGGAAGGCCCCGAGATCTTCCTCGACGTCAACGAGGCGGGCGGCGCCCAGGTGGGGCAGGAGTACGTCGTCTTCCGCAAGGGCGACATGTTCAGCCACCCGCTCACCGGCCGCCCGCTCGGGCGCTACGAGGACATCCTCGGCCACGCGCAGATCGTGCGGGTGTACCCGAACTTCTCGGCCGCCACCTACTTGCCGCTGCCCAACGCGCCGCGACCCCGGGCGGCCGACGGCGCTCGGATCACGCGGGCCCGGGTGCGGGTGGCCATCACCCCGGTGTTCGACCTCGCGGCCAGCCGGGCCGATCTCCGGCGGGTGCCGTTCATGCTGGCGGCGGCGCTGGAAGGGTCGAAGCGGTTCCAGGTCGTCGATCCGCTGGCGGTGAGCGACATGTTCGTCAGCGGCGGTTTGCGCGTGGAGGAGGTGCTGGCCCGGCCCGAGCGCTCCATGCGGGCGGCCCGCAATCTCGAGGTCGCCGGCTGGATCGTGCCGATGCTGCTGGAGAGCCGCGGGGTGATCTATCTCGACGTGACCTACATCTCGGCGATCACCGGGACCGCGCTGGTGTCGCGACGACTGCCCCTGGTCACCGCCAGCGCCGCGGAGGAGCAGCGGTTCCCGTGGGAGCCGCGCGCCGAGGATTGACACGCCGGCGTGGGAACGTCCGCGGAGGCGCTGCGCATCCAGCGCTCGGCGCCGCGCAGAGGGTCACGGCGGCGCGAGCGGCGTCGGCGGGTGTGCTATGGTAGTCGCCGCATGAGGGGCAGGTATCTCACCGGTCTGCTCGTCGTCCTGCTCGTCGCGTCCGGATGCAACAGTGTCCGCCAGATGTTCGGTATCCCGAGCCCCGGAGAGCCGACCATCAACCTCAAGTCCGCGGAGCCGCGCTGGCTGCTGATCAAGAATCCGCGCTTCGGCGACGTGCGCAGCGAGCCGGAGTACATCTGGGTCGAGGAGGACAAGACGCCCACGACGATCACGACGCTGGTGCGTGGCCAGAGCGCCATCATCGCGCCTCCGGAGGTCGTGGCCAGGTACGGCCCGCCCCCCGGCGGAGGCAAGATCAGCCCGCGCCAGGGTGTGCCGTACCCGACGAACCCCGCCGACCCGCGCGCCTCGGGCAGCGCCGCGCCGGCGGCCACGTCGGCCACGGCCCGGCCACCCTCCGCCGCCCCGGCGCCGGTGGCGCCGGCCCCGGAGCCGCCCAAGCGAGGCTTCGTGGTGTACGTGGACACCACCCGCATCGCCGTCGATCTCACCGCGGTCGACGGCATGCGTCCGGGCCAGGTGCTCAGCGTGCGCCGCGACAAGATCCCCATCGTGCATCCGGTGACCGGCGAGATCCTGGGCGAGCTGGACGACGAGGTGGCGACGGTCCGGGTGGTCGAGACGCGCGATCGCTTCTCGGTGGCGGAGATCGAGTCGGTCGCGGCGGGCGCGCAGGTCCAGGTCAAGGACCGCGTCGTCCCGAAGTAAGCGCGCCGGTGGCCACGCCCACGCTGGAGCGCGTCCTCAAGGAGCGGGTGGCGGCGCTGGTCGGCGACGACCTGGCCGCCGTCGAGGCCGAGATCCGACGAGAGCTGCACTCGCCGGTGCCCCTCATCCAGGAGATGGGCGGCTACATCGCGGGGGCCGGCGGCAAGCGGCTGCGGCCGATCCTGCTCCTGCTGGCCGCGCGCCTGGCCGACTACCGCGGGCCGCGCGCGGTCCGGCTGGCCTGCGTCGTCGAGCTCCTCCACACAGCCACGCTCATCCACGACGACGTGGTGGATGCCGCGCCCCTGCGGCGCGGCCGGCCCTCGGCCAACGCGCAGTGGGGCGACGACGCCTCCGTGCTGGTCGGCGACCACCTCTACTCCAAGTCGTTCGCCATGCTCGTGCGCGACAACGATCGCGGCGTCATGGAGACGCTGGCCCGCTCGACGGTGTCGATGACCGAGGCCGAGGTGTTCCAGCTCCAGCTCAAGCGCAGCGGCCTCACCTCGGAGGCCGACTACATGCGGATCATCACGCAGAAGACGGCCTCCTTCATGTCGGCCTGCTGCCGGATCGGCGCGCTGCTGGGCGGGGTGTCCGGCGAGCAGACCGAGGCCCTCACCCGCTACGGGCTCGACATCGGCGTGGCCTTCCAGATCTCCGACGACGCGCTCGACTTCGACGCGGACCAGGCCCGCCTCGGCAAGGCCATCGCCGCCGACCTGCGCGAGGGCAAGCGCACCCTGCCGCTCATCGCGATGCTGGAGCGCGTGCCGTTGCACGAGGCCGACCGCGTGCGCGCCCTGCTGCGCCGCGCGCTCGAGCCCGCCGACGTCGAGGAGATCCGGCGGCTGGTGCTCGAGCACGACGGTGTGGAGTACGCGCGGGCCCGCGCGCACGCCTTCGCCCAGGCGGCCAAGGCCGACCTCGAGGCCTTCCCGCCCTGCGGCGAGCGGGAAACCCTGTCGCTGGTGGCCGACTTCGTCGTGGACCGCGATCGGTGACCCGTACCCCTCGCCCACGCGCGTGGTCGGAATCGTCACGCTGACCACCGACTTCGGCCTCCGCGACGCGTACGTCGCGGAGATGAAGGGCGTCATGCTCGGCATCGCCCGCGCGGCCGGCCGCGCCCTGCAGCTGGTCGACGTGACCCACGAGGTCGAGCGGCACGACATCACCGAGGGGGCGCTGGCGCTCGAGGCAGCCGCGCCCTTCTTCCCGCGGGGTACCGTGCACCTGGCCGTCGTCGATCCGGGCGTCGGCACGGCCCGGCGCGGCCTGGCGGTGGCGGCCGACGGTCAGCTGCTGGTCGGGCCCGACAACGGGCTCTTCACGCCGTTCCTGACCGACGACGGCTGGCGCGCGTTCGAGATCGCCGAGCCGGACTACCGCCTGCCGAGGGTCAGCCGCACGTTCCACGGGCGCGACCTGTTCGCGCCGGCCGCCGCGCACCTGGCGCTGGGTCTGGATCCCGACCGGCTGGGGCCGGCGGTGAGCGATCCGGTGCTGCTCGCCTGGCCCGAGGTGCGAGCGGTCGCGGGGGCGGTGGCGGGCGCCGTGGTGCACACCGACCGCTTCGGCAATCTCATCACCTCGATCCACGCGCGCTCCGTCGAGCCGCTCGATGCCACCGTCGTCGTCCGCGTGGGCGGGCGCGAGGTGCCTCTGGCCGGAACGTACGGCGATCTTCCCGTCGGCAGGCCAGGCGCCCTCGTCGGATCGGGCGGACGGCTGGAGATCGCGGTGCGGGAGGGTAACGCGGCGGCGCTGCTCCGCGCACGCCGGGGCACGGCCGTGGTGGTCAGTCGGACGACTTCGCCGTCGAAGCGGACGAGGAGGCGCCGGTAGTGCTCGTGGTCGAGGCCGCACCGTCCGTCTTCGGCGCCGGGGCGGCCTTGTCGCTCTTCTCGCTCTTGTCGGACGTCGAGGTCGTCGAACTCGACGATTTCTCCGCGTCCATGGCCTTCTTGCGCGAGGCCGAGGGATAGTCGGTGACGTACCACCCCTCACCCTTGAGGATGAACGGCGCCGGCGACAGGAGACGACGGACGGATCCGCCGCAGGTCTCGCAGGTGCTGAGAGGCGGCTCGGAGATGCGCTGGCGAACCTCGAAGGTGCGGCGGCAGGACGTGCACTCGTACTCGTAAGTAGGCACGAACCGAGGCTACATGGGAGGGGAAAGCGTGTCAACACGCGGGGTTGCCGTCGCGCTGAGCGCGCTGTTCCTCGCCGCCTGCGCGACGACGGTGAGCGAATCGGACCGGCTGCGGGCCCGGGCGGCGTACGAGCGAGCGCTCGGCCACATCAACGAGCGCCAGCCCTCGCCGGCGCTCGGAGCGCTGAAGGAGGCCGTCGGGATCGACCCGACCGTCGCCCGGTACCACGACACGCTGGGGGTCGTCTATCTCGAGCTCGGTCGTCCCGACCTGGCGATCGAGGAGTTGCGCAAGGCCGTGGACCTCGACCCCAGGCTGCCCGAGGCGCACTTTCATCTGGGGACCGCGTACGCGGAAGCCAGTCGCTGGGAGGACGCCGTGACCAGCTACCGGCGGGCGCTGGCCCTGCCCACGCTGACCATCCACGAGGTCGTCCACCAGAACCTGGGCCTGGCGCTGTACCACCTCAAGCGGTACCCGGAGGCTGAGAGCTCGCTGCGCTTCGCCTTGAGCCTCGACCCCAACATGCAGGCGGCCTACTACAACCTGGGTCTAGTGCTGGTAGCCGAGAACCGGCGTGACGAGGCCCGGGCGGCGTTCCGCCAGGCCCGTCAGCTGGCCCCGGATACACCCTTTGGTCAGGCCGCTCGGGAGCGTCTCCGTGCCCTCGGCGACGAGGGCTAATTACCGGTCGGGATAGCCGAAAACGGGGCTTTTTTTGTTTGACGTTTTCGTGGACCTCGCGATACAAACGACACGCTGTCAGATGTCCAGCAACTGTTGGTGATGTCGCCTCGGGCAAGTCGTACACGCAGCGCACCACAACTGAGGAGGCAGTGGATGAGACGCACGCTGGCAGTCGTCGTGTGCCTCGTCGCCATCGTCGGATTGCTCGCCCCTGCGGCTTTCGCGCAGGCGCCGGCGCCGAAGGTGACGATCGTGGGCCTGTTCGACCAGGTCACGTCAGCAGGGAAGAACATCTACGACGGTGATTTCAGCCGGAACCAGGATACGGAGTGGTACGCCCGGACCCGGTTCCGCCCCGACTTCACGTTCGAAGTCGGACGCACGAAGGCCGTGCTCGGTTTCGAGATCGACCTGCAGTACGGCGCCTGCGGCGCCACCGGCGGTGACGGCAGCTTCGGGACCGGCGCGGCCGCAGGCTGTAAGGGCGGCGCCAACGGCGGTCTGGACACCAACACCGACGTCGGAGGCATCATCGAGGTCAAGTGGATGTACACGGAGTTCGACCTGACCGGCAAGGACAGTCTCCTGCCGTTCATCCCGGTCGGCACGGTGGCCCGGGTCGGCGGTCAGCCGTACGCGACGCTGGCCAACTACAAGGTCATGTACGCCAACGGCGACTTCGCGGGCATCTCGGCCGTGACCACCTTCACGCCGAACGTGAAGAGCAACCTGGCCTACGTCATGGTCGAGGACGAGACGACGGCTGCCGGTCAGGGCAAGTACGTGGGGGCCACCCGCGGAAACGACTGGGCGCTCATCGTGAGCCCCGAGATCACGCCGTTCAAGGGGCTGGACATCAAGCCGCTGTACTCGTACTTCCACGCCGACGGTTCCACCTCCGGTTCCGCGCGGCGCACGGTGCTGGACACGAACATCCTCGGTGGCAGCACGGTGGGGGCCAACGCGGCCCGGCCCAACGACTCCGAGGACCGGCACACGATCGGCATCGACACCCGGTTCCGCTCGGGGCCGTTCTCGCTCGATCCCTCGCTCTTCTTCCAGTTCGGAAGCCGCGACTTCCGCACCGCCGCCGGCGGCGAGAGCGAGGCCGACATCAGCGCGTGGATCATCGACGTCCAGGGCGGCTGGCAGCTCGGGCCGCTGCTCCTCGAGGCGCGCGGTGTCTGGACGCGAGGCAACAAGGCCGGTGACGACGTCACCGACAAGGTGAAGTACTTCGAGCCGCTCAACCTCGACACCGGTTACTGGGCCGGCTGGGCGCAGATCTTCGCGCTCGGTGTCGACTACTTCAACGGTGGCGGTGGCACCCTGAACCAGATGTCGACCAACATCGGGTACGACCGGTATGGCCGGCGTGGGCTCGGGTTGCGGGCGACCTACAGTCTGACCCCGCAGCTGGCGTTCTACGGCATCGTCAGCCCGACGTGGACAGATCAGAAGGTGGACACGGACACCGCGATCGTGGCCGGCCAGCGACAGGCGCCCACGAGCGGCGGTGACAGTCGTTACCTCGGCACGGAAGCCGATCTGGGCATGACCTGGCGGTTCGCGCCGAACACGGTCTTCGATCTGGTCGGCGGCTACCTGTTCGCGGGTAGCGCGCTCGAGAGCGTGCGAACGGTCAACGGCGTCACGACGAAGCAGGACGCCGAAGACGGCTGGACGCTGGCCGCGCGCATCCGGATGTCGTTCTAGGCAGAACATCGCGTAGGGCCGACGGGGCATGGGAATCGCCCATGCCCCGTTTCTTTCCGGCGCCCCGATGGCGCCGGATTCCTTGACTCCCCCGGTGCCGTGGGCTAGCCTCGGGCCATGTGCGCGGCCCGCTTGACGATGTCCCGCGCCACTCGCGGACTCGCCCTCGCCCCGATCGCCCTGATCCTCGCCGTCGTGACCGTCGCGGCGCAGACCAGCCCCCCTCCCTCCTCGCTCGGCGTCCTCGTCGACCAGGTCCTCGGACTCTTTCCCAAGCTCGACGGCGACGTCGTCGAGGTCGTCAACGACGCCGTCACGCTGTCACTGGGGCGGAAGGACGGGCTGGTGGCCGGCATCGAGCTGAGCGTCTACCGCGAGGGCCGCGAGCTACGCCATCCCCGGACGGGCGCCTTGCTCGGCCGGACGGAGCAGGGCGTCGGCCGGGTGCTCGTCGAGCAGGTCTTCGAGGGATACGCGACGGGGCGGGTCACCCAGGGCTCGGACATTCGCGCGGGCGACCGGGCACGGGTGTCGGCCGGGAAGATCCAGCTCACCGTGATCCCGATGGTGGAGGGGGTGAAGGACGCGGTGGCGCAGGCCGCCGTGCAGGAGCTGGTCGACGGCCTCACCCGCACGGGCCGTTTCCAGGTCGCCAGTGGCGATGCGCTCGTGCTGGCGCTCCAGCAGCAGGGCCTGCAGCGCTCGGAGATCCTGGAAGGCAAGGGTCTGGCCGCCCTCGCCGAACGCCACAAGATCGAGCACGCCCTGGTCGTGCACGTGAAGTCGGTCCAGAAGAAGCCCTTCATGGACGTGCGCCTGTTCGCGCTGCCCGGCCCGAGCACGTTGATGACGAGCGGGCTGTTCGTGCCGCCGGCGGTACGGGCGGCCCCGAAGGGCGGGGACTTCTCGGCCTCCGGGCAGGCGCGCGGGAACCAGACGGCCCGGCCGCAGCTCTCCTTGCTGGCGCGCTTGCTCACCGGGGAGCTGGACAGCGGCGCCTACTCGACCGGTGAGGGCTCGATCCCCCTGAAGGAGATCGCCAAGTACCCGTTCGTGGTGACCTCGCTCGACGTGGCGATGGCGCCGGCTGACAAGGTCGTGCGTATGGTCATCACCGACGGCCAGAAGGTCTACCTCTACCGCCTCGTGGAGCGAGCCCTGGAGCCCGAGTGGACGTGGGCGGCCGACGCCAGCGCCGGCGTCTTCTCCGTGCAGCTCGCCGACCTCGACGACGACGGGGTCCTCGAGGTCGTGGTGAACCGGTACCATCCGAATCCGGGCATCCGTGTGAAGTCCACGATCCTCGTCACCCGGAACGGCAAGCCGGTGCCGACCGGCGGCGACTCTGCCCAGATCCTCATCGCCATGGACGTGAACGGCGACGGCGTCAAGAAGACGCTGTGGGGTCAGGACTTCGCCCAGGCGGGCTTCTACAAGAAGGGACAGGTCGAGCGCCTGGTGCTGCGCAACGGGGCTCTCGTCTCCGACGCCAGGGTTCCGGTGCCGAGCGAGTTCCGGGCGACCGGCGCGACGGTCTCCAACATCGGCGGTAAGGACGCCCTCCGCAGCGTGGCCTACATCGACGAGCACAACCGGATCCGCGTCTCGGTGGCTGCCCAGGAACTGTGGCGGTCCTCGTCCCCCGTCGGCGGCGGTGGCGTCAAGCTGCCCGTCGACACGCAGATCGAGCGGGGCGGGCGCACGTACATCTACCATTCGGAGGCGAACCCGGTCGCCATCGACCTGGACGGCGACGGCATCGAGGAGATCGTGGTCGTGCAGAACCAGGTGCCCGGCCGGATGGCCGTGGTCTTCAAGGGCCCAGCCGGCTTCCGTTTCCAGTCGGTGAACTCGGGGTTCGAGGGCACGATCACCGGGCTGGGAGCCATTCCCGGCGACCCGACGCCGTCGCTGGTCGTCGCGGTGACGCGCTTCTACGGCCTGCTGACCAACGCCGGCGAGACGCAGATCATCATGACGATTCCCGAGTGACGCCGCCGCACCCGCCTCGGCCCCGCTGACCGGCGTGACGACCGACCGGATCGAACGCGTCGCCTCCCTCGTTCTCGTCCTCGACGGCGCTGTGCTGCCGACCTCCGGAGGCGCAGGCTAGGGCATGGCGGCCCGGGCCAGCACCGCGCCCCCCCGCGGCATGCGCGACGTCCTGCCGCCCGAGGTGGAGCTGCGCGATGCCGCCACCCAGCGAATCCTCGCCGTGTACCGGAGCTTCGGGTTCCGGCGGGTCGAGACGCCGGCCCTCGAGAGCCTGCGACTCCTGGCCGGGAGCGAGGGCGGGGAGAACGAGAAGCTGATCTTCAAGGTGCTCAAGCGGGGCGACGACCTGCAGCAGGCGCTCAAGGGCGGAGGGGATCTGGCCGATCTCGGCCTGCGTTACGACCTCACGGTGCCGCTGGGGCGCTACTACGCCGAGAACCACGCGCACCTGCCCGATCCCCTCAAGGCGATCCAGGTCGGGCCCGTGTGGCGGGCCGAGCGGCCGCAGCGAGGGCGATACCGGCAGTTCACCCAGTGCGACATCGATACCCTGGGCCTGGCCTCCGCCGTCGTCGAGGTCGAGCAGATCCTGGCCACGTGCGAGGCGCTGACCCGGCTCGGCCTCGCCGACCTGACCGTTCGCATCAACGACCGCCGCATCCTGGGCCTGATCGGCCACCACTGCGGGTTCACCGACGGCGAGCAGGCCGGATTCTTCATCAGCTTCGACAAGCTCGACAAGCTGGGGACCGAGGGCGTCCTCGAGGAGCTGCGCGGGAGCGGACTCCCCGGGGCCGCGATCGAGCGATTCGAGCGGCTGCTGCCCACGCTGCAGAAGGGCGAGACCTCGCTGCCGGCGCTGCGGGACCTGCTCGGCGAAGGCGAGGCGTTCGAGTCGCTGGACTGGATCGTCCGGACCGCCAACGCCGAGCTGCCGGCCGGCGCCCGCGTCCGCTCCGATCCGACGCTCGTCCGGGGCATGGGTTACTACACGGGCACGATCTTCGAGATCGCGTCGCCGGCCCATCGCTCGTCGATCGCGGGCGGCGGTCGCTACGACCGGATGGTGGGGAAGCTGCTGGGCCGCGACGTGCCGGCCTGCGGGTTCTCGATCGGCTTCGAGCGGCTCATCACGATCCTGACCGAGCAGGGCCACGCCCTGACCGGTGGGAGCGAGACGACGGCGACCGGTCGCCGCATCGCGCTGCTCGTCGACGCGGGCGGCGACCTGACCGCGGCGCTGGCCGCCGCCCGGGCGCTGCGCGGCGAGGGGCAGCTGGTCTCGCTCGAGCTGAGGCGCAAGAACGTGGGCAAGCAGCTCGCCGACCTCGCGACGCACGGCTTCTGGGGGTATGCCACGGTCGAGGGCGCCGCCCCGGCCGTGGTGAAGCCGCTGACGGCGGCGCGCGGGGGCCGATGATGCACCGCTACCGCACGCACACCTGCGGCGAGCTGCGCGCCGGCGACGTGGGCCGGCCCGCCCGCCTGTCGGGCTGGGTCCACCGCAAGCGCGACCACGGGCACCTGCTCTTCGTCGACCTCCGCGACAATTTCGGGATCACCCAGTGCGTGGTGAACGCGGCCAGCCCCGCCTTCGGGGGGGCCTCCGGCCTGCGGCTGGAGAGTGTCGTCACCGTGACCGGCACCGTCGTCGCGCGCGGCCCCGACGCGGTCAACCCCCGCCTCCCGACCGGCGAGGTGGAGCTGGCCGTCGAGGACGTACTGGTGCAGTCGGTCGCCGAGCCGCTGCCGTTGCAGGTCAACGCGGAGACCGAGTTCCCCGAGGACACGCGGCTGCGATACCGGTTCCTGGACCTGCGCCGCGAGGCGCTCCACCGCAACATCGTGCTGCGCAGCGGCGTGATCGCCAGCATCCGCCGGCGCATGATCGCCGCCGGCTTCACCGAGTTCCAGACCCCGATCCTGACCTCGAGCTCCCCGGAGGGCGCGCGCGACTACCTGGTGCCGAGCCGCGTGCATCCCGGCAAGTTCTACGCGCTGCCCCAGGCCCCGCAGCAGTTCAAGCAGCTGCTGATGGTGGCGGGCTTCGACCGCTACTTCCAGATCGCCCCCTGCTTCCGCGACGAGGACGGACGCGCCGACCGGTCCCCCGGCGAGTTCTACCAGCTGGACTTCGAGATGTCGTTCGTGACCCAGGAAGACGTCTGGGCGGCCATCGAGCCGGTCATCCACGGCGTCTTCCAGGAGTTTCGGCCCGAGGCGGCGATCCCCTCCCCGCCGTTCCCCCGCATCCCCTACGACGAGGCGATGGCCCGGTACGGCAGCGACAAGCCGGACCTCCGCAACCCCCTCGTCATCGCCGACGTGACCGACGTCTTTCGAGGCTCCGGCTTCACCGTGTTCGCGTCGGCGATCGACCGGGGCGCGGTCGTGCGCGCCGTGCGGGCTCCGGGGGCGGCCGGCCAGCCGCGCAGCTTCTTCGACCGGCTCAACCAGTGGGCGCGCGACCAGGGCGCGCCGGGTCTCGGCTACGTGGCGCTCGCGGACGGCGGCGCTCGCGGACCCATCGCGAGGTTCCTCGATGCCCCCCGGCTCGGCCGCCTCCGCGAGCTCACCGGCGCGGTCGACGGCGACGCGGTGTTCTTCGTCGGCGACAAGCGCGCGGCCGCCGACGCGATGGCCGGACGGGTCCGCATCAAGCTGGGCGACGACCTGGACCTGCTGGAGAAGAACGCGTTCCGGTTCTGCTGGGTCACCGACTTTCCGATGTACGAGCGGAACGAGGAGACCGGCGCCGTGGAGTTCAGCCACAACCCGTTCTCGATGCCGCAGGGAGGCCTGGAGGCGCTGGAGCGTCAGGACCCGCTCACCGTCAAGGCCTACCAGTACGACATCGTGTGCAACGGGGTGGAGCTCTCCAGCGGGGCGATTCGCAATCACCGTCCCGACGTCATGTACAAGGCGTTCGAGATCGCCGGGTACGGCCGCGAGCAGGTGGAGGCGCGGTTCGCGGGGATGCTGAACGCGTTCCGGTACGGCGCGCCGCCCCACGGGGGCTCGGCGCCGGGCATCGATCGGATCGTGATGATGCTGGCCGGCGAGAGCAACCTCCGCGAGGTCATCGCGTTCCCGATGAACCAGCAGGCGCAGGACCTCATGATGGGCGCGCCGTCGGCGGTGCCGACCGAGCGCCTTCGCGAGCTGCACATCCGCGTCGTCCCGCCCGAGCCCGAGCGGCCGCGGTGAGGGCTCTGGCCCGCGTGGTAGACTCGGGCCCAGGGAACGACACCCGTTGAGCGAAGCCACCACCACGGTCACCCGCCGCCTGTCACTGGCGCCCGACGTGGATCTGGGCGACTTGCTGGGCCGAAACGACGATCACCTGCGCACCCTGGAGTCCGAGTTCGACGTCCGTATCGTGGCCCGCGGGCACGACATCATGCTGAAGGGCGACGAGCGGGGCGTGCGCCGGGCCGAGCGCGCGTTGACCCAGCTGGCCGATCTGCTGCGATCGGGGGCGCCGCTGCGGAGCGGCGAGGTCCGCGCGGCGGTGCGGATGATCGCCGACGACGCCGACGCCGACCTCAAGTCGGTGTTCAGCGACGCCATCGCGGTCCCCTCTCGCAAGAAGCTCATCACACCCAAGAGCCGGGGGCAGAAGCGCTACGTCGACGCCATCCGCACGCACGACATGGTGTTCGGCATCGGTCCCGCCGGGACCGGCAAGTCGTTCCTGGCGGTGGCGATGGCGGTGTCGGCGCTGATGAAGCGCGAGGTCGCGCGGATCGTGCTCACGCGGCCGGCCGTCGAGGCGGGCGAGCGCCTGGGCTTCCTGCCGGGGGACCTCTACGAGAAGGTTCATCCGTACCTCCGTCCCCTCTACGACGCCCTGTACGACATGCTGGAGGCCGAGAAGGTCGCCTCCCTGATGGAGAAGAGCGCCATCGAGATCGCGCCCCTGGCGTACATGCGGGGGCGCACGCTCAACGACGCATTCATCATCCTCGACGAGGCGCAGAACAGCACGACCGAGCAGATGAAGATGTTCCTGACCCGGCTCGGGTTCAACTCCAAGATGGTGATCACCGGAGACGTCACCCAGGTGGACCTGCCGGCCTCGCGCCACTCGGGGTTGATCGAGGTGCAGGCGATCCTCAAGGGTGTTCCCGGCATCTCGTTCGTGTACTTCGACGAGCACGACGTGGTGCGCCATCGGCTGGTGTCGGCGATCATCCGCGCGTACGGCACGCACGAGGCGCGCCAGGCCGCCGAGCGAACGCCGGTGGAGGCTCCCCCCGCCCGCGACGACGAGGCCACCGCCAGCGCCTGCTGATGCCGGCGGCCATCGACAACCGCCAGCGTCGTGTCCCCGTGGGCTGTGCCCGTCTCGCCCGGACGGCGGTCCGGGCGCTGGCCGTCCTCGGCCGTTCTGGCGCCCGCGTGGACGTCGCCGTGGTCAGCGACGCCGAGATCCGAAGGCTCAATGCGCGCCATCGCGGCGTCGGCCGTCGCACCGACGTGCTCTCCTTTCCCGTCGAGTCGACGGACCTCCCGGGGCAGCTGCTCGGCCAGGTCGTGGTGTCCGCGGACACCGCCCGTCGGCAGGCCCGGCGGCTGGGCGTCCCGCTCGCGCTCGAGCTCGACCTGCTGGTCACCCACGGTACCCTGCATCTCGTGGGCTACGACGATCGCGACCCGGTGGAGGCGGACCTCATGCACCGGCGAGAGCGCGACATCCTGGCCGAGGCGCCGGCCCGGTTGTGGAAGGGCCTGCTGCGTGACTGACCAGGCTCCCGGAGCCGCGCGCGAGGCCGCCCTCACGGGATTTCGGGCCGGGTTCGTCTCGCTCCTGGGTCGGCCCAATGCCGGCAAGTCCACGCTGCTCAACCGCCTGGTCGGCGAGAGGCTGGCGATCGTCTCGCCGAGGCCGCAGACGACCCGCAACCGCATCACCGGCATCCTGCACCAGCCGGGTGTCCAGATCGTCTTCGTCGACACGCCGGGGCTGCACACGGGAGGCGGCAGGCTCGGCGAGCTCATGCTCCAGACGGCCAGACGCGCGGTGGAAGACGTCGACGTCGTCTGCCTCGTCGTGGACGCCACCGACCGCGCGGGCCCGGACGACCTCGTGCTGGCGCCGCTGCGCGAGCACCGCGGCACCAGCGTCTGCGTGCTGAACAAGGTCGATCTCGTGAAGCCGAAGGGCGCCCTGCTCCCCCTGCTCGAGCGCTGGCGAGCGTGCCATCCCTTCGCGGAGCTGGTCCCGGTCGCGGCGGCCGACGGAACCAACTGCGACCGGCTCCTCGATGTCCTGCTGAGGGCGCTGCCGGAGCACCCTCCGTTCTTCCCGCCCGACGCCACCAGCGATCAGCCGGAGACCCTGTGGGTGGCCGAGGTCGTCCGCGAGCAGATCTTCACGTTCACCCACCGCGAGGTACCCTATGCGGCGGCCGTGCGGGTGGAGGAGCTGCGCGAGCGCGTCGCACCGGAGCGGCTGTACGTCCGGACGACGATCTTCGTCGAGCAGGCGTCGCAGAAGGCGATCCTGATCGGCAAGGGGGGCGCCATGCTCAAGCGGATCGGCAGCGCGGCCCGCCACCGGCTGGAGGCGTTCTTCGGCATCCCGGTCTTCCTCGACCTTCGCGTCGACGTCCGTCACAACTGGCGGAAGGACGAGCGCGCGCTCCGCGAGTTCGGCTTCCGGCTGACGTCCTGACGTGGGCCTCGGACGTTCGGCGGCCGTCGTGATCGGCAGCTTCCCGCTGGGGGAGAGCGACCGTGTCGTCTCGTTCTTCACCCGCGACGTCGGTCGGATACGCGGCGTGGCGCGGGCGGCGCGGCGGATCCGGTCGCGATTCGGCGGTAGCCTCGAGCTGTTCTCCCTCGGTCAGCTCGTGTTCTTCGACACCGGGCGGAGTGACCTCGTGCGCATCGATCACTTCGACGTGTCCCATCCGTTCGCGGCCCTCCGGGAGAATCTCACCACCCTCGGGGAGGCGGCCTGGATCGTCGAGGTCGTGGCGCGGACGACGGGCGACCGCGACCGGCAGCCCGCGCTGTACGCGCTGCTGGTGCGAGCGCTGCGCGCCATGGAGACCACCCCGCGGCCGGCCCGGGTGGCGGTGTGCTTCGGCGTGCGCTGCCTCGACGTCCTCGGCCACCGCCCACGCCTCGATCGATGTGCGGAGTGCGGCCGGACCTATCCGTTTCCCCGACCGGCGCTCGCCGAGGGCGGTGTCGTCTGTGACGGGTGTCGACCCGGCGTCGATGCGGTGGCGGTGGCGCCGGCGACGGTGGCCGCGTTCGAGCGCCTGCGTCACCTCCGCTGGGAGGACGCGGTCGCCACGCCCGTGGGCCGGGCCGGGCCCGAGCTGCGGACCGTGCTGGACGCGCACCTGTCGCGGCTCATCGGCCAGCCCACCCGCACCGGGCGTTTTCTGCGCGCGCTGGACCGCTTCGAAGGGGCCGCGGGCGAGCGCCCGTCGGCGCGCGTGAGCCCATGATGTCGGCGTTCGGGCCGCGTCGGCCGCCGCCCGGAGGCGAACCGATGACCTCGAGGACGATGCCGGTGGCGCTCCCCGCCGGGGCCGACGTATGACGGCGATGGACGTGATCGTGTCGCTGTGCAAGCGGAGAGGCTTCGTGTTCCAGTCGAGCGAGATCTACGGCGGCACCGGCTCGTGCTGGGACTACGGCCCCCTGGGCGTCGAGCTGCGGAACAACATCAAGCGGGTGTGGTGGCGCGATTTCGTGCAGCAGCGCGGCGACATCGTGGGCCTCGACGCCTCGATCCTGATGCACTCCGCCGTCTGGAAGGCCAGCGGCCACCTCGATCTCTTCACGGATCCGATGGTCGATTGCCGGGAGTGCCGGCGACGCTTCCGGGCCGATCAGGTGGACGACCAGCCGTGGACCCACTACTGCGAGGCGACCAAGGGCAACAGGTTCACCGTTCCGGCCGGCGAGCCCTGCCGGCACTGCGGCAACCGGCGCACCCTGTGCCCGGAGTGCGGCAAGGGCGAACTGACCCCGCCGCGGCAGTTCAACCTCATGTTCAAGACGTTCATGGGCCCGGTGGAGGACGACGCCACCATCACCTACCTCAGGCCCGAGACGGCCCAGGGCATCTTCGTCAACTTCGACAACGTGCTGCAGGCGACCCGGCGAAAGCTGCCGTTCGGCATCGCGCAGATCGGCAAGGCCTTCCGCAACGAGATCACGCCCGGCAACTTCATCTTCCGCAGCCGCGAGTTCGAGCAGATGGAGATCGAGTTCTTCGTGAACCCGCAGCAGACCGTGGCCGGCCAGCCGGCCGACGAGCACTGGCACGACCGGTGGATCGCCGACTGTCAGGCCTGGTTCACGCGCTATGGCATCGATCCCGGCCATCTGCGGCTGCACGAGCACGATCGCAACGAGCTGGCCCACTACGCCAAGCGCACTGTCGATATCCTTTACGAGTTCCCGATGGGCTGGAGCGAGCTGATGGGCATCGCCAACCGCACCGACTACGACCTGAAGCAGCACGCCAAGTTCAGCGGCAAGGCGCTGACGTGGTTCGACGAGGAGCGGAAGGAGCACGTCGTCCCGTACGTGGTCGAGCCCTCGGCCGGGGTGGATCGCGCCCTGCTGGCCTTCCTGCTGGACGCCTACCGGGAGGAGGAGGTGCGGGGCGACAAGCGGGTCGTGCTGCGCTTCCACCCCGAGCTGGCTCCGGTCAAGATCGCCGTGCTCCCGCTGCTGAAGAAGCGGCCCGAGATCGTGGCGACCGCCCACGAGCTCCGCGCCCGGCTGGCCCGGCGCTGGACCACGCTCTACGACGACACCGCGGCCATCGGCCGGCTCTACCGTCGGCAGGACGAGGTCGGCACGCCGTACTGCGTGACCGTCGACGTGAAGACCGTCGGCGACACGGACAAGGGCGAAGCCGGCGACCAGCGCGTGACGATTCGCGAGCGCGACTCGATGGAGCAGATTCGCGTGCCGATCGCCGATCTGGAGCGTCTCTTTGCGCAGCTGCTCGAGGGGGGCGCCTGGCCGGAGGTGGCCGCGGCGTATCCACGCGCGGCCGGCTGAGGGCTCAGGGGCCCTGCGCGCCCGTCGGCGCGAGCAGGGGCCCCACGAACGCCGGCTCCCGAAGGTCGTGGCCGCGCGCGTCAGCCTCGCCGGATGCCGCCGCGCGCGAGCGGTCGGGTGCCGCGGCCGGCAATGTCGGGGCCTCCGATCCTCCGGGACCGGCCGCCTGGGGACGCGCGGGCAGGCTGGGCGGAGATCCGGGGGGCGGCGTCGGTGACTCGGCCGGCCCACCGGGCACTCCCTGCCGGCGCGGTCCGCAGGCCACCGCCGGCTCCGTGCCCTTGACGAACGCCATCACCACGACGCGGACGCACTCGTTCGAGGGATCGAGGTCGACGGGGACCAACACTACGTGGTCCGGCATCACGAAATCTTCCTTGGGACTACCGCCGAGCACCTGGCCCATGTAGGAGACCCAGATCGGTACCGCGACGCGGGAGCCGGTCTCGTCCTTGCCGAGGCTGCGCGGGCGATCGTATCCGATCCAGACCCCTGTCGCCAGGCGCGGCGTGTACCCGATGAACCACGCGTTGGAGTAGTCGTTGGTGGTGCCGGTCTTGGCGGCGATCGGCCGGCCGAGCACTTTGGCCGCCTGGCCGGTGCCTCGCTCCACCACGCCTCGCAGCATGTGGGTGATCACGAACGCCGTCTCGGGGGACACCGCCTCGCGAGGCTCGGGAAGATTCTCCTCGAGCAGCTTGCCCTGGGCGTCGGTGACGTACCGGATCGTGGTGGGCGCTAGCCATTGCCCCTGGTTGCCGAGGGCTGCGTAGGCCGAGGTCAGCTCGATCAGGGTGAGATCGGACGTCCCGAGCGCCAGGCTCAGGTTGAGATCCAGAGGGCTGGTGATGCCGAATCGACGCGCGATCTGGATCGTGCGGTTGAGGCCCACCCGCTCCTGGATCTTCACGGTCACCACGTTGACGGACTCCTCGATGGCCTGCTGCAACGTCGTGGAACCGCGGTACTTGCGGTCGTAGTTCTCGGGCTTCCAGGCCTGACCGTTGGGACCCACGGCGTAGGACACCGGCGCGTCCTCGACGCGCGTGGCGGGTGTGAGTCCCGATTCGAGCGCCGCGATGTAGATGAACGGCTTGAACGCCGAGCCGGGCTGGCGGCGCGCCTGAACCGCCCGGTTGAACTCGCTGCGGAAGAAGTCGTAGCCACCGACCATGGCCCGGACGTAGCCGGTGTGAGGCTCGATCGTGACGATCGCGCCCTCGGGATGCTCCCCGGGCCGTGTCTTGGTCCGACCTTCAAGGGCCTTGAGGCCATCGCGAAGGGCCTGCTCGGCGGCTAGCTGCACCGTAGGGCTGAGCGTCGTGTAGACGCCGAGGCCGCCCTTGAACACCATGTCGGCCCCGTACTTCGTCTCGAGCGTCTGCTGGACGTAATCGAGGAAGTACTGGCCGGTCGTGCGTCGCCGCTCCGGGGGGATCAGGCCCAGGTCGGCCCGAGCCAGCCGCTTGGCGTCCGCGTCCTTGAGAGCGCCGTACTCCACGAGGCGCCGCAGGACGACCTCGCGCCGCCGCTTGGCGACCTCGGCGTGCTCGAACGGCGAATACGAGGTCGGCGCGCGGGGCAGGCCGGCCAGGAGCGCCGCCTCCCGCACGTTCAGCTCGGATACCGATTTGCCGAAGTACGTGCGGGCGGCCGCCTCCACACCGTAGGCGCCGTGGCCGAAGTACACCTGGTTGAGATACATCTCCAGGATGCGGTCCTTGGTGTAGCGCCGCTCGAGCTCCAGCGCGAGGACGGCCTCCTTCAGCTTGCGCTCCAGGCTCTTGTCGGGGGTCAAGAAGAGCAGCTTGGTGAGCTGCTGCGTGATCGTGCTCCCGCCCTCGACCACCCGGCCGCGCCGGTAGTTCTGGACTGTCGCCCGCGCGATGCCGATGGGGTCGATGCCCCAGTGATAGTAGAAGCGCTTGTCCTCGGTCGCGATGACGGCGTCCCGCAGCGTTTGCGGGATGTGGGCCAGGGGCACGAAGATACGGCGCTCGACGTGCAGCTCGGTGATGAGCTCGTCGTTGTCGTCGTAGATCTTGGTGCCGACGAGCGGCTGGAAGGACTCCAGCGCCGTGACGGAGGGCAGGGTGCGCGGCAAGATGGTGAACGCCCACAGCGCAGCCACCGCGGCACCCGCCGTGACGAGGAGAGAGACGATCCCCGCCACGATCAGGAACGCTCGCAACCATCGCCGCCGCGGCCGCCGGGCCCGGCGCCGCTCGGCCGTCGACTCCGTCTTCTCGACCGCCATTCGTGGCCATTATACCGGCGCCATCGTCCGGCCCGGCAGTCTGGCGTGCGATAATGCATCCCCTGCCGGGGGATGCCGAGCATGGCCACGCCAGTGTTGACGGATTTCGAGCAGCGCGGGCTCATCGCGGACGTCACCGCGCCCAGCGAGTTCGGCGCCCACCTGGCCGCGGCGTCGCGAACCGTCTACGTGGGGTTCGATCCGACCGCCGACAGCCTGCACATCGGCAGCCTGGTACCGCTGCTGGCGCTCCGACGCCTGCAGCGCGCCGGGCATCGTCCGATCGTGCTGGTCGGCGGCGGCACCGGCCTCATCGGCGATCCGGCCGGCAAGCCCGGCGAGCGTGCGCTGAGTCCCCAGGAGCAAGTGGCCGTCTACGCGACGCGTCTCAAGGCGCAGGTCCGCCCGTTCCTGGATTTCGACCGGGGACCACACGCGGCGATCCTGGTCGACAACTACGAGTGGCTCTCGCGTCTGGAGGTCATCCCCTTCCTGCGTGACGTCGGCAAGCACTTCGGCGTGGGCAGCATGATCGCGCGGGAATCCGTCCGCGCACGCCTCGGGGCCGGTATCAGCTACACGGAATTCAGTTACCAGGTCCTGCAAGCGTACGATTTTCTGGCTCTGCGGGAGCGATACGACTGCACCGCCCAGTTGGGGGGCAGTGACCAGTGGGGTAACATCACGGCTGGAGTCGAGCTGATCCGCCGTGTCAGCGGTGACGCCGCGTACGGACTGACGATGCCGCTGGTCACGAAGAGCGACGGCTCGAAGTTCGGCAAGACCGAGACCGGGACGGTCTGGCTCGATCCGGCGAAGACGTCGGCGTACGAGATGTACCAGTTCTGGCTGAACACGGCGGACGCCGACGTCGAACGCTTCCTCAAGTACTTTACTTTCCTGGAGCTTGCCGACGTCGACACCCTCGTCCGGGAGTCCCGATCCGCCCCGGAGAAGCGCCAGGCGCAGCGGGCGCTCGCCCGCGAGGTGACCCGGCTCGTTCACGGGGACGCGGCCACGCGGGAGGCCGAGCGCGCCGGGCAGCGCGCCTTCGACGACCCCGCCGGCATCCTGGACGACGAGGGCGGGGGCATCCCCGGTTCCGTGCTCCCGGCGAGCGAGACGCCACGCCCGGTCTGGCGGGTGCTCAGGGACGCCGACATCGTCGCCTCGACCTCGGAGGCGCGCCGCCTCATCCAGCAGGGCGGGGTCGAGGTCAACCGCAGGCGGATTGTCGACATCGGCGAGACGCTGCCCCCGGGCCGGTACGCGATCAAGGTGGGCAAGCGCCGCGTGTACCGCGTGGTGATCGAGGGCTGAACGGGCGTCCCGGAGCACTGTCGAAGGGCTTGACAGGCCTGGGGGCCATGAGTATAGTCAGGCTTTGCTCGGCACGGGCCGAGCGACGGTCTTTTAGAAGCAAGCGATCCGGTCACCTTCCAAGCTGACCGCAGGGCTCTTTGAAAGTCGCATATGCTACTGGCTCACCGAAAAGGTGTGAGCACCATCCGTTCTATCGAGTACCTTGCGCTCGGCCGAGTGACTGCAAGTTCTGCAGTAACACGTTCGAGCTAGAGGACCAGGTTCATCGCTTTTCTTGGCGAGTTTGATCCTGGCTCAGAGCGAACGCTGGCGGCGTACTTAACACATGCAAGTCGAACGGGGATCGTCAGTGTAGCAATACATCGGCGGTCCTAGTGGCGTACGGGTGAGTAACACGTGGGTAACCTGCCCTTGAGTTCGGGATACCCTCTCGAAAGGGAGGCTAATACCGGATACGTTCCTCGGGTTGCGAAATCTGGGGAGGAAAGGTGGCGCAAGCTGCCGCTCTTGGAGGGACTCGCGGCCTATCAGCTAGTTGGTGAGGTAACGGCTCACCAAGGCGATGACGGGTAGCTGGTCTGAGAGGACGACCAGCCACACGGGAACTGAGACACGGTCCCGACTCCTACGGGAGGCAGCAGTGGGGAATTTTCCGCAATGGGCGAAAGCCTGACGGAGTGAC
>Ga0075430_100000187_pt1 | contig 41653 bp, 44 predicted proteins | sample RhiMetdeltSRZDD4_FD_75294 | JGI IMG/M metagenome (GOLD analysis project Ga0075430, IMG submission 75294) | Populus rhizosphere microbial communities from Tennessee, USA - Rhizosphere MetaG P. deltoides SRZDD4 | ecosystem: Host-associated > Plants > Roots > Rhizosphere > Soil | place: USA... | reverse complement strand
GCGGCTGTGGGTGGCCGAGCTGCGCCTCCCGGGCGACCTCACCGCCTACCTGGGTGAGCACGGGCGGCCGATCTCGTACGCCTACCTGCGCTCGGAACGGCCGCTGGCCGACTACCAGACCGTCTTCGCCGCCGAGCCCGGGAGCGCGGAGATGCCGAGCGCCGGGCGTCCGTTCACGCCGAGGGTGCTCGCCGCCCTGATCGCGCGCGGCGTGGCGATCGCGCCGGTCACGCTTCACACCGGCGTGTCGTCGCTCGAGCGCGGCGAGCGTCCGTACCCGGAGTGGTTCCGCGTTCCCGCCGCCACCGCGCGGCTGGCGAACGTCACGCGCGGCTTCGGCGGCCGCGTAATCGCCGTGGGAACGACGGTGGTGCGAGCGCTCGAGAGCGCGGCTCGCGAAGACGGCGCTCTCGACTCGCGCGAGGGCTGGACGAGCCTCACCGTGACCCCCGAGAGCCCCGTTCGAGCGCTCGACGGGCTCGTAACCGGCTGGCACGACCCCGACGCGTCCCACCTGGACATGCTGGAGGCGATCGCGGGCCGGCGCCTGATCGTGGACCTGTACGGGAGCGCCGCCCGGCATGGGTACCTTTGGCATGAGTTCGGCGACGTCAGCCTGATCATCCGATGAGCTCGAGCACGCAAACCCCCCTTGCGATCGAGGCGTCCGGCCTCGAGAAGTCGTTCGGCGAGACCCGCGCCGTCTGCGGCGTCGATCTCGCCGTGCGCACCGGCTCGGTCTACGGCGTCCTGGGGCCCAACGGGGCCGGCAAGACGACCACGATCAGGATGCTCGCCACGCTCCTGCGCCCCGACGGCGGCTCGGCGCGCGTGCTCGGCCACGACGTGGTGCGCGAGGCCGACGCCGTGCGCGGAGTCGTGAGCCTCACCGGCCAGCTCGCCTCGGTGGACGAGGACCTGAGCGGCTGGGAGAACCTGGTGCTGCTCGGCCGGCTGCTCGGCCTGAAGCGCCCGGCGGCCAAGGCGCGCGCGGTCGAGCTGCTCGACGCCTTCGGTCTCGAGGACGCCTCGGACCGGCTCGTCAAGAACTACTCGGGCGGCATGCGCCGCCGGCTCGACATCGCGGCCAGCATCGTGGTGAGCCCCGAGGTGATGTTCCTCGACGAGCCCACCACCGGGCTCGACCCTCGCTCCCGCAACCAGGTCTGGGACATCATCCGCACGCTCTCGGGCGAGGGCACCACGATCCTGCTCTGCACCCAGTACCTCGACGAGGCCGATCAGCTGGCCGAGGGGATCGCCGTGATCGACCGCGGCCGGGTGATCGCGGAGGGCACGCCGAGCCAGCTCAAGGCGTCGGTTGGCTCGGGCGCGGTCAAGGTGCGGCTGCTCGATCCCGAGCAGCGGCCCGAGGCCGAGCGGGTGCTCGAACGGCAGCTGGGCTCCGTGCACCGCGAGGCGGACCCCGCGGCGCTGTCCGCCCCCTGCGCCGATCCCGACCGCGCGGCCGAGGCCGTGGCCGCGCTCTCCCAGGCGGGGGTGAAGATCGCAACCTTCTCGCTCGGGCAGCCGAGCCTCGACGAGGTCTTCCTGGCGCTCACCGGACACACCGCCGAGGACCAGGAGCAGAACGGCGCGGGCGCGGTCCAGGAGGAGCAAACCGCATGAGCACCGAGCAGGCCACCACCGGCGCTCCCGCGCCGCACGCCGAGGCGGCGCTCCGAAAGGCGCTCGCCTCGACCATGCGGCCTCCGCGCGCGAGCGCGGCGTCGGCGGTTCTCACGTTCGGCTGGCGCGGCATGCTGAAGGTCAAGCACGTGCCCGAACAGCTGCTCGACGTGACGATCACCCCGGTGATGTTCGTCCTGCTGTTCACCTACCTCTTCGGAGGCGCGATCGAGGGCTCCACGGGCGACTACCTGGACTACATCCTCCCCGGCGTGCTCGTGATGTCGGTGCTCTTCACAACGGTCTACTCCGGCGTTGCTCTCAACACGGACCTGACCAAGGGCGTGGTGGACCGCTTTCGGTCGCTGCCCATCTGGCGGCCGGCGCCGCTCGTGGGCGCGCTGCTGGGTGACAGCGTCCGCTACGTGGTGGCGGGCACCGTGATCATCGTCCTGGGCCTGGTGCTCGGCTTCCGGCCGAGCGCGGGTGTGGGCGGGGTCGTGGCTGCGCTGGCGCTGGTGGTCGTGTTCGCGTTCGGGCTCTCCTGGGTCTTCACCACCCTGGGGCTCTTGCTGCGCTCGCCCAACGCCGTGCTTAACGGCGGCTTCCTGGCGCTGTTCCCGCTGACCTTCCTGTCGAACGTCTTCGTGGAGCCCGCGACGCTGCCGGCGGCACTCGAGGCGTTCGTCGACGTGAACCCGATCTCGATACTCGCGACCGCCTCGCGCGGGTTGATGGACGGCTCGGCGGAGGCAGCGGACATCCTGATCTCGCTCGGCGTGGCGGCCGCACTGACCGCGGTGTTCGCGCCGCTCACCTCGCGGCTCTACCGCACGCGGAGCGCCTAAGCGCCGCCCCCGCACATCGAACGTCCCGGAGTGCCCTGTATGGCACATACTCCGGGACGTTCATGGTGGTATTGCGGCCGCGCGCGGGCTTGCAAGAGCCCCCTCGGGGCGTGAACGTGGGGGTGGATGGCGGACCGTGTGATCGTTCTCGGCGGCGGGGTGGGGGGCCTGAGCGCCGCCCACGAGCTGAGCGAACGCGGCTTTCGGGTGACCGTGCTCGAGACGCGCGACGCGGCGGGCGGCAAGGCGCGCAGCTTCCCCTTCCCGGGCTCGGGACAGGGCGGGCGCCCGCCGCTCCCCGGCGAGCACGGCTTCCGCTTCTTCCCGGGCTTCTACCGGCACCTGCCGGACACGATGCGACGGATCCCGGCCGGGCCGGCGGGCCGCTCGGTGTTCGAGAACCTCGTTGCCGCCACCGAGATGCAGCTCGCCCGCAGGGGCGGCAAGGAGCCGATCCTGCCGGTCCACCTGCCGCGCACCTTTCGCGACCTTGAGACGGCGTTCCGGTTCGTGTTCGAGTACGCGGCCAAGCTCGGCGTGCCGGCCGCCGACGCCGCCTACTTCGTGAACCGGCTTCTGGTGCTCCTCACGAGCTGCCGGGAACGCCGCTTCGAGGAGCTCGAGAACCAGAGCTGGTGGGAGTTCTCGGGCGCCGAGCGGCGCTCGGAGGTCTACGCCAAGTACCTCGCCGACGGCCTGACCCGCACCCTCGTGGCCGCCCGCGCGCGTGAGATGAGCGCACGCACGGGCGGCTACATCCTGCTGCAGATCATGTTCGACCTGGCGAACCCGGCCGGCCAGGCCGACCGCGTGCTGAACGGCCCGACAAGCGACGTGTGGATCGACCCGTGGGTCGAGCTCTTGCGCGAGCGCGGCGTGGAGCTGCACCTCGGCCACCAGGTGCAGGCCATCCACTGCCGCCGCAGGCGCGTGACCGGCGTGAGCACCGTGGCCGGCGGCGTTCCCTCGCGCCACGAGGCCGACTGGTACGTGGCGGCGCTGCCGGTGGAGGTGATGGCGCCGCTGCTCGGCGACGGGCTCGCGCTCGCCGACCCGCGGCTGATGGGCCTGCACCGGCTGCGGACGCGCTGGATGAACGGGATCGTCTACTACCTCGACCGCGACGTGCGGGCCGTGCACGGCCACACGATCTACATCGACTCGCCGTGGGCGCTCACGTCGATCTCGCAGCCGCAGTTCTGGCAGGACCGCTTCCAGCCCGAGCGGCTCGGCGACGGCCGCGCGCGCGGGATCCTGTCGGTCGACGTGTCCGACTGGGAGGCGATCGGCAGCGGGGTCAAGAAGCAGGCGATGTTCAGCTCGCGCGAGGAGATCGTGGGCGAGGTGTGGCACCAGCTGCGCGAGAGCCTCGACGAGGACGCGGAGCGCGAGCTCGAAGGCGTGGAGGTGCTCGAGGCCTTCCTCGACCCGAGCATCGTGCACCCCAACCCGACCGAGGCGATGAACCTGGAGCCGCTCCTCATCAACACCGCGGGCTCGTGGAGCGACCGGCCGGATGCCGCGAGCGAGCGGATCGACAACCTGATGCTCGCCTCCGACTTCGTGCGCACCAACACCGACCTCGCGACGATGGAGGGCGCCAACGAGGCAGCGCGGCGGGCGGTCAACGCGATCCTCGAGCGCTCATCCTCGCCCGAGCGGCCGTGCGAGGTCTGGCCCCTCTCCGAGCCGGCCCTGTTCGCGCCCTTCCGCGCGCTCGACAAGGTGCTGTTCAAGCTCGGGCGGCCGCCCCGGCCGCCGCGGCTCGAGGACGGCGAGGTCAAGGCGCCCGCCCCGCTCAGGCTGGGCGGCTGGCTCGCGCAGCGCGTGCGCGGAGGCTAGGAGGACGCGCTCGGCGGCATCCCGCGGGTGCCCGCCGCGGCGCCGTCGGGGCCGGCCTGGCTCTGCACCACCTTCTCGACGGCGTTCCCGGCGGCGCGCACCCCGAAGTAGGCGCCCACGATCGCGCCGATCACGCCGAAGCCGGAGCTGGCGATGGCGACCACGTTCTGAGCCTTCTGGTTGCCCTCGGGCAGGGCGTCGACGGCGATCCAGACGATGCCCAAGAGCACGAGCAGGCCGGTTGCCGCGACGAGGAGACCAGCGATGCCGATGATCCACGAGCCTCGGGGAGGTTTGGGGTCGGGCACTTGGGAGCCTCCGTGGTAGTAGGCCGGGCGCTCGGAGCGTGCCAGCCGCCGTGCCGTCCGGTCAAGCGCCCGCGGTTGGCGCGCGCCCGGCGGTCTGTTCTGATGGATCCGACACGCCGGCCCCCCGCATCGGAGGTTTTCGCCATGGCCACCTACGAGGAGTACCAGTCGAGCGCTGACGCGCAGCGCACGAAGAGCCTCTCCGCCACCGGCCCGCCCTTCAACATCAAGGTCCGCTTCCTCGGCGGGCTCAACGCGCGCCAGCGCAACGCCTTCAAGAAGGCGGCGGACCGCTGGACGAAGGTGATCGTGGGCGACCTGCCGCGCGTGCGCGTGGACAACGAGATGATCGACGACGTGCTCATCCTCGCCCAGGGCAGGGCGATCGACGGCCCGGGCAGGATCCTGGGCCAGGCGGGACCGACGCACGTTCGGCCGGGCAACGCCGGAAAGCACGCGTTCCTCCCCGCCAAGGGCATCATGTCGTTCGACACCGCCGACCTGGCGAAGATGGGTCGCGACGGGACGCTCAACGACGTGATCACCCACGAGATGGGCCACGTGCTCGGCATCGGGACGATCTGGGAGCTCAAGGGCCTGCTGAAGCGCCCCGGCACGGCCAATCCGACCTTCGCCGGGGCCGGTGCGATGGAGGAGTACCGCGTGCTGCGCGGCGCCACCCGCCGCCGCCGCGTGCCGGTCGAGAACACGGGCGGGCCGGGCACGGCCGACGGACACTGGCGCGAGACCGTCTTCCGCAACGAGCTGATGTCGGGCTTCATCGCCGCTCCGGGCAACCCGGTCAGCCGGCTGACCGTCGCAAGCCTCGGCGACATGGGCTACGAGGTCGACGTGGACGCCGGTGAGACGTTCGTGCTGCCGAACCTGCTGCAGCTCGCGGAGGCGGGCTCGCTCGTGGCGCATCGCGCTCCGGTCGACGACGGCGTGGTCTTGCCCGTGATCCCGGTGACGCTCCCCGCCGACAGCCTGGCGAGCTAGCCGCGCCGTGACCGACGAGCAGGAGGAGTCGCATGGCCGCATGCTGCGGCCGAAGGTCCGAGTGCTCGGCGAGGAGGCGCTCGTGCCCGAGACGAGCGTCATCTCGCCCGCGCCCAATCGCTTCTCGCACGAGCTGAGCAAGCAGGAGGACCCGTTCCCGGAAGGCACGCGGGTCCTCCTGCTCGTGGAGGGGCGCGAACGCTCCTGGGTCGTGGACGCCGACGGCACCTACGCGGAGGTCACGAGCGCGAGCCTGCGCGAGCTCGCCGGCTGAGCCGGCGCTAGGCGCCCGCCTGCGAGAGCGGGTGCCCGCAGTGCGGGCAGACCGGCTTCGGCTGCGGGCGCCGGGGGGGCGACGAGTTCGAGCGAGCCAGCGGGGTCCGGCCGCGCCGGGCCTCGCGGAGCGTCTCGCGGTCCGCCACCCGGCGCCGTGCCTCGCGCAGCTCCAGGCGCAGGGCGCGCACGGACAGCCCGCCGGCCGCCGCCCGGTCGAGCCACAGCTCCTGGTCGGCCGGCGGCAGCCCGGCCAGCTCCGCGTGGTGGCTGAAGGAGAGGTTCTCCCGGCGCCGGGAGAGCTCGAAGCGGCCGGCCACCCAGGCCATGTTCATCAGGCTCTGCACGTCGTAGCCGGTCACGGCCGCGGCCGGCCGATACTTGTCGCCGTAGCGCGCGGTGCCGTAGCGCAGCCAGTCGCCGAGCCACCAGCCGCTGCCGCGCCCGAGGGCGCCGAGCCAGCGGCCCTGCTCGACCCAGTCCGCCACCGACAGCTCCTGGCGCGGCGACCACGAGGTGCTGCTGAGTGCGGCGGGCGTGCGCCTGGCGGGGCCGACGGACGCAGGGGCGGGGGCCAGCGATTGGGACGAGTGGGGGGGACGCGGGGCCATTTCCTCGATTTCCTCGAGCGCGTTACCTAAGCGCCACGCTACCACCAAAGCCGCTGCTCACTGACGGGTTCGTCACACAGCGGCGAGCCGGGGCTCGGGAACGCACAGGGTGGGCGCGAGAGCCCGTGCATGGGCGCCACCTCCTGCACGGTCGTTTGCGAGCGCGGGAGCCCCGGACCTAGGCTCGCGGCCCGAGGAGATGGGCCACCCGGCTTCCAGCGCATGAGGATTCCAGCCCCGATCGAGTCGGCCGCCCCGCCGTCAGCGGCAGAGCGCGGCAGCGGGTCCCGCCGCTTTCTGCCCGCCCCCGCGTTCCGGGCGCTCGCCGCTCTCGCCGAGGTGGTGGTGGACGGCGAGCGGATCCCGCCCGAGCAGGTGGCGGGCAACGTGGACGCCTACATGTCGAGCTTCCGCGCTCAGCGCAAGTGGGTCGTGAAGGTCGCGCTCTTCGGGCTCTGGCTCTACCCGGTCCGCTTCCTGCGCCCGCCCTTCCCGAACCTCGACCCGGAGGCGCGCCGGCAGTTCGTCGAGAAGCGCTTCATCGACGACATCAGCTTCGGGCGCGTCCGCTTCATGCGCCGCCTCGTGCAGGCGATGTTCCGGCTCGCGCAGCAGATGGCCTACCTCGGCTACTACGGCGACGAGCGCACCTACGCCTCGGTGGGCTACGCGCCCTTCTCGAAGCGCGAGCGCTACGCCCAGGCGGTCAGCTCGGTGGTGCCCGACCGGCCGAAGGTTAGCTGCCTGCACAGCGCCGACCTCGGCCGCGACGTGATCTCGGCCGACGCGGTGGTGGTCGGGAGCGGCGCGGCGGGCGCGATCGTGGCCTACCGGCTGGCCGAGGCGGGGCGGCAGGTGCTCGTGCTGGAGCGCGGTCGCCACATGGACCCGTCGGAGTTCAGCGAGGACGAGGTGGAGCAGATCTCGAACCTGTACGCCGACGGCGCGCTGCAGCTCTCGCGCGACTTCAGCTTCCAGGTGCTGCAGGGCATGTGCGTGGGCGGCTCCACGGTCGTCAACAACGCCGTCTGCTTCGAGCTCCCGGCCGAGGTGCTGTCGCGCTGGAACGGGCCGGGGCTCGAGGCCGGGCTCGACGAGCCGCGGCTGCGCGACTCGTTCCAGACGGTGCGCGAGTGGCTCCAGATCCGGCGCCCGCCGAGCGGCGTGCTGCAGGCGGGCGCGACGAAGTTCGTGGAGGGCCTCGAGCAGCTCGGCCTGTCGAGCCCGCCGAACGCGGTCGACGTGGTGGAGACGAACATCGCCGACTGCCCGGGCAGCGGCTACTGCAACATCGGCTGCCCGTTCGGGGCCAAGCTGTCGATGCTCGACAAGGTGCTGCCCGAGGGCCAGGAGCGCTTCGGGCTCGACGCGCTCCAGATCCTGCCGGAGTGCCGGGCGGAGCGGATCGAGACGAACGGCGGACGGGCCGACGCCGTGATCGCGCGGCTGAGCGACGGCCGCAAGCTGCGCGTCGAGGCGAACACGATCGTCGTCTCCGCGGGGGCGATCGCCTCGAGCTGGCTCCTGATGCAGAGCAGGATCGCCAAGCGGCGGGCGGGCCAGAACCTGTGCTTCAACATGGCCTCGCCGATCACGGCCGACTTCGACGACCAGCTCGACTCCTACGACGGCGTTCAGATCTCCCACTACTTCGAGCCGCCCGCCGAGCGCGGCTTCGTGATGGAGACGTGGTTCAACCCGGTGGTGAGCCAGGCGCTGAACATGCCCGGCTGGCTCGACGACCACCGGCGCAACATGGAGCGCTTCCGGCATCTCACCGCCGCGGGCGTGCTCGTGGGCACCCGCGGCACGGCCCGCCTGCGCCCGGCGCTCACCGGCGGCGTGGACATCGACTACACGCCCGCCCGCGAGGACGTGAAGACGCTCGTGGAGGCGCTCAAGCTGCTCGGGCGCATCTACCTCGCCGGCGGCGCACTGCGGGTGATGCCGTCGACCTTCCAGTTCCACGAGTTCACCTCCGAAGCGGAGCTCGACCAGCTCGACCACTACGTCGACCACAGCAACTACCTCTCGATCGGCACCGGCCATCCGCAGGGCGGCAACGCGCTGAGCCGCGACCCCGGCAAGGGCGTGGTCGACCCGTCGTTCCGCGTGCACGGCTTCGAGAACCTGTTCGTCTGCGACGCCAGCGTGTTCCCCTCCGCGACCACGGTGAACCCGCAGTTCACGGTCATGGCGCTCGCCGACTACGCCGCCCAGGGCATGTCGAACGGCGTGGCCCCGCCCTGATCCCCAACCCCCGCGAGCCGGAGGACTCATGCCGACCACTACGCGAACAACCTGGACCTTCGACACGCTTGCGAGGGCCGACCGCCCCACGCTCGAGCGCGTGCTCCTCGACGGCCCGGCGCCGGACCCGGAGCAGCTCGAGGGCTTCATCTACTGCGGCTGGAACCACGAGTGGGTGGGCCGGCTCTCGGGCGAGAAGTTCAAGAAGGGCTTCCGAAAGCGGCAGGGCAAGCCCTTCGGCTACAACGAGATCGTCCGGCAGGACAACCAGGGCCATCAGGGGGAGTGGGAGGTAAAGCTGAAGGATGGTCGCCCGGTCCAGCTCGGCTACTTCCGCGTCTCCAACGTGGAGGACGAGCCGCCGCAGCCGCTCTACGAGCCCTACACCCATCTCGGCCACTTCAACTACGACGTAGACATCAACACGGGCCGCAACCTGCCGTTCCGGGTGATCCGCGACTTCGTGGTGCTGCCCAATCGCGACGACCACGAGCTGATGCTGTGCAAGGCCTACCTCCAGCTCGGGCTGCAGTCGGTGAACGTCTTCTACTGCTACTTCCTGCTCGGTCACCGCCTGCCGATCGAGCACGAGCCCTGGTGAGGGCGTGGCCGCCGACGTCCTGTTCGAGCCGCTCGACTTCCGCAACCTGACGATCAAGAACAGGATCCTGCGGTCGAACATCTCCGGGCGCTTCGACAACTACGACGGCTCGGGGACCCAGGCGCGCGTGAACTGGGAGGAGCGCTTCGCGCGCGGCGGGGTGGGGGCGATCGTTTCGTCCTACTCCCCGGTGCACGTGCGCGGCCGCATCCTGCCGAACTACGCCACCATCGACCGCGACGAGCGCATCCCCTTCTGGCGCCGCGTGGGCGAGGCGGTGCACCGCCACGACTGCCGCTTCATCCTTCAGCTGAGCCATTCGGGCCGCCAGCAGGACGTGGGTGGGGTGGAGAACCTGGGCAGGAAGGCGCTCAGCTCAACGGGGAGGACCGAGTCGTTCCACGGCTTCCAGTGCCAGGCGATGACCGTCGAGGAGATCGAGGACACGATCGCGTGCTTCGCGGCGGGCGCCCGCCGGGCCCGCGAGGCGGGCCTCGACGGCGTGGAGCTGCACGCCGCGAACGGTTACCTGATCACGCAGTTCCTGAGCTCGGCGATCAACGACCGCAGGGACGACTACGGCGGCTCGCTGGCCGCCCGGGCGCGCTTCCTGCTCGAGATCGTGCGCGCGATCCGGCGCGAGGTGGGCAACGACTTCCATCTCCAGATCAAGGTCAGCGCCGTGGACTACAACAACGCGGTGATCTTCTGGGACAAGCGCGGCAACACGCTCGAGGACTCGATCGAGATCTGCAAGCTCGCGGAGGCGGCCGGCGTCGACGCCGTGCACGTGTCGACTGGAAGCATGTTCCCGCACCCGCGCAACCCGGCCGGCGGCCTGCCCGTCGACGTGGCCGCCGAGACCTACGACACGATGCTCTCGAGCGGGCTCTACACCTTCCGCAACTACCTGCTGGCGCGCTACCGGCCGCTGCGCCCGCTGTTCCGCTTTCTCTGGAACCGCACGACCCGCAAGCTGCCGGTCGAGGGCCTGAACGCCGGCGACGCCCACGCGATCAAGCGCGAGCTGTCGATCCCCGTGCTCTGCACTGGCGGCTTCCAGACCGCGTCGGTGATCCGCTCGCTGATCGAGGAGGGGCGCTGCGACGCCGTGACGATCGCGCGGCCGCTGATCGCGAACAACGACCTGGTGCGTGTGTTCGAGGCGGGCCACGACCGGCCCGAGCGGCCGTGCACCTACTGCAACCGCTGTCTCGTGAACGTGATCGAGAACCCGCTCGGCTGCTACGAGCTCGAGCGCTTCGACGGCGATCGCGAGCGGATGCTCAGACAGATCATGTCCGTCTACCAACCCACGGGCTTCGAGGAGAGCGAGGAACGTGCACTTCATCCGTCGGGGACTTAGGACCAGCTTGGCCGCGCTGATCGTGCTGGCCGCGCTGCCGGCCGCCTCGATGGCCGGCACGGCGTCGACCGTCGTGGACGGCCAGAAGCGATGGGTCGTCTACGAGGCGGGGGCGGGGGAGGTCAACGACCTGCTCGTCCAGGTGTCCCGCCAGAGCCGCACCGTGCGCCTCATGGACGACGGCGCCGCCATCGTGGCGGGGGCGGGCTGCCGGAGCGAGCCTCCGAGCTGGGTGTATTGCTCGCTCGACGGGCAGCGGGTCCGGCTCGTGCAGGTGGATCTGGACGACGGCGACGACAGGGCCGACGCCGAGACGGTGACGGCCGACGCCGCGCAGGTGAACGTCGTCGGCGGGTTCGGCGACGACGTGCTGCGCGGCCACGGCCCGAGCCGATTCAACTTCGGAGGGAATTCCGGTGACGACGTGCTCGTGGGCAGCGAGGGTCCGGACATCCTGCGCGGCCAGGCCGGCATGGACTTGATGACGGGCCGGGGCGGGGACGACCTCATGATCGGCGACGAGGGCCGGGACGTCCTTCGCGCCGGGCTCGGCCGGGACCGCCTGTTCGGCGGCGTTGACGGCGACAAGCTCGACGCGCGCGACGGAGCCCAGGACGCCGTCGTGAGCTGCGGAGACGGCACGGACTTGACGACAGCGGACCGGGTCGACCGGGTGAAGACCGTCGGCTGCGAGCAGATCAAGGGGTGATGGGCGCAGCGATGATGTCGGGCACAGCGATCATGTCCGGTCAGCGGTAGGTGACGAGCGCGCTCCCTGTGCCCTCGAGGTAGCCGTGCTCGTTGAAGGACACGAGCGTGGCGCCGGAGCGACCGCTGACCACCTTGGTGAGACTGGCGTTCACGAGCACGCGGTTGAACGGCACGAGCGCCTGGTCGGGAAGGCCGAGCAGCGCCACGCACACCGCGGCCAGCGGGCCGCCGGACGTGCAGACGAGCGCCGTCTGGCCCGGGCCGAGCGACTCGACGAGCTCGCCGAGCGCCGCGGCAACCCGGTCGCGGAAGGCGGGCCACGAGCCCTCGCCGGCGCCGCCCGCAAGCCAGGCGAGCAGGGCCGCGTCGAGTACCGCCTGGAACTCGCGGGTGGTTTCGGGAGCCGCCGCCGAGGCGGCGTGGCGGGCCACGACCGTCCCGCTGTCGTACTCGTCCCAGCGCGCGTCGATCACGGGCGCGAGCTCCTGTGCCGCCGTTATCGCCGCCGCCGTGTCGCGCTGGCGCGCGAGCGAGCCGCTCACAAGGCGGTTGAGGCGAACGCCGCGCCGGTCGAGCTCGGCGGCCAGCAGGTGCGCCTGCTCGTGGCCGCGCTCCGAGAGCACGTCGTAGTCCGCGCCGCCGAAGGAGCCCTGGGCGTGGCGGACGAGCAGCAGCGTGGGCACAGGCGCCAGTCTGACGACGGCGCCGGCGAAGGGGTTGCCGTGGAGCGCCGGATGCGAGAGGGTGGGAACCGGACTCCTGGCCCCGACTCGCTGCCCCGATGTTCAATTTGTTTCGCAGGCCCCGGTCGACCCTGGTCGAGTGCCGCGCATGCGGCACCGAGTTCGTCCACCCGGTCGAGTGGCACCCTCATGACGACGAGCGCTGGTGGATGCTGCTTCACTGCGGCGCCTGCGGCTTCTTTCGAGAGACGATCGCGAGCAACGCGAATGCCGACATGTACGACCTCGAGCTCGACCGGATGCAGGCCGACATGCGCTCCGAGGCGGAGCGCCTCCAGCGGGAGCGGCAGGCCGAGGAGGCCGAGACGTTCGCAACCGCGCTCGAAGCCGGCCTGATCAGCCCGGAGGACTTCGTCGGCTGACGGCGGCGGCGATCGCGGCGGCGGAGCGGTCCACGTCCTCCTCCGTCGTCGCCCAGTTCGAGAACGACACGCGCATCACCTCGCGGCCGTTCCAGGAGGCGCCCCCCAGCCAGCAGGTGCCGTCGCGCTGCACGGCGGCCACGATCGCGCGGGCGTCCTCGTCGCCCCCGGGCAGGCCGACCAGCACCTGGTTGAGCACCAGTTCGTTCAGGATCTCTACGCCGGGCACGGCGCTGAGCCGCTCGGCCATCCGGCGCGCGTTCGCGCAGTTTCGCTCCACCAGCGCGGCCACTCCGCTCCGTCCGAGCGAGCGCAGCGCCGCGTACATCGGCACGGCACGGGCGCGGCGCGACGACTCGGGCACGTACGCGCTGCCGTCGCGCTCGCGCTCGTCGGTCACCAGGTAGGACGCGCTCAGGGTGAGCGGCGCCCGGTGCGCGGACCTGTCCGCGACGATGGCGAGCCCGCCGTCGTAAGGGGCGTTCAGCCACTTGTGGGCGTCGACCGCCCACGAGTCCGCGCGCTCCACCCCGCCCACGAGGTCACGCGTCGACGGGCAGGCCGCGGCCCACAGCCCGAAGGCCCCGTCCACGTGCAGCCAGGCGCCGGCGTCCGCGCAGGCGTCGGCGATCGGCTCGAACGGGTCGCAGGCGCCGGTCAAGACGTTCCCCGCCTGCGCGCAGACGATCGCCGGGCCATCGAGCGCCGCCAGCGTCTCGGCGAGCGCGGGGGCGACCATGCGCCCCTGGTCGTCCACGGGCACCTCGATCACGCTTCCCGACCCGAGCCCGAGCAGTCGCAGGGAGGTGTGGATGGTGGCGTGCGCCTGCGCGCCGCAGATCACGTTCACGCGCGGCGCGCCTGCCAGGCCGTCGCGCTCGACGTCCCAGCCGCTGCGGGCGAGCACCGCGTGGCGGCCGGCGGCGAGGCCGGTGGTGTTGCCGCCCTGCGCACCGGTCACGAAGCCCACGCTCGCCCCCGCCGGCAGGCCCAGCAGGTCGAGCGTCCACTCGGCCACGATCTCCTCGATCGCGGCGGCGGCGGGGGAGAGGGCATGGAAGGCCGCGTTCTGGTCCCACGTCGACACCAGCCAGTCCGCGGCCAGCGCGGCGGGCAGGGCGCCGCCGATCACGAAGCCGAAGTAGCGCGGGCCGGCGCTCGCGACGATGCCCGGGTCCGCGCCGTCCGCGAGCGCGTCGATCACAGCCGCCGGCTCCTCGCCCTCGTCCGGGAGCGGGCCGCCGAGCCGTCCACGGATCTCCCCGGCGCCGAGCGCGGCCCCCACCGGTCGCTCGTCCAGGGTCTCGAGAAAGCGCTCCGCCTGGGTTACGGCGGCTCGCAGCGCAGGCGTCCGGTCGGCCATGCGGGCGATCCTATGCGGAGCTACCAGGCGAGGGTCGCGCCGTCCCGAAACATGCCGTCGTCGGGGAGCGTGACCGCCCAGGCCACCGAGGCGGCCCCCTCCTCGATCGGCCGGGCTCCCATCTCCTCGGCGCCGGGCCAGGTGGCCGTGAGCCCCGGGTACGGATCTCGGCCTGCCGCCGGTCAGTCGATCACGATGCCGACCGTCACGCGCACCACCCTGCCGCTGCGCAGGAAGAACGCGGTGAGCCGCTCGCCGGGGATGCCGGCCCCGGTCTGGCACAGGCGACCGCCCGGGATCGGGATGCAGTTGGCCAGCTGAGGCACGCGCGTCATCACCGCGTTCAGCGTCGAGCCGACGCCGACGTTGCGGACCGTGCGGTCGCCGCGGCCGGTCGTGGTCACGGCGGTCACGCGGTTGCCCGACTGGAAGGTCACGACGATCTTGCCGGCGTAACGGAACTGGGTGAAGTTGCCGAACTCGTTGTTCCCGTTCACGATCCGCGCCGGGTTGCCGAGCGCGACGCGCACCTGCGCCTTGGTGTTGCCGAGCCGCGCGCCGGCGATTCCGCGGTCGACCTGGATGAGCGCGCCGGCGGCGGGAGGCACGAGCAGGGCAGCTACGACCAGCGAGGTCAGGAACAGCACGAAGCGCCTCATGGGCTCTCCTTCGGGTGGTGGGGGGATGCTGGGCGGCGCCTAGCGTACGCCCGCGGCACCCGAGCGCGCCAGCGCCGCGGCCGCGGCGGCGATCGCGTCGGCGTCGATGCCCGCGCCGTGCAGCAGCTCCTCGGGCGTGCCCGACCCAGGCAGGTCGCGCACTGCGAGCTTGCGCACCGGCACGAGCGCCCCGGTCTCCGCCAGCGCTGCCAGCACGGCGTCGCCGAGTCCGCCTTCCGCCCAGTGGTCCTCGACGGTCACGAACGCGCCGGTCTCCTCCGCCGCCGCCCGCAGCGTCTCGGCGTCCGCGGGCTTGACCGAGTAGAGGTCGATCACCCTGGCCTCGACGCCCTTGCTCGACAGCCGCTCGGCGGCCGCGAGTGCCTCGTGCAGCGTCACGCCCGCCGCCACGATGGTCACGTCCTCGCCGTCGCGGAGCACGCGGCTCCCCCCGACGGGGAAGCGCTCACCCGGCTCGTAGATCACGGGCATCCCGCCGCGGTGCACGCGCAGATAGGCGATCCCGTCGAGGTCGGCCATCGTTTCGACCAGCGCCGCGGTCTGGTTGGCGTCACACGGGTAGAGCACGGTGCTCGAGTGCACCGCGCGGAAGGCCGCCAGGTCCTCGAGGCCCATCTGGGATGGACCGTCCTCACCGATCGACACCCCCGCATGCGAGCCGCACAGGCGGATGTTCGCGCGGCTCACGGCCGCCATGCGCACGAAGTCGTACGCGCGCGTGAGGAAGGCGGCGAAGGTCGATGCAAACGGACGCCAGCCGCGGCGCTGCATCCCCACGGCGGCCGCGACCATCTGCTGCTCGGCGATGTACATCTCGAAGTAGCGCTCGGGATGGGCGTCGCGGAAGATCTCGCTGTGGGTGGAGTTCGACACCTCGCCGTCGAGCGCCACCACGTCCCCGCGCATGTCGCCGAGGGCCTTGAGGGACTCGCCGTACGCCTTGCGGGTGGGCACCTTCTCGCCGACCTCGTAGCTGGGGAGCCCGCCTCCCGGCGCCGGGAAGCGGTGCGGGCCGGCGCCGTTTGCCGGCGCCGCGGGCGTGACGCGCAGATCGCGCGCGCCGCCCAGCTCCTCGATCGCCGCCCCGGCGTCCTCGAGCGGCTTGCCGTGCTTGCCGGGCAGGTCCTCCACCTCACGCGCGCCCTTGCCCTTGACGGTGCGGGCGAGCACCACCGCCGGGCGGTCGCCGGCGCCGAGGGCGCGTTCGTAGGCGGCGTCGATCGACTCGATGTCGTGCCCGTCGACCTCGATCGGCTCCCAGCCGAAGGCGCGGGCGCGCTCGGCGTAGGCGTCGAGGTCCCAGCCGAGCATCGTCTCGCCGGTCTGGCCGAGCCTGTTCACGTCGACGATCGCCGTGAGGTTGTCGAGCCGCTCGTGGGCCGCGTGCTCGAACGCCTCCCAGACCGAGCCCTCCGCCAGCTCGCTGTCGCCGCACAGGACCCAGACGCGCGCGCCGGTGCGGTCGAGCCGCTTGGCAGCCAGCGCCAGGCCGACGCCGACCGGCAGCCCCTGGCCGAGCGAGCCCGTGGCCACGTCGACCCAGGGCAACACGGGGGTGGGGTGACCCTCGAGCCGGCTGCCGAGCTTGCGGAAGCTCAGCAGCTCGTCGTCGTCGATCGCGCCCATGGCCTTCAGGCAGGAGTAGTAGAGCGGCGAGGCGTGCCCCTTCGAGAACACGAGATGGTCGCCCGCCGGGTCGCGCGGATGCTCGACGTCGAGCCGTAGGCGCCCGTCGAGCAATACCGCCATGAGGTCGGCGGCGGACATCGACGAGGTTGGGTGGCCCGAGCCCGCGGCGTCGCTCGAGCGCACGGAGTCGACCCTCAGCTGGGCGGCGAGCTCGCGCCTGAATTCGTTCCGGTCCATACGAGCCGCTTACCCGGTGAAACCGGCCCTGAACGGCGACGGGGCGGCCCATATGGGCCGCCCCGTCTCCTGCAAGCGAGCACGCGCTGGAGAGAGCGCGGACTGCCCTTCCCTTAGGCGGGGAAGCGTCCGACGATTCGCGTCTTCACGTCCGCCGTGCCGAGCTCGGCGCCGGCGGTGAAGGGGGTGCCGAAAAAGCCGTTCAGGGCGTCGACGGAGCCCTGGTTGAGCTTGACCACCACGTTCTCGATCCTGAGCCAGCGCTTGCGCTTGCCGGTGCTCGTGATGCCGATCTCGGACAGGTCGGGCTCGACGTCCGCGATCGAGATGCGCGAGGTCTCACCCGCCGCCGTGACGAGCGCGGTGAGGTCCGGATCGCTGTCGAGCACGATGCGCAGGTTGCGCACCGAGATGGTCGTGTCGCCCTTGGTGAGGGTGAAGCCGCCGGTGTGGCTGATCTTGCCGGTGGCGGCGGTGATCACACCGGCGCCGTTCTTCGTGACCTTCACGCGGCCGTTCGTGACCGGGAAGGCCAGGTTGCCCTCGATGTCGGCCTCGGCCGGGCTGTCCACCGAGAGCGTCACGCCGGCTGTGGCGAGCGCCGAGGTGGCGCCGGCGGAGAGGTCGAGCGTGGTCGTGCCGCGGCTGACCTTGTAGCCCTTGGCGCCGGCCTTGCCCTTGTCCTTGCCCGGCGCGGCGGCCACGCCGGCGGCGGTCGCCAGCGCGAGCGCGGTGAGAGCGGTGATCGCCACCAGCACCAGCAGGCGCGGGGCGCGAATGATCTTCGTCACGAGGAATCTGCCTCCGTCGTCGATTCGTCTTCCACGCACACAACGCGGGAGGCGGCCCGAGGTCGCAGAGTTCGGAGGCGATCGTGCGGCTCGCTACGCGTCCTGGCGGATATCCAACACGACCTTGCCGGTCGCGCCGCGGCCGTCGATCAGCTCGAGGGCCTCCGAGGCGCGCTCGAGCGGGAAGCGCGCGCCCACGATCGGGCTCACGTGCCCCGCCTCCGCCAGCTCGGCAAGCGCGGCGCCGATCTCGCGGTTCAGGTCGGGCTTGCCCAGCACGTAGGCGCCCCAGCCGGCGCCCACCACCTCGAGGTTGTTCAGCAGCAGGCGGTTCACGCGCACCTCGGGGATCGAGCCCGCGGTGAAGCCCACCACCACCGCCCGCCCGCCCTCGCGCAGCGAGCGGAGGCTGTCCGTGAAGCGGTCCCCGCCCACCGGGTCGAGGACCACGTCCACGCCGCCGCCCGACAGCTCCTTGGCCTCGTCCTTCCAGCTCGAGCCGGAACGGAGTACCTCGTCGGCGCCGGCGGCCCGGGCCACCTCCTCCTTGTCGTCGCTCGACACCACCGCGATCGTGCGGGCGCCGAGGCCCTTCGCCACCTGGAGCGCCGCCGTGCCCACTCCGCCGGCGGCGCCGTGGACCAGCACGGTCTCACCCTCGCGCAGGCGGCCGCGCAGCTTCAGCCCGAACCAGGCGGTGTGGTAGTTGAGCACGAGGCCGGCCCCCTGGGCGTCGTCGAGCCGCTCGGAGAGCGGGAATACGAGAAACGCCGGCGCCACCGCCGTTTCGGCGAAGCCGCCGAGCGCGCAGAACGCCGCCACCCGCTCGCCCTCGTGCACCGCGGCGCCCTCGGGCGCGCTGCGAACGATGCCGGCCACCTCACTGCCCGGGACGAACGGCAAGTCGGGCTGGAGCTGGTACTCGCCGCGGGTCTGGAGCACCTCCGGGAACGACACCCCGGCGGCGCGCACGTCGATCACAACGCCGGTCCCGGGCGTGAAGGGGTGCGAGGCCTCCGGCTCCGGCAGGTCGGCCGGCTCGAGCGCCGAGGCCGGGCCGCTCAGGTCGACGATCTGGATCGCCCTCATCGCGCGGCAGCGTACTGCCGCGCCCGAGTCAGCCGCTCGGCTCGTCGTCGCCCTCGCTCAGCTCGAGCAGGGCGAACTGCACCTGGTCGCCGTCGATCTCGGCGTCGAGGACCTTGCCGTCGAGGGCGCCTGCCGCGTCGGGTGAGAGGAAGATCGGCGCGCCGTCTGTCTCGACCACCAGGTCCTCGGGCTCGGGCGCCGCCACCACCTCGATGCTGAGGTGGGGGCCCTGGCCGTTCAGCGACTGAGTCTCCGGGGAGATCCTGAGGCCTTCGGCACCGGGCTCGTGGGCCAGGTCGCGTACTACCTCGGCGGCGTCCTGCGTCAGCATCAGCATGGCGTGGGCTCCGTAGGCTCGGGGGGGCGGAAGACCTAGTGTCCCCGGGCGCGCGCAGGCGCAAACGGCGGCCTACCCCGTCCCGGCCGCCGAGGGCACGGTGTCCACGTCGCCGGCGCGCGGCTCCACCTCCTCGATCTGGCCGAGCGGGCCCCGGCGGCCGCGATAGAGCAGGAGCCCGACGAGCGCCGCGAGGACCGGGATCCCGCCCGCCAAGGCGAGCGTGGCGCGCGCGCCGATCGCCGCGACCAGCAGCCCGCCGGCCGCGAGTGCCACCAGCTCGGCGCCGTTGCGAAGCCCGTTGTAGGCGGCGAAGGCCCGGCCGTGCAGCCGGTCGGGCACACGCTCCTGGATGAGCGTTCGGGCGAGCACGTTCTTGGTGCCGTGCCCCACCCCGCCGAGCACCCACATGGCGGCCCCGAAGCCCACGGCGAGCCAGGCGGTCGGCAGGCCGAGGCCGAGCCCCTGGACGCCCACCGCCAGAAGCGCACCCAGCGCGAGGGCTCCGGCGGGCACGCGGCGCGCCACCAGGAGCGCCCCGAGCACCATGCCCACCATCCAGGCGGCGAACAGCAGGCCGTAGAGCGCGTCCGAGACGCCCAGGTCCTCCTTCAGGAAGAACACCTCGGCGGTGGCCGACGCCGTCATGAACAGGAGCGACACGAACACCACGCCGATCACGAGCCCGAGCGTGCGGTCGCGGAACAGGAAGACGATCCCGTCCCGCGCGCGGTCGGTGTGCTCGTCGCTCGCCGGGTGCGGCGGCCGGCGCGCCCGCAGCGCCAGCGCCGCCAGCGCGACCACCGCGAAGGTCCCGGCATTCACGAGCATCGCCACCTCGGTGCCGCCCAGGCCGGCGAGCAGGCCGCCCACCACCGGCCCGAGCGTCATCCCGGCGTAGCGCGCGGTCTCGACGTAGCCGTTCACGTCGGTGAGCCGCCGGTCGCCGCCGATCACCGGGACGAGCGCGAACTCGGCCGGCTGAGCCACGGCGAAGCCGACACCGAGCAGCGCCGCGAGCACGAGGATCGCGGCCACCGAGTCGAGCGCGAGGGCCATCGCGGCCGCGATCGCGACCTGGGCGAGCGATGCGGCGACCAGCAGGCCGCGGGCCTCGAGCCGGTCGACGAGCAGGCCGGCCGGCGCGGCGAGCACGACCACCGGCGCCCAGAGCGCGATGAAGAGCGCGGCGACCGCGATCCCTGAGTCGGTCATCTCCTGCAGGTGCAGCGTGAGCGGGATCCAGAGCAGGAAATCGCCGAGCGCCGAGATACCCACGGCCCCGACGATCAGGCGCACGTCGCGGTCGCCCAGCGCTGCGCCCCGCATCACAGGCTGGCCATCAGCGGCGGCGCCACCTGCTTCTTGCGGCTGATCACCCCGGGCAGCTCGATCACGCCGTCGCTCGCGTGGGCCCCCAGCGCCCGCTCGGCTGCCGCGCGGTCGCCCGACACGAGCAGGTCGGTGCTCTTCCCGAGGATGTCGGTGACCATGAGCGCGGAGAGGGCGTGGCCATTGCGCTCGCGTGCCTCGTCGATCGCCTCGAGCAGCTCGGCGCGGCGCTCCAGCAGCGTCCGGCCCACCGTCTCGATCTGCGCGATCGAGATCGTGTGGCCGCTGCTCGCCTCGTACTCCTTGGCGTCGCTTCCCACGATCTCGGCCGCCGCGAGGCCGGACACGTCGGAGCTCGCCTCGAACATCTCGCGGCCGAACTCGCGGGCATCGAGATCGAGCACGCGCTCGAGGTACTGGACCACGGTGTGGTCGCGCTCCGTGGTGGTCGGCGAGCCGAGGATCACGGTGTCGCTCATCACGGCGCCCAGCAGGAGGACGGCGGTCGGACGCGCCGGCTCGAGCCCGTTCTGCCGGAAGCGCTCGGTCACGAGCGTGGCCGTCGAGCCCACGGGGTCGAAGGTGGCGCGCACGGGCACGCGCGTCTCGATCGAGCCGATGTGGTGGTGGTCGAGGATCTCCACGATCTCCGCCTCCTCGATGCCCGGGGCGCTCTGCCCCTGCTCGGCGTGGTCGACCAGGAGCACGCGCCGCGGCTCTGGGCGCACCAGGTCCGAGCGGGTCACGAGGCCGACCGGCCGTCGCGCCCCGTCGACCGCCACCGCCGCCCGGTAGTGCACGTCCTTGACCCGTTCGGTCACGTCGCCCACGAGGTCGTCGGGGCTCACCGTGAGCGGGTCGGCGTCCATGAGCCCGCGGCAGGGCGCGGCGAGCGTGATCATGCGGGCCGACACGTAGGTGTCCAGAGGCGAGCGGACCACCGCCGTGCCCCGCCGGCGCGCCAGCTCGAGGACCTCGTCGGACGGCGTCGTGTCGTTGCTGGTCACGAGCAGGGCCACGCCGCGCTCGATGGCGAGGCGCTGCGCGTCCTCACGGTCGCCCACCACCACCACGTCGCCCTCGGAGATCGCGCTCGGCGACGACACGTGCCGCGACTGCGCCCAGACCCGGCCGGCCACCTCGCGCTCGTCGCCCGCCACGAGCGTCCCCTCGAGCACGGCCACCACGGCCGCGACGCTCGTTGGAGTGTCGACCAGGCTCGACGCCTCGCGCGACTCGCGGATGTAGCGGCGCGCCAGCGCGCGCTCGGTCATCACGCCCACGAGCTCGCCGTCGTCGCCCACGATCGGGATCAGGTCGAGGTCCTCGTTCGACATCTCGAGGCCCACGTCGCGCACCGGCTTGCTGTGGGGCTCGGTCGGGAAGCTCACGCGCATCACGTCGCACACGCGCAGGTAGACGTGCGGGAGGAAATCCGGCTCGGACGCCCCGCTGCGCTCGAGCAGCCAGCGCGACTGCTGGTTCAGCTCGCCGAGCCGCACCGGCAGGTAGGTCTCGTCCGGCTCGAGCCGCCGCTTGAGCTCGGCGTACGCGATCGCGGACGCGATCGAGTCCGAGTCGGGGTTGCGGTGGCCCGTGACGTAGATCACCGGGCGCCTATCTTTACCGACCCGTCAGTCGCGGGCCGAGGCGTAGCGCTCGAGCGCCTCCCGGCGCGCCTCGCGGTGGTCGACGATCGGGGCGGGGTAGTCCTCGCCGATCACGCAGCCAAGCTCGCGCTGGAGCTCCTCGGGCATCGTCCACGGCTCGGCCAGGTGTTGGCCGGGCACGTCGCGGAGCTCGGGCACGTAGCGGCGCACGTAGCGGCCCTCCGGATCGAAGCGCTCGGCGTGCCGGGCGGGGTTGTAGATGCGCCGGAAGGCCGGCTGGGGATCCACGCCCACGGAGGCGATCCACTGCCAGTTGCCGTTGTTGTTGGCCTCGTCGCCGTCCACCAGCAGACGCATGAACCAGCGCTCGCCCCAGCGCCAGTCGATGCCCAGGTCCTTGGTGAGGAACGACCCCACCACGAGCCGCGCGCGGTTGTGCAACCAGCCCTCCCTGCGCAGCTGGCGCATCCCGGCGTCCACGAGCGGATAGCCGGTGCGGCCCTCGCACCAGGCCTCGAAGCGGCGCTCGGCGTGGCTCCAGACGATCCGGCCGCGGTAGCGCTCCTGGAACTCGGAGCGTGCGTTGCCGGGGAAGTGGAGCAGCACGTGGTGGTAGAAGTCGCGCCAGCAGAGCTGGCGCCGGAACGCCTCGGCGCCCTTGCCGCCCGGCAGCCGCTCCTCGACCTGACGCGGGGAGACGCAGCCGAAGTGGAGGTACGGCGACAGCCGCGAGGTGCCGTCACCGCCGAGCGCGTCGTGCTGGTCGGCGTAGTCGCGCACCGGGCCGCGCACGAACGCGTCGAGCCGCTCGCGGGCGGCCGCCTCGCCGCCCGCCGGCGGCTCCTCGACCTCCTGCTCGAGCCCCAGGTCGGCGAGGCTCGGCAGCGAGCCGGCGTCGAGGCCGCGCGGCAGCCCGGGCAGCTCGGACGGCGCGCGCAGGATTGGGCGGCGCTCAAAGCCGAGCCACGAGCGGTAGAAGGGGGTGAACACCGTGTACGGCTTGCCCGTCTGCGTGCGCGGCTCGCCCACCCGGTCGATCGCGTTCAGCCCCGGGTGCGCGTGGAGCTCCACGCCCGCGCCGCCGAGGGCGCGGTGCACGCGCTCGCCGCGCCGGCGAGCGAACGGACTCACGTCAGCGCTGAAGTGCACCGCCCGCGCGTCGAGCTCGCGCGCGAGGCGGGCCAGCTCGCGCTCCGGCGAGCCGTGGCGCAGCACGAGGCGGCTGCCGCGCTCCCGCAGCTCGTCGTCCAGCTCGCTGAGGCACTCCAGCATGAACTGCGTGCGCGGTCCTGAGCTGTGACGCCCCTGGAGCAAGCGGTCGTCGAGGCAGAACACCGGCACCACGCGCTCGTGCTCCTCGAGGGCGGCGGCGAGGGCCGGGTGATCGCGCACGCGCAGGTCGCGACGGAACCAGACGAGCGCCGTTGACGAGCTCATTCGCCTACGCCGCCCGGCGCGCCGCCGGCACCAGCCGCACGCGCTCGGGCATCAGCGGGATCAGCGCGCGCCGCACGTACTCGGCCCCGCCCGCCACGAGCAGCTTGCGGAGCGCGGCGGGCGGCAGCGCCGAGAAGCCGTACTGCTCGCGGATCCGATCCGGCAACAGCGCGATGGTGATGAAGTTGGCCGTCTCGACGAGTGGACGGGCGAGGAGCGGTACCGGCGGCTCGAGCACGATCGCGCGGCCGCGCTCGCGAGCCCAGTCGGTCACGTACAGCCGGTCCCCCTCGAGCATCTCGCTTCGGTAGTCGTCGAGGTCGTCGAGCGTGCGCGGCATGTCGCGCAGCCGAAGCCCGAACAGGCGCCCGACCAGCTTGTAGTCCTCCCAATAGGCGGCCTCCTCCTCGCGCGCGAGCGGGCGCACGTAGGCCCGGTAGACCACGAGCGCCGAGTCCACGAGCGTGAACAGCACCCACATCAGGAGCTCCGGATCATCGGCCCGGTACGGCGTGCCCGCCGGGTAGGGGCCCACCGCCTGCTTCAGGCGACCCTGCACGCGGCGGTGCATGGCCCGCACGTGGCGCGTCATCCGGTCGGCGTCCTCCCTCGAGCCGAAGCCGATCGTGGACATCACCTCGGCGGTGCGGGCCAGCCGGTCGTAGGGATCCTCGATCGTGGTGGTGTGCGCGAGCAGCCCGGACACCGCCAGCGGGTGCGCGGCCTGCATCAGCAGCGCGCGCGGGCCCGAGAGCGCCATCACGCGCTCGCGATGCACGCGGCGCAGCATCGAGTCGTCGTGGAAGTAGCCGGCGGCGCTCACGCGGCCGCCTCGGGGGCACGCGCGCTCACGTAGGCGAGCATGCGGTTGGCGAGCGCGGTGGCGCGGTGCAGCTCCGCCGGCCCAGGCGGGGCGAGCGGGCGCAGGCCGGGCGGGGTCTCCGGCAGCTCCGGCAGCCCGTCGCGGGCGATTTGCCAGGCGATCGACGTGGCGCTCCGCACCACGCTCGGCTCGGCGCTCCAGAGCGCCTCGAAGCGGCGAGCGCGGTCGGGCAGGGGAGCCACGGTGGGCGGCTCCCAGGCCGCCAGGCAGGCCGAGTAGCCGGGCGCGTCGCAGATCACCGTCCACTCGCGGCCGAACGAGCTGCGGCGCGCGATCGGCACCTCGACCGGCGCCCCCTCGCGCCGGCGCACGCGGCGGAAGTCGGCGAACACGATCGCCAGCTCGGCGGTGCGCGCGAACTGCCGCCAGCGCGGCTCGGAGCTCCGGTACAAGCGCGCCTGCTGGAAGCTGCCGAACAGGAGCCCGCGCTCGGCGCGCGCGCAGCACTCGTCCTCGATCGCCTCCGAGAGGGCGTTCAGCACGCGCTTCGGGTACACGGCCGGCTGGAGGTCCGGCCAGGCGCGCCGCAGGCCGGCGTAGATCGAGTCGGCCGGCGCGGCCTCCTGGCGCTCGCGGGCCTGCTCGAGGGCGGCGGCCAGCGAGAGCCCGGTGCTGCGGGCGCGCAGGGCTTCGAGCACCGTGGCCGCGTCCTCCTCCGAGTAGCGCCGGTGGCCGCCCGGCAGCCTTCGCGGGGCCGGAACCCCGTATCTGGCCTCCCACATCCTCAGCGTGGCGGGGGCGAGGCCGGTGCGCTCCGCCAGCTGACCGATCGTGAGCTCGCCAGGGGTAGACACGCTGATGAGGTTATCTCAACGGTCTGTTGAGAATCACTCGGCGTCGCGGATGACGAACGCCTCCTCGTCCACGTAGCACCACGACCACTCCTCGTCGGGCTGGGCCGAGCGCACGATCGGGTGGCCCGACTCCTCGAAGTGGGCGCTGGCGTGGCGGTTCGGCGAGCTGTCGCAGCAGCCGATGTGACCGCACGCCTGGCACATCCGCAGATGGACCCAGCGGCCGCCGGTGCGCAGGCAGTCCTCGCAGCCCTCCACTTCGTCGGGGAGCTCGGTGATCTCGATCGTCTCGAGGTGGCTGCAGCTCATCGTGGAAGTGAAGCAGGCGCGCGCAGCGCAAGCTCGAGCTCGAGGCGCGCCACCGGTTCGTCGAGGTCGTCGCCCAGCAGCTCGCGCAGCCGTGCCAGCCGGTAGCGCGCAGTCTGCGGGTGCACGTCGAGGGCCCGCGCCATCGCCGCCGCGTTCCCGTGCTGCTCCACATAAGCCAGGGCGGTCTCGCGCATACGCGCGCGCGCCTTCGGGGTGAGCGCCTCGAACGGCGCCAGCCTGCGCCTGGCCATCTGCTCCACGAGCGCGCCGCTGCCGTGAAGGAGCACCTCGACGAGATGGTCCTCGGCGCGCACGAGCCCCACGCCCGCCTGGAGCGCGCCTGCCTCGCGCGCCCGCAGGGCGGCCCGCGCGAGCGACCAGGAGCCGGCCAGCTCGGCGAGCGGCGATGCCGGCCCCAGCACGGCGTGCCCACGTTCGCCCGCTGCGGCCAGCTCGCGCTCGCGGCCGGGCCCGAGCGGGTCCGGCACGATCGCGCAGCCCACCCCGTCGAGCGAGAGCGCGAGGGCGTCGACCGGCAGCCGGGCGGCGAGCCGCTCGAGCTCGCGCTCCGAGCAGGCGATGGCGGCCACCGTGCGCGGGACCGTCCAGCCGCCGGCGTCGGCCGCGGCGCGCAGGTCGGCCGGGTCGGCCGGCGGCTCGCGCAGCAGCAGCGCCGCGAGCTCGCGCCGGCGCCGCCGCCGCTCGCCCTCGACCTGGGCCTGCGCCGCCGTGTAGCCCTCCACCGAATCGGCGGAGATCTCCTCGATGTAGGCGAAAATCGACTCGGCCAGCAGGCTGAGCTGATCGGACTCGAGCCCGGCGCCGCGGGCGGCCGCCGCGATTCGCCGCCAGGCCACGCGCGCTCCCACCCGGTAGGCGGACTGGAGCGCGTCGATGGTGCGCCCTTGGCGCAGCTCGCCGCGGCCGAGCCCCTCGTAGACCTCGCGGCTCGGGCCGCGCTCGGTGCCCGGGTCGCGGATCAGGGCCACGAACTGGAGCAGCGCCGCGCTGACGCCAGTGCGGACGCCGCGACCGAACGAGCCCTCGAGCGGGCGCGCGTACTCGGGCACCTCGCGCGCGATCGTCATGAGGATCTCGTCGGTGATCGGGCCGAGCTCGGGCTCGATCACGTCCGCGATGTCGGGAGACAGGCCGCGCCAGGGCTCGGGTTCGATCGTTTTTATCATCTAGATGAGTAAAACAGATGACCAGATTCGACCCTGGAAGGGTATTCGCTTTGCTCGATAGCGGGAAACCTTGAGGCATGACGAGATTTGAGAAGCGCGTGAACCTCGCCGCCGTGGCGATTCCCTTCCTGGCCGCGATCGCGGCGATCGTGATCCTCTGGAACCAGGCCGTCTCCTGGACGGACCTCGCCATCTTCGCGGCGATGTACGTGCTGACCGGCGTGGGCGTGACCGTGGGCTTCCACCGCATGCTCACGCACCGCTCGTTCCTCGTCCCCAAGTGGCTCGAGTACACCTTCGCCGGCTTCGGCTCGATGGCGGTCCAGGGGCCCGTGATCGACTGGGTGGCCGACCACCGCAAGCACCACGCGCACGCGGACCACGAGGGCGACCCGCACAGCCCGCACGTGGGCCACGGCGACGGCGTGGGCGGCGTGCTGCGCGGCCTCTGGCACGCCCACGTGGGCTGGCTGCTCGACCGCCAGGGCCAGGCTTCCACGCGCAAGTACGCGCGTGACCTCTACGAGGATCGCGGCATGCGCCACATCAGCCGCGCGTTCCCCTGGTTCGTGCTCGCCGGCCTCGCGCTCCCGGCGCTTGCCGGCTGGCTGCTCACCGGCACGCTCGCCGGGGCCGCCACCGGGCTGCTCTGGGGTGGCCTCGTGCGCATCTTCTTCGTGCATCACGTGACCTGGAGCGTGAACTCGGTCTGCCACTTCCTCGGCAACCGCCGCTTCGAGACCGATGACCATTCGACCAACGTCCCGTGGCTTTCCCTGCTCTCGTTCGGCGAGTCGTGGCACCACAACCATCACGCCTTCCCACGCTCGGCCGAGCACGGCCTGCGCCGCTGGGAGCGCGCTCTCGACCCGTCCGCGCTCGTGATCTGGACGCTCGAGAAGCTCGGCCTGGCGCGCAAGGTCGTCCGGATCGCCCCCGAGCGCCAGCTCCAGCGCGAGCGCGGCGCCGCGCCCGCCCAGCGGGCCCGCACGCCGGTCGAGTCGGCTTCGTAGGCGGGCCGTTTGTGGCGGCGTGCCGCGGGTAGCCCCGAGGCATGCCGCCACGTGGTGTGAAGAAGGGCACCAAGCGCGCCCGCCAGTACGAGAAGGTCAAGCAGAGCGTGAAGGAGCAGGGTCGCTCCGAGGACCGCGCCGAGGAGATCGCGGCGCGCACCGTGAACAAGGAGCGCGCCCGCAGCGGCGAGTCGCGCACACGCTCGCGGAGCTCAACGCAGGACATCTCCTCCGGCCGTCGCGGCGGCCAGCGCTCCGGAAGCTCGGGCCCGCGCGGCCGCACGCGCGAGCAGCTCTACAACGAGGCCAAGGATCGCGGCATCGACGGCCGCTCGAGCATGAACAAGGCCCAGTTGCAGCGCGCGGTGGACGCAAAGAAGCGTTGAGCAGGCGCGCGGACTCTTAGCTTCCTCTCACCCTCTCTTAGGCTGGCGTTCAGGCGCTCCGGCTTGGATGCCGGACATGAGCGACGCCACGATCACCCCGCCCTTCCCGAGGGCTCGCCCCGGCTCCTATCGCACGCGCGCGGAGGCCTACCCCTCGGCGCTCGAGTTCGGCCTCGCCGTGCCGGTCAGGGCAGGCTCGCACGAGCGCGACGTCGGTCTCGGCTGGTGCCGTGACGGGGTCCTCTACCGCTGCGCCGTTGTGCTGGCAACACGCGAGGTCTATCTGTGCCAGCTCGGTCCACCCGACAGCGGCGGCGGGCACGTGCGCGTGCTCGGCACGCTGCCGCCGGGGCGGACGATCAACGACGTGTTCGACGGCTGGGCGGAGGCCCACGGCGCGCCGGACTCGCTCGACTGGCTGCTGGGGCGTGCCACGGCCCTCGATGGCCCGGCCGCGGCCCCTCAGGCCGGCGTGGGGGCCGGCTCGGCCTCGGCTTCGCCCGTGCGCGAGGCGTCGCGCCTGAGCCGCAGGCCGATCAACGGGTAGATGGTGGTCGAGAGGATCGCGGCGCCGACCAGGGAGGCGGCCGTGGCGGCGCGCATGTGCCCCTCCTCCACGGCGATCGTGGTGATGGCCACCACCAGCGGCAGCTCGGTGGCCGAGTAGAACGCGAGCGCGGTGCGGTCGCGCTTGTCGAGCAGCCGCTGGTAGAGCAGCATGGCGGGCACGCCGCGCACGACCACGAACAGGCCGAGGAAGAGCGGCACCAAGAGGATCCGGATCGGGTCGTCTGCCAGCGCGGTGGCGTCGAACTTGATGCCGCTCACGATGAAGAAGAACGGGATGAAGAAGCCGTAGCCCACGGCGGTGAGCTTCGACTCGAAAAGCGTGACCTCGCGTCCCCTTAGCGCGATCCGCACGATCACGCCGGCTACGAAGCCGCCCAGCAGCAGGTCGAGGCCGAGCGACGACGCGAGCGCGGCCAGGGCGAACACGAGCACCACGGCCACCCGGATCGCAAGCTGTCCGCTCGTTTCGAGCGTGCGCTCGAGCAGTGGCCAGCCGCGGCCGGCGCCGCGCACCGCGAGCAGCGCGGTGGCCAGCGCGGTGGCCAGGAAGGCGAGCAGGATCACCGTGTTCTCGACCGCGCCCTTCGTGGAGAACACGAGCGTGATCAGCAGGATCGGGCCGAACTCGCCCATCGCCCCCGCGGCAAGCAGGTAGGTGCCGAAGCGGGTGCGGAGCTCCTTGGCGTCCTTGAGGATGGGTATCAGCGTGCCGATCGCCGTGGTGGCCAGCGCGGACCCGGTGAAGACGAGCGAGAGCACCACGCCGGCGAGCGCGAGCAGGCCGCCGAGCCCGTACGCGAGCGCCAGCGAGAGCAGCCAGCCGAGCGCCGCCAGCCGCAGCGGCACCCCCCGGATGCGCTCGAAGTCGATCTCGTAGCCGGCGAAGAAAAAGAGCATGCCGAGACCGAGGCTTGAGAAGAACTCGATGAACTCGTCCGGCTCCGCGAGGCCGAGCACCTCCGGTCCGATGATGATCCCCGCCACGATCTCGATCACCACCACCGGCAGCGGGAGGCGCGGCGAGAGCATTCCCGCCGCGAGCGCGGCGAGCGCCGCCACGACGACGATGACGAGGAAGGACCCGCTGTCGACGTTCAGCACGCGCGCACTATCTCAGGTGCGTCGTACGGCAGAGGGAGCTCAGCCGAGCAGCCGCGGGCGGGTGGCCTCTATCACGGCCGGCCGGAAGCGGCTGCCCTCGACCCCGCGGCCGGACAGGCGCAGTCGCAGGATTCCGGTGCGGGTTGTGCCGGGCGAGGCGGCGCCGAACACGAAGTTGCCCAGGCTGTAGGCCACCAGCCGGTGGGCGCCGCTCCGGCGGATCGGCTGTAGCACGTGCGGGTGGGCGCCGATCACGGCCGTGGCGCCGGCGCCGAGCGCCGCATCGGCGAAGGCGCGCTGGCGCCCGTTCTCCACGGTCGCCCGCTCGACGCCCCAGTGGAAGGTGGCGATCACCACGTCGGCGCGCCGCCGGGCCGCCCGCACCGAGCTCTCGATCGCCGGGACCGTTGCCGCCTGGGTGCCCGGGCGCCCGGCCGTGGCGAAGAACGACGCGGGCAGGATGTCCGAGAAGCCCACGAACGCCACCCGCAGGCCGAGCCGCTCGACCACGCGCGGGCGCGCGGCCGCGGCGAGGCTGCCACCGGCGCCCACCGGCGTCATGCCGAAGCGGCGCACGTTCGCCACGGTGTCGAGCAGGGCTCGGGTGCCGTAGTCGCCCACGTGGTTGTTCGCCAGATTGAGCACATCGAAGCCGGCGAAGCGCGACATCACGCGCAGCGCCGCCGGCCGGCCGCGGAAGTTGAACTCCTTGGGCACCGGCGCGCCGCGCGTGGACACCGCGCACTCGAGGTTGCCGAAGGCGATGTCCGAGCGCCGCAGCGCGGGCGCGACGCTCGTCCACGGATGGCGCAGGCCGCGCTGCGCCATCAGCGCGCCCGGGGCGTCGCCGAGGTTCACGTCGCCCACCGCGGCCAGTGTCACGTCGCGCGAGCGCACCGCCACGCGGCCGGAGGCACGGCCGTCCGGCGACAGCGCCCGCAGGAGGTAGCGCTCCCGGATCCGGCGCGGGCGCACGGTGCGCGTGAAGCCGCCGGCATCGTCGGCCCGGGCGCGCGCCAGGATCGCCCAGCGCGAGCGCAGCCGGATCTCGAGCCGCACCACCGCGCCGGCCGGGGCGCCCGCGCCGCGCAGCTCGAACGGGACGCCGCTCGCCACCAGCCGCGGCCCCTCCAGGGCCAGCGGCGGCGGCTGTGCCCCGTGCGCCGCCGGGGCCGGTACGAGCAGCAGGGCGACCAGAACGGGGGCGAGGCGGCCGCGGCGCACGTGCGGAACGCTAGTGCCCGCGCGAGCGCTTGTCCCGCGCGGCGCGCTCGCCCTCCGCGTCGACCAGCGGCTGGAGCCGCAGCCGCACCGGCCGGCTCAGCACGATGTAGCTCGTGGAGCGCCGGATCGCCTGGCCGGCGAGGATGCGGTTCACGATCTCCTGCAGGTGCTCGGTGTCGCGGGCCGCCACCCGGCAGATCAGGTCCTCGGGCCCGCTCACGGCGTCGACAGACAGGATCTCCGGGGTGCCCTCGAGCGTCTCGATGGCCTCCGCCAGCCGTCCTTGGGTGAGCTCGAGCAGCACGTAGGCCTGGATCGGGTGGTCGATCGCCGCGGCGTCGATCTCCGGCCCGTAGCCCCGGATCACCCCGCGCTCCTCGAGCTTGGAGAGGCGGGCCTGCACGGTGCCGCGGGCCACGCCGAGACGCCGGGATATCTCGAGCAGCCCGACGCGCGGGTCCTCACGCAGCGCCGCGATCAGCCGGGCGTCGAGCTCGTCGACGGAACTGGTCAAAGTGACCAGAGAATAACCGCTGATGCTGACGAAAGTGGGCAATCTGCCCGATGAATGAGGACACACTTGTCAAGCGTGCGCGAAAGTGGTGCACTCCGGTGCATGTTCGAGGAGGCACAGCTCTATTCACCGGTGACCGCAAGCGAGGACGGCCAGGTCGAGGTCCACCTGGCCGACGACCACCCAGGCGCGAACGATCCCGAGTACCGCGAGCGCCGTAACGAGATCGCCGCGCTCGCGCTGGCCTGGAACCCCGGTGAGCCCGCGCCTCCCGTCGAGTACAGCGACGCCGAGCAGGAGGTCTGGCGCACCGTCTGCCGCGAGCTGCGTCCCAAGCACGAGAAGCTCGCCTTCCGCGAGTTTCTCGAGGCGAAGGAGGTGCTCGCGCTCCCCGAGGACGGCGTGCCGAGCCTCGACCTGGTGAGCGACCAGCTCGCGCCGGTCACCGGCTTCCGCTACGCGCCGGCCGCCGGGCTCGTGCCCCTGCGCGAGTTCTACGGCTCGCTCGAGCAGCACCTCTTCCACTCCACGCAGTACGTACGGCACCCGGCGCTGCCGCTCTACACGCCCGAGCCGGACATCATCCACGAGGTGATCGGGCACGGGCACCTGCTCGCCACTCCGACCTTCTCGGAGCTCCACCGGCTCACCGGCGTGGCCACCAACCGCCTCGAGGACGAGGAGAACCTGCGCTTCCTCTCACGCGTGTTCTGGTTCTCGGTCGAGTTCGGCGTGGTGGTCGAGGACGGCGAGCTGCGCGCCTACGGCGCCGGGATCCTCTCCTCCTTCGGCGAGATCGACGAGTTCCGCGAGATGGAGCTCCGCCCGCTCGACCTCGTGGAGATGGGCACCGTCGACTACGACATCACGCACTACCAGCCAGTGCTCTACCGCGCCGAGTCGATGGACGAGGTCCGCGAGGTCGTGGGCGGCTTCCTCGAGACCTGCACCGACGACTCGATCGCCGAGATGCGGGCGAAGGCGCCCTCGCTGCAGTCCTGAGCCGTTCGCTGCTGCGCGTTTGACCGCTCCTGGTCTCTGACTAAGGTCAGAGAATGGCGCAGACGATGGTCGAGCAGGTCCGCCGCTTCAACCGGACGGTCACCGAGCGCGTGGGCGCGCTTGATGATCGCTTCCTCGGCCGGGAGCGACCGCTCGGCGAGGCGCGTGTCCTGTGGGAGATCGGGCTCGAGGGCTGCGAGCTGCGCCTGCTGCGTGCGCGTCTGGGCCTCGACTCCGGCTATCTGAGCCGGCTGCTGCGCTCGCTCGAGACCGCGGGGCTGGTCACGGTCAGGGCGAGCGACGGCGACCGGCGGATCCGGGTCGCGCGGCTCACCGCCGCCGGCCGCGCCGAACGCGCGGCGCTGGACCAACGAGCCGACGAGCACGCGCGCTCGTTGCTGGCGCGGCTCAGCTCGCCGCAGCGTGAGCGCCTGGTTGCCGCGATGCGCGACGTGGAGCGCCTGTTGACCTCGGCGAGTGTCGAGATCACGCCCGTCGACCCCGAGCACCGCGACGCGCGCTACTGCCTCGCGGAGTACGTGACCGAACTCAACCGGCGATCGGAGCGCGGCTTCGATCCATCAGCCGGCGCCACGATGCTGCCGCACGAGGTCCGTCCGCCGGCGGGGGAATTCTTCCTCCTCTACCTGCGCGGCGAGCCGATCGGGTGCGGCGGCGTCAAGCACCATGCCGGCGAGCCGACCGAGATAAAGCGCATGTGGATCACCCCCGCCGCGCGCGGGCTCGGGCTCGGGCGGCGCCTCCTCGAGCACCTCGAGGCGAGCGCGCTCGCGAGCGGCGCGTGCGTCGCACGCATCGAGACGAGCGCGACCCTCACCGAGGCGCTCGCCCTCTACCGCGCGAGCGGCTGGGTCGAGGTGGCGCCGTTCAACGACGAGCCCTTCGCGGACCACTGGCTCGAGAAGGAGCTCGGTTAGGGCTCGGACTGGGCGCCACGGGGAAGCGGCGGCAAGCCGCCGCGTCAGCGGATCGGGGGCGGGCCGCCGAAGCCGCCGCCGGGCGGGCCGCCGAAGCCGCCCGGACCGTCCGGGCCGCCCGGCCCGTGGCCGAGGCCCAGAGGGCCGGGCCCGAAGCCGGGGCCCGGAACGTCGCCGAGCGCGTTCTCGACCTTGTCGCGGTCGAGGTCGAAGCGCTCGGCCAGGAAGCGGGCGAGGTCGGCGCGGCCGTCCTTCATCATCCGCTCGCCGGCCCGCGGCCGGACCGAGCGGAGCGCCTGGGCCAGCTCCGACCGGCTCACCCCGAGCTCGTCGGCCAGCTCGCCCAGCATCGCCCGCGGCGCTCCGCGGCGATGGTCGGGGCGCTCCGGCCTCGTCTGCTCGAGCGCACGCTCGAGCGCGTCGCGCTCGACGCCGAGCTCTCCTGCGAGGTCTTCGCGGAAGCCGTCGAAGCCGCCCCGGTCGCCGGGACCCCGGTCGCGGAGCGCCTCGAATGCCTCCTCGACCTTCGAGGCCTCGATGCCGAGGGCGTCGGCCAGCCGCTTGGCCTGCTCCGTCCGCCGCTCGGCGTGCTCCTGCTCACCGCGCTCGCGGAGCGCCTCGAGTGCGCTCTCGACCTTGTCCTCGGAGATCCCGAGCTCCTTGGCGAGGGCCGCCGCGAACGCGCCCTCGCGCTTCGCGTGCTGACGCTCGTGGAAGTCGCGCAGCGCCTCGTCGAGCCGATCGGCGTCGACGCCGAGCTCGTCGGCGAGCTCGGTCGGGGCGAACCCGCGCGCCGCGAACCCTGGCGGCTCGTCGGCCCCGCCACCGCGCGCGACGGCCTGGCCACCGCCCGAGGCGCTTCCGATTGCATAGGCAGCGGAGGCGAGCGCCACGGCCGCGGTGAGCACGATTGGTGTGTACCTGGTCTTCGGTCGCATGGGGGACAGCGTCGTGACGCTCTGTAGGCGCAGCGTAAGAGCGGCGTAGGAGCAGCAGAAGAAAGGCCCCCGGTGCCGCCACAATTGCCCACGTGAGGCTGCTGATCGTGGAAGACGACCGCGCGCTGCGGGACGCCGTGCGGCGCGCGCTCGCGCTCTCGGGCTACGAGGTGCTCACCACCGATACCGGCCAGGGCGCGCTCACGCAGGTGGCCACCACGGCGCCCGACGCGGTGGTGCTCGACATCGGGCTCCCGGACATCGACGGGCTCGACGTGTGCCGGCGCCTGCGGGCGGCGGGCAACCGGGTGCCCGTGCTGATGCTGACCGCGCGCGACGCCGTGGACGACCGCATCGACGGGCTCGACGCGGGGGCCGACGACTACGTGGTCAAGCCCTTCGATCTCGGCGAGCTGAAGGCCCGGCTGCGGGCGCTGATCCGCCGCAGCGTCGGCGAGGGGGACCCGGAGGCGCTCTCGTTCGAGGAGCTTCGGCTCGACGTGGCGCGGCATGGGGTCTGCGTGGGTGAGCGCTTTGCCCCGCTGACCCGGACCGAGTACGGGCTGCTCGAGCTCTTCATGCTCAACCCGCGCCGGGTGCTCCCTCACGACCTCATCTACGACCGCGTCTGGGGCTACGACTTCGGCCCGGCCTCGAACGCGCTGCGCGTGTACGTGGGCTACCTGCGCCGGAAGCTCGAGGAGGCGGGCAGCCGCCCGCTCGTGCACACCGTGCGCGGGGTGGGCTACGTGCTGCGCGAGCCATGAGCCTGCGCCTGAGGATCGCGGCGGCCGCCGGCCTCGCCGTGGCGATCGCCGTCGTTGTGGTGGCGGCCGTGGTGTACCTGGGCGTGCGCGGGCAGCTGCGCGGCGAGGTGGACGACTCGCTGCGCGACCGCGCCGAGCAGGTCACCCGCTTCGCGGAGGGGCGCGAGCGCGGCGCTCCGCCCGGCTTCTTCGGGCCGGGGGAGGGCCGCCCGCCGCCCGGCTTCGCGCCGCGCGAGGTGCCGCTTCGGCCCGAGCCCGCGCCGTTCGGCGGCACGGTGTCCTTCGTCCAGTTCGTGGCACCCGACGGGGGCGTGCGGCGCGTGGCCGGGGCCGGCCGCTCGCTGCCGGTCGGCGACGAGGCGCAGCGGATCGCGCGCGACGGAGGGGGCAGCGAGCTCTCCGACCTCGACGTGGACGGCACTCACCTGCGGGTGCTCACCACCGGCCTTCGGGGCGGCGGGGCGATCCAGGTGGCGCGGCCGCTCGACGAGGTGGACAGCCAGCTCGGCAGCATCGCGCTGGTGCTCGCGCTCGTGGGCGTGGGAGGCATCCTCCTGAGCGCAGCCCTCGGAGCCGCGGTTGCCAGCACGGCGCTCGCGCCGGTCGCCCGCTTCACCCGCCGCACCGAGGAGCTCACCGCCGACCCCGACCTCTCGCACCGCATCGACGTGGTGGGCGACGACGAGCTCGCGCGGCTCGCGCGCAGCTTCAACGCCACGCTCGACTCGCTCGAGGGCTCGGTCGAGGCGCAACGCCAGCTCGTGGCGGACGCAAGCCACGAGCTGCGCACGCCGATCGCGAGCCTGCGCGCCAACATCCAGACGCTGGAGCACGCCGGCAGGCTGTCGGCCGCCGAGCAGGAGGCGCTGCGCCGCGACGTGATCGAGGAGCTGGACGAGCTGACCGCCCTCGTGGCCGACGTGGTCGAGCTGGCCCGCGGCACGAAGCTCGGCGATCACGTGGGCGAGCTGCGGCTCGACGAGATCGTGCGCTCCGTGGTCGAGCGCGCACGCGGCCGCGCGGCGGACCTCGACTTCCGGCTTGACACCGAGGCCACGCTCGTGCGCGGCGAGCCGCAGCGCATCCAGCGGGCGGTGTCGAACCTGGTGGACAACGCGGCCAAGTGGAGCCCGCCCGGCGGCGCGGTCGAGGTGGCGCTCGCGAACGGCGTGCTGCGCGTCCGCGACCACGGCCCCGGTTTCGACGACGACGACCTTCCACGCGTGTTCGAGCGCTTCTACCGCGCGGACGGCGCCCGCGCGATGCCCGGCTCGGGGCTCGGGCTCGCGATCGTGCGCCAGGCAACCGAGGCGCACGGCGGCAGCGTGAGCGCCGCCAACGCCCCCGGCGGCGGGGCGCTGCTCACGGCCTCCTTCGGGCCCGGCCTGTCGCCCGGACCTAGTTGACGATCGAGCCGATGGCGGCCAGCGCCTTCTGCACGTTCAGGCGCCCGTTGTAGACGACCTTGCCCTGCAAGGCGGCCGGCTTGTCGACCTTCTCGCGCAGCGCCTTGCGCAGCTGCCCGTAGGTGGCGTCCGGCTCCTGCTTGCGAAGCATCGCGGCCGTGCCCGCCACGTAGGGCGAGGCCATCGAGGTGCCCGACAGCGTCTTGTAGCTGCCGTTCAGGTAAGTCGAGTAGATGCTGTCGCCGGGGGCGCCGACGTCGACCGTCACGTCGCCGTAGTTCGAGAACGACGCCAGCTGGTCCTCGTCGGTGGTGGCGGCCACGGCGAGGATGTTCGAGTCCGTGTAGGAGGCGGGATAGAGCGGGTTCTTCTCGATGTCGTCGCCGTTGTTGCCCGCGGCCACCACGAGCAGCGTGCCGTGGTCCTGCGCGTAGTCGACCGCGTCGTGGAGCGAGGACGACTGCGAGCTCGACCCGAAAGAGCAGTTGATGATCTTCAGCCCCTGCTTGACGGCGTACTGAATGCCGCTGATCGCGTCCGAGGTGGAGCCCTTGCCCTTCGAGTTCATGAACTTCACGGGCACGATCTTCGTCGACCAGCAGGTGCCCGCCACGCCCGCGTCGCTGTTGCCGCGCGCGCCCACGATGCCGGACACGTGGGTGCCGTGGCCGTTGTCGTCCTCGCCCGATCCCTTGCCCTCGATCACGTTGTAGCCGTAGGTGTCGTCGACGTAGCCGTTCTTGTCGTCGTCCTTGTTGTTGTTCGGCTTGTCGCCGCTCTTGTAGAGGTTCGCCGTCAGGTCGGGGTGGTCGGTGTCCGCGCCGGTGTCGAGGATCGCCACCTTGGCGCAGGCGGTGCGCGTGCCCCAGGCGTCCGGCGCGTCGATGTCGTGATCGTCCGGCGAGTCGACCACCGCCCACTGGAGCGGGTAGAACGGGTCGTCCGGGACCTTCGGCGCGGACGAGAAGAGCAAGGAGTCGGGCTCTGCGTACGCCACCTCGCGCAGCCGCGTGAGCCGCTTGCGCAGCGGGCCGGTCTCGCTGCCGGAGCGCGGGCGGACCAGCACGAGGCGACCGCTGCGTAGCGCGTCGAAGCGCCGCGCGATGCGGGCGTCGGCCGCCGCGACGAGCCGCTGCTGGCGGTCCTTCGACACGCCCTTCTCGAACCCCACCAGCAGCCGACCCTCGGCGGCGGGGGCCGCCGCCTGTGCGGGTGCGGCCAGCACGAGGACAGCGCCGATCGCTAGGGGCCAGAGAGCGCGGATGTGAAGACCCTACCCCGGGTTCCGCGAGCCCGCGCGCACCACAGCGGCCGCCACCACCAGGTCCTCCCACGCCATGCCCGCGCTCTTGAACAGGCGCGGCCGCTCGGGCGCGACGCTCGCCTCGCCGCGTACCAGGGCGTCGAGCGTCACGAGCTCGGACTCCGCGAGCGTGCCCGCGAGGATCGGGGCGATCACGTCGCCGGCCTCGCTCAGCGCCACCGTGCGCGCCTCGACCACCACCGTCGCGCGCTCCACCAGTCGCTCGTCGACCTCGCGCGCATCGGGCTCGTGCGAGCCGACCGCCACGACGGTCGCGCGCTCGGCCACGCGCTCGCCGTCGAACAGCGGCCGGCGAGCCGTGGTGGCGCAGCAGATCAGATCGGCCGACGCCACCGCGTCCGCGTCGGCGCGCGCCGCGTGGAGCCCGGCGGAGCGGCAGCGCCGCACGAAGCGCTCGATTCCCTCCAGGTCGCGCGCGACCACGTCAACGCGCCCGACCGGGCGCACCGCCTGCAGCGCCTCGACGTGCGCCCAGGCCTGGGCGCCAGTGCCGAACACGAGCAGGCGGCTCGCATCCGGCTCGGCGAGGTGCTTGACGGCGAGCGCGGAGACCGCCGAGGTGCGCAGCGCCGTGAGCGCGATGCCGTCGAGCAGCGCAGCGGGCGCGAGCGTGTCGGGATCGAAGAGCACGTACACCCCCTGGACCCTCGGCAGCCCGGCCTCGGGGTTGGCCGGGGCCACGCTGGCGAGCTTGACGCCCAAGGCCCCGGCGGCGCTCGAGGGCATCACGAGCAGCTCGCCGCGTCCGCCTTCGTCGGGGACCGAGATCCGAGCCGGGTCGGCCTCGGGGTCGAGGCCGGCCCGCAGCGCTGCCTCGAGGGCGTCGACCGCCGCGCCCGGCGGCAGCCGCCGTCCGATCTCCTCGTCGTCGAGGAACGCCGGAGCGCTCACCGCAGCGCGAACCCGGTGCCGAGCGGGTCGCGCGGGTCGAGCACGAAGCGGTGCTCGCCGGTCCTGAACGCGCTGCCGCGCACCTCGGTGATCACGGCGTCGCGGCCCTCGGCGGCCACCTCCTCGACGACGCGCGCCTCGAACTCGCTTCCCACGATCGACTCGTGCACGAGCGCCGCGCCCTCCGCCAGCCTGCCCTCCGCGTGCAGGAGCGCCAGCCGCGCCGAGGTGCCCGAGCCGCATGGCGAGCGGTCCACCTCGCCGTCGGCGAACACCGCCACGTTGCGCTGGTGCAGCGGCGGCCCGGCATCGAGCTCCTCGTAGAGGATCGTCCCGTAGACGCCAGAGAGCCGCTCGTCACTCGGGTGCCGGGTCGCCGGGCTCCCCTCGAGGGCGCGCTTGACCGCGCGCCCTGCCGCGATCAGCTCCGTCAGGGCGCCCGGCTCGACCGGCAGGCCGAGCGCGGCAGCCGGCAGGCAGGCGTAGATCGCGCCGCCGTAGGCCAGGTCGACCCGCGCCGGCCCGCCCTCGAGCTCCACGGGCACGTCCCGCGCGAGCACGTAGGCGGCCACGTTGCGAAAGGTCACGTCGTCGACGGCGCCGCCGGTGCTGCGCACGGTCGCGGCGACCCGCCCCGAGGGCACGTCGATCGTGACCGGCGTCTCGCCGTCCGGGTCGGCCTCGACCAGCCCCGTCTCGACCGCCCAGGCGCCGAGGGCGATCGTGCCGTGGCCGCACGCGGTCGAGTAGCCGTCCTTGTGCCAGAAGATCACGCCGAGGTCGGCCCCGCCGTCGTCGGGCGGCACGAGGAAGCAGCCGTACATGTCGGCGTGGCCGCGCGGCTCGTGGCATAGCAGCCGTCGCACGGCGTCCACCTCGTGGCTGGCGCGCGCGTGCTCGCGCCGCTCCCGCACCGAGGCGCCCGGGAGCTCCGGGCCGCCCTCCAGCACGATCCGGAACGGCTCACCGGCGGTGTGGTAGTCGGTGGTACGCACCTCCACCGCCGCGCGCTCCTCGGCGTCTAGAGGCTGTCGCGCTGGGCGCGGTGATCGGCGTGGATCGCCTGGTCCACGGCGCGCACGACCTTCTCGGGACCGTTCACATAGCTGAACTGGAACTCGGAGTCGTCGGTGCCGGCGGTATCGAAGTCCACGTGGCCCACGCCCAGCATCCGGTCGAGCACGCTCTGCTGGTAGTTCACGTTCTGCACGCGCGCGAGCCGCGTCTCGTGCACTTCGCGGCGCACGATCCCGGTGGTGATCCGCAAACGCTGGTCGGTGATCAGGTAGCGAGTGGAGACCCGCCTGAGCCAGCCGATCAGGAGCGTTCCGGCGGCGATCACGAGCGCCACCAGCACGCCGACGGCCCCGACGTCGAGGAGCGGGACGAGCACCACGAACACCACGACCGCGAGCACGAGCCCGCCGGCGTAGAACGTGAGCAGCGCCCGCCACGCCGGCCGGCCCTGATAGAGGACACGCTCGCCCGCGCGCAGCTCCACGCCGCCCGGGAGCGATCGTTCCCCGCCCTCTGAGTTCGCAACCACCGGGGGCAGCGTATAGCGCCCGGCGCCGCCGCACAGCCGGCCGGTCTACGATGGTCGGGTGACCCGCTCGCTGCTGCGCCCGCTCACCCTCGCCCTGCTCGTCTGCGCCCTCGCCGCGGCCGCCGCTCCAGCCCATGCCCAGGCGGCCCCGACCGTGAGCGCGGCGCCCAAGCCGATCGCCTTCGGCCAGATCCTCACGATCACCGGCAGAGGCTGGCCGGTGATCGAGTTCTGCAGCCGCACGGTCCGCCTGTCGCTCAGGAGCGCGCAGAACGTGTTCCGGATCGGCACGGTCCGAACGCGCCTCGACGGCCACATCCGGCGCCGCTGGATTCCTCGCCGGAGCGAGGTGGGGGCCGGGCAGTGGCGGCTGGTGGCCCGGATGCGCTGCGAGAGCGGGCTCGACGGCTCGCCGATCATCCAGCGCGCCTCGACGCCGCTGCGGATCGTGCCGTAAGCGCCCGCCGGTGGCGGCGGACGCCTAGCGCATCCCGCTTCGAGCTTGCGGCGGTTGCCCGAGCTCGCCGCGGGCGTCGAGCTCCTGACCCTCGGCCGCGATCAGGATCTGGTCCGCGCTCCCGCCGCCCGCGGTCCAGCGCTCCACCGCGCCGGCGTGGAATGCGTCGAGGAAGTCGTCGGTGTGCATCGGGTCGTGGTGGAAGAGCAGCAGCCGCTCGGGCTCCGTGCGCCGGGCGAAGGCCAGCGTGTCGCTGAGCGAGGAGTGGCCCCAGCCCACGTGGCTCGGGTACTCCTCGTCCGTGTACTGGCAGTCGTGCACCAGGAGCGTGGCCTCCCGAGCCAGCTCGTACCCCGAGATCCACTCGGCCTCGATCCGGTCGAGGTCGCCGGCCAGCACCGGCTCGTGGTCGGGGATGAAGCAGAGGCTCGTGTCGCCCTCGGTGATCCGGTAGCCGAGCGTGGGGCCGCGATGCGTGATCGAGGCCGCCCGCACGGTGGCCGGGCCGATCCGCCACTCCGAGTGCGGGGCGTCCTTGAACGACACCCGGCAGGGCAGCTCGCGCACCTCAACCGGCGCGAGCGGCGCGGAGATGTAGCGCGCGATGCGGTCGAGCAGGGGCGCGTCGGGGGCCTCGGGGCCCCAGATCACGAGCTCGGAGTCGGGGCTGAAGGCGGGGGCGAAGAACATGAGCCCCTGGATGTGGTCCAGGTGCAGGTGGGTGAGCAGGATGTTCACCTGCTTGCCCTCGCCCGTCATGCGCAGCCCGAGGTTGCGGAGCCCGGTGCCGGCGTCCAGCACGATCGTGGTGCCGTCCGAGAGCGTGACCTCCACGCATGAGGTGTTGCCGCCGAAGCGCGTGGTCTCGGGGCCCGGGGACGGGATCGACCCGCGCGCGCCCCACACCTTCACGCGCATCAGGACGCCTCGTCCTCGGTCGGCCAGAAGAGCGCGAGCGCCCCGTGGGTGGCGTGGCTCGTGACGATCGGGATCGCCGTCACGTGGATCTCCATCTCGTGGCCGTCCGCCTGGAGGAAGCGCAGGGTGCCGAAGGCCGGACGCTGCTCCCGCAGCGCGCGCACGAGCGGCAGCGAGTCGAGCGGCATCGGATTGCCGTCCGCGTCGACGGGCGGAAAGGCCTGGCCCCACGCGGCCTGCGACAACGGACCGACCTCCTCGAAGCGGCGGCCCAGCAGGGCAGATGCGGCGTCGTTGTAGAAGGCAAGCCCGCCGTCCACGTCGACGAGGAACGCCGGTGTGGACAGCCCCGTGACGAGGTTGCGGGCGTGGATCAGCTCGAGCGGACGCTGACCCTCGCTCACGGCTCGAGCCTCCGGCTCAGGTTGCGGATCTCG